>Ga0256407_10007527_pt1 | contig 16343 bp, 16 predicted proteins | sample RumenRJG_04DNA_FD_193489 | JGI IMG/M metagenome (GOLD analysis project Ga0256407, IMG submission 193489) | Bovine rumen microbial communities from Lethbridge, Alberta, Canada - RJG_04 | ecosystem: Host-associated > Mammals > Digestive system > Stomach > Rumen | place: Canada: Alberta...
TCGACTAGGAGTAGAATAATCTAAAACATAAATATATTGCATATTATTTGTTATTAAATAGTTCTTTAATCTTATCAGCAATTATCTTCATGTTAGGATGAACTTTACCACTAACATTATCAGCTCTTAGTTTAATAAAGTGTTGCCAATCATCATCAAAAGCAGTATAAACAGCTTGAGTCTTTAATCCTAAAGGCAATACTTGTCTAGCTTGCTCAGGTCTCCAACCTTTATTTCTAAGAGCTTTGTAACAATATTGAGCAACTATATTAGCATAGATATAAAAATCAATATCATCCCAATTATCTGTACCATTAGATTCTTTTATATCAAAATTATTAATATCTTCAGTAGTAGCTGAATTTAAATCATTTGACATATCAGAAAGCAGACAATTATCTGCCTCAAAAGTTTCTAATAAATTTTTATTTATCCAACTAGGAACTGGAAAATTAAGACAATCACCAAATCTATTTCTTGTTAAATCACAGTATCTTGTACTTTGTTCCGCAATAGAAAATGTTCTATGTCTATTCAGCTCACGAGTAACACCAATATCAGTAATAACTGAAAAGGTAGTACGTTCAGCATGATAAGTAGGAGCACTTATAAATTGTAAATCATCTTTCCAATTATGTTCAAGAATTACTCGCATATTTGTAGTTACACAATTATTATCTGTATCACTAACTAAAGCACCAAAAAATACTTTTGAATATTTATCATTTATATAATGAACACCATGTTCAACAAAATAATCTTTTGGTATAGTAAGATATATAGTACCATGTTCAAGCATTGCTCCATGACACTTATCAAAATCTATACTACCATCTTCTCTTGTAGCTGGTTTAAGAATTACTCTATCAACAAAAGCCTCATCACTCTCACCTTCTCTAGGTTTAGATTGATAACAAACTCTTGTAGCTCTTGCTATTTGATGCCAAGCTCCTTCAAGAGTAGGCTCTTGTTTCCATAATTCTACTTGTGGTTCTACTATTTTCATATTACTTATTATTTAATTCATTAAGTTTATTTTCATACCATAGAGCTTTACGAATATCTCTTACAATAGTCATATCGCTAAATCCTTTATAACCCGCTCTATCACGATATTTAAAAGCATTAAGCTCACAGAAAGCCTTAACTTTTTCAATACCATAAAGTTTAATCATTTTGTCAATAGTTTCCATTCCTCCATGATTATAATGAGAAGGATGATTAACTAATGAACTAATAGTAATCTTAGTACGCTCTGTTCCAACGTGATTATCATTATCTTTAGACTTACGATATTCGTCTACATCATAATCACTACCACGAAAAATAATATTATCTGCCATAATTATAAGATTTATAGTTTGCTCTACACCCCCTTTAGAAAGGATGCAGAGCTAAACTTGTTACACATTATTTAATTCCAAAATCTTTTTCAAGATGATAATAATGAACAAAGTCAATAAAATCATCAAGCCAAATATGATGACAACCAATACAAATACACCATTCTTTATAATTAAGAGGAATATTTGTATCAGTTACCTTATTTGTATATTTAAACCAATTAAGTTTATAAATTCCACATCTAATATTAAAGTTATCAAAATTAATAGTTATATTATCTTTATTATTATTTATAGCTTCTACAATACTTTTTCTTGTAGTATCAACAACAAATAACTTATAAAGTCTTATAGCATCAGCAAGAGGAGCTTTGCAATGTCTACTGGTTTCTATAGTTGTATTATCTTTTAGTCTAAGTTGAGTATTATTAAGAATAGAACAATATAATTTAACATCTTGCCAATATCCTGCATGACTAATAGTACTACAAACCCAAGTTCTATATGTAGCAATTAATCCTGTTCCACTAATACCTTTTCTCCAATTATCAACATTATTACTATTTTTATTAATTTCAGCTAGTTTTTCTTCAGCTTCTTTTTTATACTTAGCAGATTTAGCTAGATTAATTGTATTTATATTATTAATTTCATCTTGCCAATCTTTATAAAACTTTCTTATTATCTCATGCCATTTAGGTTTATTGTCTTTAGGACAAGCATTATACCATTCGGCAACTTTACCTCCGTCAATATTAGTAATCTTACGAATAAGTTTGTCATTGTATATTTTAGTATTATACAAATTATCAACTTGTTTATAGGTATATCCAACAAGAGTACCTCTACAATATAGACTATATAACATCTTCTTATCATAGATAAGTTGATGTTCTTCGTCAAACAACTTATGTTTAAGTATTTGACTAATTGTAGGAATTTGATTTTTACTAAGTTTAATTGTATCAATTGCACTCCATGAGTATCTACTATAATATAATCCTCCATATTTATCTACTATATGAGTATTTAATAAAGTCTTGCTTGGTTTAAGAATATCAACAGCTTCAGCAATTCTTTTTAGAGCTTCATTATGCTCAGTATCAAAATACTCACGCTTATGATATTCTCCACAATAAGTTGCATCAGTATAAGCTAATCTAAATTTATATAGTACAGAAGAAATATATCGTACAATTAAATACTCAAAGTATTTCCTTACTAGTTGTTTTCTATAATTACCTTTAGCTATATTAGGATTAGTTATATATCCACGATGAATAAAAATTTTCCATTCATCTTCATTCGGAAGACTACATTGCAAACTCCATTCATATCTTAAATATCTATCAGATACAACAAGAACTTTATCTTTTCTATTAATAACTGCAATACAACAAGTACTCCAGTCAATATAACTATATCTTTTACCTCTTATAAGGTCATAAGCATCAGATTTAGTATTTATATTCTTAACGCAATCATATTGACCTGCAAAAAGAAAGTCATATATAGCAGTCATAGGAGTAGAATGACTTCTACAAATACTATATTCATCTCTATATACAAAAGAATGATATAATTCTTCTGCATTAAAGATATGTCTAATACGTTTAGTTGTTTTTGTTTCCATAATAATATGTGTTTAATATGTTTGTAAATATAATAATTTATTTGTACACTACCAAATTTAATAGCATAATTCTCACTAAATTTTTATTTGCTCTCTGCTGGCTTATTTTGTGGTCGCCTTAGTAGTTAATAGGCTGAATAATTTTATGCCAAATTTGGGCTGTTTCTGTAAGCGAGAGAGGGCATATTTGAAATATATGAGATACCTATATGAGCAATGATAATACATGATTATCATTAGGTTCAACAGCACTTGTAGTATGAGCAAAAACAAAAGGAATAGCATAAGTTGTGAGACTTACACCATTCCTTTCTAAAGGGGGGCTATATATCAACTATTTGATATATTTCTCCATCATCTTGTTCTTCTACTAATCTAATTTCAACATTAATATCTTGAGATACTTTAATTAAACTTGTATTATTCCATATAGGAGCAAGACTAATTCGTACTCTACCATTATTATTATGATAATTATGAATAAAAGTTCTTCCTTTAATAGGACTATCACACATTGCTATGTAATAATTATAATCATCAGTATTAGGATTATATCGTTGCAGTAAACAATGATAATTCCTATACTTAATTTGATGAGAACTTAAAGTCTTACTTCTATAGTTAATCCAAGTTTTAGTTTTATCAACTGTTATTATACTATCATCATACGCACTAAGATTCATGTTTTATAAGTTTTACAATTTTAGCATGAAAAGGTACTTGTTTAACACCAGACCTTTCCCTATACTCAACACAAGCTAAATAATTACCTATATATGAGTTCTTACTAACTAATATTCTTTCTTGTTCAACTTGAGGAGCATTTAGAGTACATTCGAATGTTGCATCATTTATGTCATTACGAAGAACAAACTTACATAGATTACTTCTTTTCTTACCTTCTGGAATAATATCTATAATTTCAAATTTGCCATCTTCAATACGTTTAAACTTATACATATGATTAACTTTTCTAGAACCAAAGCAATATTCACTTGCTTCATTTCTAAGAATAAGTCCTTCAAATCCTAAGTCAATATATCTATCACGAAATGTAATGGCATCATTAAAATTATTAATATTAAATTCAGTAGGAAGAACAACTAGTTGATGTATATTATTAAGATGGTCAGCTTTAGTTTTGAAATTAGTAATAAGACTACCTAGATTTGATTCAAGTAATGTATATCTATATTCAGCACTAAAGTTTTCTATAGCAATATCATAACACCAATATTGAAGTTTAGTATGATAAGGAGTATCAGGATTCTTAACAAATGAATTAATATCATTAACAGTATAACCTGGAAGATATAATTCTCCATCAAGACAAGCACCCTCATCAAGCATAAGTTCAAGAAGTTCAGTTCCTTTAATTTTAGGAACAAGTAAATCTTCTAGCCAACTAAGATGCCATTCAGTTCCTTCACGACTATGAAAAGTAAGATGAAAGTCACTGAATAAATCATTAGATTTAACAGCACCTATAATACATCTCAGACCATTTATCTTCCATTGTCCAGCATAATCACCTTTTTCAAAAGGTTTATTAGTTTCAAGAGTTTTTGCCAACATAGGCAAAATAGCTTCTCCATTACTATTGTTATACTTAGGCAGATAAGTATTAAGATATAGAAGAAGATTATCACTAGCTTTAATATTACTTGGCGAATTGTCATATAAATCTTCAAGACTTTTATAACCAGCTTTACGTTTAGCTTTAATTAAACTTTCAAGTTCATCTACTTTACTTGTATATGTACTACCTACAGTTTCTGTATGCAGATTTCCACCTACAAGACCATAAGTTAATTGATATGTTTTATCATCAATCTTAACTCCTTCCCAAACAATTGGTTTACCTTGAGCATTTCTTTTATATAATTTCATATCTTAAACTTTAATTGTCCTATTCTTGCAGCTTTAATTGCAAGTTTCTCTTCAGCTTTAGTTCTCTTTCTAGGCTTACGTTTCTTTTCAGCATTAGAACCAGTAGCTTTATCTATACTTTTCTTAAGAGACTCTTTAGTTAATTTCTTGTCATATATAATAGGTGGAAATTCAGTTTCAAACTTAATATTATCTTCATGTCGTTTAATAACTTTAGCCATATGTTCATCATCATTGGCAAAAGTATCAATAACATAAAGTAGTCTAGACATATCAATTGTATATCTATAATCTATAGTTTGACAAAGTCTATATTTATGTTCTAAATCCCATCTAGTACAATCACAATAATTAAGATACTTATCAATAGTAGCATCTAAACCATTATTTTCTACTTCTTTTTCAAGACGTATATATTCTGATTTATCTAATGCTCTTTCATACTTTCTGACATCAGTTTCATTCATAGCTTAAAGTTTTCTAAATATACAAACTCTATCAGGTTTACCAAGATAAGCGTGCATTAATTGACAAACAGTAAACGGACTCCATGTAGCATACCAACCTCCAATAAACACTCCTTTATCATAATCAAAAGTATCTATAGGGTAGCCACCAAAGTCTAGATTATCAAGAAAATTAAACTTATCCACATCTTCTCTATCTTCACTACTATTGGAGAAATCTATATGACCATAGCCATATATATTCTTTTTGCTTACAGCAAACTTAGCATTATCTCTTTCAATAGTAATTGTTTTATTGTCATCAATACGTTTTTCTTCTTCTTCACTAATAGCTGTTATAATAACAGGTCGCTCACCACGTTTCTTATTAGTATGGTAACTCACAATCAGAAACCCGTTTGTAGTAAGTGTCGGAATTGGTTGCTGTTTCATTTCTGTACTTGTAATTTATGTATTTGATTGTATCATCAATAAAAGAATTGATTTCAGTTGGAGTATATTTAGCACAAAGTTCAGCAAAATCTTTGCAACCTAAATCACTCAAACCAAATTCACCACGAGTTATAAATAGATATGGAATACCATAAGTATCATAAAGATATTTAGCTCCATCTCTACCAGTTCTATCAAAATCTAATAGACTAAAAATCATTCCATTATCAGCTAAACGATTTGTAAGCCAATCGAATTCAGTTTGATTAAGTCTATAGTTTTCACTAGGAAGATTAATCACACCTATATTGAGGGCTTCAGCCCCCCTGTAAAGAGGATGGTGGATTAGATGATTTCCTATACTTAGTCTATCTTTACTACTTTTAGTAATAAGAATATAATCATAATTATAAAGTTCTAGATTAAGTAGTCCTTCAAGAACATTACAATTAGTTATAAACTTAAGTTCAGTAGCACGATTACGAAGGGGAAAATAAAGTTTTATTAGATATATGCCATTACGATTTTGACCAAGCATATAAGCATAACATGGGTCAGATGATTTATAATAATACTTTGGGTCATCATTTGCATTTCTATTAATATAATATTGCTCAACAGGAATTACAAAATGAGTATTAAGATAATTCAATTCAACACCAAATTTAGCCCATACTTCTTTATCTTGTTTATTCCAACTTCTAGGTACAATTTCAATAATAGCTTTCGTATTTCTAGCCTTTCTAACTCCATATTTAATAGAGTCTTCTATACGAGGGTCTACTACTTTACCATTGAAAATATCACTAAAAGTTGCAGCAATATGCTTTAAAACAAAATAAAAATCTTGCTTATTATTAGTATCTATTCTTCTTTCATAAACTAGACTAAGAACGTAAGCTACAGTACCATAACAATCTTCAAAGAAACCGAATCCTCCAAAGTCTCTAACTTTAAGCCTACCTTTTTTATTATAAGCAAATCCCATAGAGCCATAAACATCATCATCTCTAAATACAGATTTGATAAGATGATTTTTACTTATACAATCATCTATAACTTCAATAGGAATATCTAGATATTTAGACATTATAGCTTCTTGAGAAACCTTGCTTTCAATATAAGCTTTTGTTAATCTTACAGTATTTGGATTGCGTCTAAGCATAGTTTAATACAAATAAGGGTGCATCAGTAATTAAACCAATGCACCCTGCGTTAGTAAGAACTCTAATTGTTATTTAGAATGGCATATCGCTAGCTGCATCGGCATAAGCAGTATTTACGCCATTACCATTCTCCATAGGTGTAACTCCAACGGAAACTGTTCCAGCTCCACCTACTACACCATTAATACCTCCGATTGTAGGCTCTTTCTTGACTTCTTTAGGAGTGATACTCTCACGACTAGTATCAAGACGAAGACGAACAGGAGGCATAGTAGCATTATTCTTTGTACGTACAAGCTCAATAGCACCTGCACCAATGAAAGAATCAAATGCTAAATCACCATTCTGACCATTAGCACGCCACTCATTCTTAACTTTCTTATATCTAATAAGTTTAAGCCAAGTAGAAATGAACTTGCCATCTTCTGTTTTATAACAAGGCTTATGAGTAGGCTCTTTGCCATTTACACCAATCTCTCCATTAAGAAGATTAGCAGTGTTAGTAAACAAAGAAGTATATGCTGCAATAACTTCTTCAGGTTCTACAGCAACATACTCGCCATTATCGTCAGTATCATCAAGTGGCAAATCAAGAAGAGCTTCCTCTTCTTCAGTCATCTCACGTCCTTTAAGATAATAAACATCAAGAATATGCTTAATCCAATTCAGAACATTATCAACTTGCCATGCTTTACTTCCACCTGGAATAGTATCTACATTACTCTCTTGAGGGAATAAAGTTTGAAATACATGACGACGTTCACTAGCATTTGGATGATTACTTTCAAAGTGAAATGTAAGACGAGGAACTTTCATACCACTGAAAGCCTTACCATCAGCATTTACACTCCAATCAACAGTAACATTCTCAAGATGACCAATGAACAAACCATTTTGAGCTGCATCTTTCTCATGAAATTTAAGTTGACTAACAGCTTTAGTTTCATTACTTACGCCTCTACGATGTTTCTTACCAATAACAGCCTGTGCACTTGCTGCTTTAGCATCTTTTACATCTACCATAATTCTATTAAATTTTTAATTACTAGTAATATTGACAAAAATAGGTGGAAGTGTACTAGGAAGTACAACTCCCACCTTTACTTTAAAACTTCTGAATGAACAATTTACTCAGCATCAGCTGCCTTAGCATTACGCTGAATAGGGTCAGTATCCTTAGAGAAAGTGATAGGATAAACTGTAATATCAACTTCCTCATGACCATTGTTATAAGAAGCAGTCTCAGGAGCATTGAGATCTACATCAAATACACGAACCTTCTTATCAGCCTCATCACCAAGGTCTTTCTTAAGAGAAGTCCAAATAGAAGAATCAGTGAAGTTCAGCTGGCAACCTACACCAGTAGCAGCAGAAGTAGTTGCAGTCTTAGAACCACTAAATGCTGGATGCATAGGAGACTCAACATCATCAACTGTAATAGAAGCAGCAAGCTCCTCATCAGTTGCATCAGGATTACCAAGACGCTCCTTAAGAGCATCACGATTAGCATCTACAATCTCCATTGCGTGCTCCTTGATGAACTTCTCCTTATCAGCTTTACTATAACGGTCACGAGCCATTACAGGATTACCCTTAGCATCAAACATTGCAACACCCTTTGCAATATACCACTGACCAAACTCGTCAACTGTACGCTCAGCACCCTCGGGGCTATCAAGGTCAACACCATTCTCAGCAGCCCAATCAACCAAATCCTGAGGTTTCTGAGCAATAGCAGCGTTAATAGATGCAATGTTATTAAGGAACATAACATTATCACCAACTGCAATATTCAGTGCCTTAGATACAGGTGCAGTAATACTAAAACCACCTGCTGTACTACGAGCAATCAGCTGAGGCTGAGCATTAACAATTGCAGACTTCTGACCAGCTGCGATAGCAGCAATACCGAATGACAATTTACCATTCTTCATAACTTTAAAATTTTAAAGAGTTAAACAATTAATTAATTATATAGTATAAATACTATTTACTTAGACATTTTCAGCATTAGCTGGATTAATTTCAACAGCTTCTGCTGTAAGAGTATTATCAAAGTCAGTTGGAGCAACGTCCAAACCTTCAACTAACTTTAGTTCACTAGTTTCCATCACACCCATTAGTAAATCAGATGCAATATCTCTAGCTCCTAGAGTAAAAGCACGATGACCAATCATTACTCGAGCATACTTTTTATAAGTATCTTTATCGAAGAAACCAGCCAGCTTTGCTTCTGTATAACTGAAATGACTTGTAGCAGTATGTACAACATCATTTCCGTTAATCTTTCTATATCGCTGAAACTTATACTCAGTAACAAAATCAACAGGTTGTGCAGGAATCCTTATAACAGGAAATTTACCCTCACTTGCAAGTTTAATAGCGTGTTGCTTATTAATAGCTTTAACACACTTATCACTTATACCAAATTGATTATATATATTACCTTTCAAATCAGCATACCAACGAACTGGGTAAACACCAACAATATCATCAGTTGTATGTTCCTCAGCATCTTTTGGTGTGGCACATTTAACACAATATTGTGGAAGTTGTGTTTCAAGATAAACAGTGTTACCGTCAGTATATTGATACTGAGGAGTATAATCTTTAGTACATTCCCAGACTACTCCTGCCCTCGATAACAATGCTTTGATGATATGAACATCAACACCTGTCTTACCATTAATAACATGGATATGTTCAATACAAGTACTGAACGGAAGTTGCATATCTTGAGCACGCATAAGGATAGCAAGACCCTCATTTACACTCTTAATACCTCCTTTTTCAGTAGCAATAATCTTCTTTAGAAATACTTCAGCAGCAGCTTCTTGTTTTTCATCAAGAAGATTAAGAACTCTAAGACCAGTATTAATATCTGTGTGCCTAGCAGGTAATGTACTACCTACTTCACTACTTACATCATTAGATTTCTTGTTTTGTTCATTCATTGTTTCAAAGAGCGATTTCTAATTACACTGCAAATATACATATAATTCTTCAATCAATAATAACTACATCATTATTTTCATCGTATTTAGCAGCTTTTTCACGTTTGTTAACAATTATATGCCCTTTGCCGAGCATACGCTTGTTCAATCGTTTCTCCTCTATTGAATCATTTATAAATAGAGTATAAAGTTTAACACCACTTGGATTAAATGTTACTTTATTAAGTCTATTCATATAATCTTCAATAGTTTCACATAGCGGAGATGTGATTATCATGCAGTCTATTTGACAAGATAAGTCCCGATTTGGGGCGTTATTTGCGCTCAGAGCCTTTATCCTACCTAAGTTGAATAATTGATTAGCTAAAGTCATTTGGGCTTTTGCTGCCATTTTCTTTGGCTCTCCTGAATGTAGACCACTTTTATAATACACTGGATTACCATCTACATCTATAGCATTAATTGTTTCTAGATTTGGATGATATTCTCCACAAACAAAAGACTGAGACTTATTATTAATATACTCTGCAATAGCATGAGCAAAGTCAGAAGTTTTACTAATAATAAGAATATTAGCATCTTTATTATTCGTAACAAGTTCATAAACTTTATCTAGTTTATCAGGAAAAGTAGATAGAAGTTCAGTTCTTGTACGAATAACATCATATGTTTGATTGGCACGTTCATTTAGATTGTTAGGATTATACATAGCATCTATTTGAACATTATATGGAAAAGACATATCTAGAGATTGTGTCCAACCATTAACTTCTGCAATTTGATTACAAACATCTTGTGCAGAAATATTATGCTCAACATCACCTCTCCTAGCTTTATCCATAGTAGGAAAATCACCAAATATATTAATAGATTCTTCAATATATCTATCACATTTATCAAGCTTAATTCCAGTAGGACTACTAGGGTCAATGTCAATGCCAATCACTTCCTCTTCTACAGGGGGGCTAGAATACTTTTTACTTTTTGTTTCATTCTTAACAACATAATTAAGTAAAGGACATACTTTATATAAATCTTTAGTAATATTTACATCAGTAATAAGTTTATCACATATAACTAATTTAAATCTACTATGTTCTAATATAAGTCTGATACCATCTGTAATAGTTTTTGGACATACTAATATAGTTAGATTAGCATCATATAGAGGCATATTAGGAGTTATAATTCTAATATTACATTTCTTAATAAGTTCTCTATATTTACTATCTATATTAGTAAGTTTATCGACTATTCTTCCACCAATAGATAGATCATTTACTATTATAGTAACAGTATAATTATCTTGTTTAGTGAAGACTAGATTTAAAACTTCTACAACAATATCAGTTGATGTATGGTCTTTATCTACAACAACAGTACCAACACATCTATTATCGTGCCATAGTTTAGTCTCTTTAAGCATCTACTTCATCAAATAAATTTCCAAAATCAGTACCATATTTCTTAAGTAAAGCCTTACCACTTTTAGTACCTTTAATAGGATTACCTTTTTGGTTAGGACTGATACCTAATTTGATAGGAGAAATAAGCTTATATGCCTCATCATAATAATATTTATAATTGATATTACGTTCAGCAATAGGCTTATCGTCGAGAGAATTAAGAATAGTTACTGAATTACCACTAGCTAGTCTACTTCTTTTCTTAGTTACATTATCTTGTTTTTGGATAATAACTCCATTATAAGATACATAAAATCTAACATGACGTTGACTATGAACAGTAACAATCTTACCATTTACAACTTTATCATATATTACTTCAAACTGTTTACCTACATTCTGAGTTTTACAAAAATCTAGAATATCAGTACATTGTCTTAAAGTAGTCATAACAGGAACATTATGTTCAAGATATTCAAAAGCTGCTTTACGTACAATAGGCATATCAAAACCCTTAGACAAATCTTTAATATATTGTTTAGGGTCTAGTTGACCTTTAAATTCAACTTTACCATTTTCTAGAACATCATAATAATTATTAATATCTCTATCTACATAGCATTTATAATAATCATCATCAGCTGACATTCTATTTTCTTTATTCCAATCTTCACATATTTCTTTAAATTTATCAATTTTATCTCTAGGAACTTTAACAACTATACCATCAGTATTAGCAGAAACAGTATGAATACCTTCTAATTCAAGAGCTTCAACCAAAGACATAGTCATTAACTGACCATTAATAGTAACTTGCATTTGAGCAAATCTATCATATAGCCAAAACTTTTCAAATCCAAGCATACCATAAATAGCATTAATAACAATTTTAAGAGCTTGAGCACTTATATTATTATGAACACCTGGAATTATCATTCCATCTTCTGGTTTAGCATGCTTACATTTAACACGAGTAGACTTTAAATAATCAATAAGTTCAACAAACTTTTTATTATTTAAATGAGCAGGAGCAATATTATAACTTATCATAATACTTGGATAGTATGATGTATACAAGTTTGTTAATCTACATATCTCTATGTAGTTCAGACTATATCTTCATTGCGTACCATAATAGTTCTTTCTCTACCTTTACAACTAGTAACACAATGCAAGGTGCTTCGATTTAAATATATTTAAACCTACGTCTTACGACTAGTCGTTGAACCCTATTCCTTATTAGGAATCTCGGCTGCGGATTGTCCAATATTATCTTCTTTTACTATACTCTCAGTCTTTCTCTGAGACCAACATCTACATTACTGCGATGATTAGTGAGATAATCTCTAAGGAGTTCCCCGTCAATTCACCTTGTTTATTCACAACTAACATCAATCGTGATGAATATATACATATTTATCATTACTTCTTAGCTCACGGGGAGCATCTATACTATGAATACCACCAGTAGCTATGTTATATTTTGTTCCCATAAAATCAACAACAGTACTAAAAGAATCTTTATTAGTTCTATAAATAGATACTTTCTTCATACTTTCAAGTAAATCTTGAAGTTGTTTAGTCTTAAACTTAATATGAGGAAATATTATCTTTTTAAAACTAAGTCTAGTTCTTTCTGTACGTTTCTTCTCAAAATCACGAGGACTAAGACCTGTAGCTTTACTATATAACTTTGTTAATAACTTCTTACTAATATCAGACCTAGCTGAACTTAAGACATGAATACCGAAAGCATGTTCAATACTATATCTAAGTTTAATTTCATCAGGCTTTTGCCTAATCATTTCACATACAATAAAAACATCATTTTTATTATAATGAAGCATAGGTTCTACATACTTTGGAAGTACATATCTATCAAAGTCATTTATACCAAGATTATTAATAAAAGCAGCAGTACAACCTCTATATTCAGGTTTGTTAGACCAATAAAGTTTGACTTCTTCCTCATCTACAGGGGGGAGTTTAAAATCTAGTAACTCATACCATTTAAGATTAATTGAAACACCTTTAAGACCTTTACTAAGTTTAATTCTTTCTCCAGTATCTTTATCAGCTCTTGCTGAGGCTGCATCTAGATGAAATACTTTGAATAAATCAACACTTGCAAATGGAAGTCTATACTTTCTTGCAAGTGTAACTTGATTATCTTGATAAAATGCTTCATGGTCATCTTGTAGTCTTATAATCTTTTTACTAAACTCATATAGAGCTTTAATAAGATACTTAGTATTATCATATCTATTAAAAGACATAAGAAAGAAAGCAATCATCAGATTATCATAATTCAGAGTATTAAATCCAAATAAATCATATCTAACTGGAACTTGACTTATATTAGCATCTTTGTCTTCATTAGTTATGTAATGTGCTTGCATCTTATTAAGATAAGACACAAGATTAAGTAACTGACTATCATCAGTATCACTTATATAAAACACATCACATTTAACTTCATCAAGACGTTTCTTAATTTCTTTAACAGTAAGAGTATCAGTAAGAGCACCTTCACAATCAGCAAACTTTTGAAGATAATCTTTAACATCTACAAAAGTTACACTAAATAAATTTGGAAATATCTCTACATCAAATGCTTTACTTACAATCATATTCTAACCACGTCATAATTATATGTTTTATTAATAATTGCAGAATACCACTTAACAAGATGAGTTTTAAACAATTCAAGTTGTTTATCATCTTTAACTAGAGGATTATAATTAACAAAGTAATTTCTTTTCTTTTTACTTACTACAACCTTACTTAGATACTCCTTTATATTGCCTATACCCATCATATATCGACTAGCATCACCCAATAACATGATATTAATAAAATTATCAGCATTAAATTCAGTAATCAGATATTGAATACAATGAGCAATAACATTTTCATTAATTGGAAACTTATTGTTATAAGGACATTTAACAAGAGCTGTTATACAAACATTATCTAGAAGATTGTCATCATCTATAGTATCATAAATTATATTTAATGCATTATCACTTATATAAGGAAGCACTATTAAATTTCCAGACATAATATTACCTATAGCTGGATAATAATAATGTTTACTTATTACATTATATGGACAATTAGTACAAGGAGTACTAGAACTAGTATGTTCTAGCCCCCCTGTAGAAAGGAATGTGATACGTTTATCTACTTTATTGCAGACCATTTGAGATAAAGTTTATTCTTACATCTACTACAAGCAACATATAGTCTACGTCTGACCTCATTTATATTAGTATAAGGTCTACCATATTTATCATAAACTATATCGTCTAAATCTACAAATACAGTATCAAAAGTACTTCCTTGAGATTTATGAGCAGATAAAGCAAATCCATAATCTATATCTCTACTGTATGTTATCTGACCTTTAGAATCAGCTATATTACAAAGTAAAAGAGAACTTTCTTTAAACTTATAATATTCTTTCCATTTAGTAGCACGAGTAAATCTACTTGCATTCTTAGCATCTTCTATCAGTCTATCAGTTATAGCAACATAAGATAATAAAGTTTCTCTATCTGTATGGTCAATCACAAAGAAAGGACTAGTTACTTGCCCTCCATGAATAGCTTGAAATTTGACCATAAATCCTTTAAGTCCATACTTAGGATGAAGATAATCTACAATATCTTTAACAATATATTCTTCACTGTTTTGAATAATTATAGACATAAATTCATCTACGAGAGTAATGTAAGATATGAACAAATCATCTTTTGTAATAATAGATTTATTAGCAGAAACAATTATATTCTTACGAATAAACTTATTCCAATTACCAACAGCTCTATTAGTATAAGCAATGATTTTAACAAAATCTACATTCTTAGTTATTTGCTCATCACTAAAATAAGTCAGCATTTCTTTACAGAAATCATCATTATTCATGACAGCATATCCTTTAATATTATCAGCATCAAATCTACTTCTATTATTCATAAGATATGCAAGAAAATTATTCTTGTTATTCTTAATATCATCTCGAAGTATATTTAATAATGATAATACGGGATTATCTTCTTCTTGTCGTACAATTTCAGTTAGTTCATATTTTCTGATACCTTCAAAAGCCATACTCTTATATTCATTTACAGGTGGCAATTGATAACTATCACCAATATAAAGTAACTTACATTGTTTAGACTTACAAATCTTTTCAAGAAAAGTACAAAGACCTTTATTAATCATAGATGATTCATCTACAATATAAATCTTATACTTATCTATCTTAATTCTACCTTTAGGGTCAAAAGGAGGATTATTAATATCAAACTTATCTACATCAAAATTAAGTCTAAGACCTAAATCAGATTGTAGAGTTGAGGCTTTGATATTAGGAAGATTGATACTTTCTTGCAATACACGACAAGCCTTATGAGTTGGAGCAGCAACACCTATTGTTGAATAACTTAAATTACTATTAGTAATCAAAGCTCTAACAAGATAAGTCTTACCTGTTCCAGCTGGTCCAATTAAAGCACGCTTATTATCATTAGGATTATAAGCTGCATTAATCCAATCAATTAGTTCTACATATGCTTTACGTTGACCTTCAGTAAAGCTACTAATTGCAGTTGGATTCTTTAAATTAGCATTACTTATTGATAATTCCATTACTTAATAATTCCATATCGTTATCATAATTAGTAAGAGGTTTAACTACTTCATGTAGTCTAAAATATCTCTTACCTTTATCAAGCATTACCCATCCAAGACATAACCAATTCTTACGAACAGTAGTATATCTATCAGGATTATTACCAGTTTTAGAGGTATACTCATTTCTAAGATAAACATTACAACGTTTCTCTTTTGTAAACACAATAAGTCTACCTTTAAGTTCATAGCTGTCACTAGTAAACGGCAATACATCATTTATAGTAGAGCCGTCTTTAAGTTTACACTTAACTAGACAACAACATATACCATTTGCATCTTCTTTAATAAGTCCATATACCTTTTTAGATATAGGCTTATTAACTTCACTAGAACTCTTACGATGTCCTTTGTGAG
>Ga0256407_10007528_pt1 | contig 16341 bp, 8 predicted proteins | sample RumenRJG_04DNA_FD_193489 | JGI IMG/M metagenome (GOLD analysis project Ga0256407, IMG submission 193489) | Bovine rumen microbial communities from Lethbridge, Alberta, Canada - RJG_04 | ecosystem: Host-associated > Mammals > Digestive system > Stomach > Rumen | place: Canada: Alberta | collected...
CCAAAGGTATCCTTGTTGACGCGTGTCAATAGACATAATCGCAAAGTCGCTGGGCATGACAGAAGACCAAGTCAAGGAAATCGTCGCCCAGCCCGCCCCGGCCAACTAGCGGCCGCCCGAGCCGCGCGCTCCGTTAGAACTCGTGGATGGCGCAGGTTTTCTTTGTTGTCAGGGTCTTATCAACTCCGTAGAAAATCTGTGAGGTTCCACTAAAATCCAGATACATTATCATGCTGGCGTTGCTGGCATGCTGGCTTGATGTCAAATACGCTCCGCTGAAGGTTGTGCCGCCGCAAGCGGAAAGCGCCGCGTTGACCGTAGCCTTGTTCTTGTAAATCTGGAAGAGCTCTGCGGCGGACGGGAGGTACCAGCTGCCATAGTAATTATATGCAGAAGTTCCTATATTTGAAACGTTGTTTGTATAGTCGCGTCCAAAATGAACTGCCGGATATTTTTCTGGCGTGTAAAAATCTGTGGTTGAAAGATTATTGACTTGATCATAATTGTCCGAGCCGTCGCGATCAAGAGCGTTTTCAAAGGTGGTTGAAGAACCGGCTGCTTCCTGATCAGGTTGGCAAACGATTAAATCTAGCAACACGTTTCTATAATTTGCCGAGCCGGAGCACCATGATTTGCCTGACGCCTGGACAAGGCCTACGCCAAGAGCGCGGGTTTTTCCGTCATTAGAGCAAGCGGTTCCCCTATAGAAAATTACGGCTACAGCGGAGGCTTGCTGGGCAGAAGTCACGCTTGTGTACGGAGAGGCGGAGCCGTCCGTAAAGACAACGTCGCCTACATTCAGAAGGCTTCCTGGCGCCTTTGTACCAATATAACTTGAGGCAAGCTCACCAAATCCATCTACGACAAAAGTGCCGTCGCCAATGGTAAATTTTCCGCATTCAGAAGGCAAACTTACTACAGTACTATAAAAATTTTCCATCGCTACATAGCCTTCATAGTAATCATCAGGCTGAAGGGTGATTTTTATTTTATCAGTTACGCTATGTTTTGTAAGAGGACTATCAACCTGGAAACGTCTATAACTAGCCGCACTATTGCTGCAAAGATAAACGTCGCAGCAATTTCCGGTATCAGGAATATATGCAGCATCCTTAAAATATACATTCTTTTCTGAGCATACGGCATGTGGGCCTGTATTTTCTTTGATTTCGCCGCCATAGAATTTTAAAGAGCCTTTTGTGTAAATGGCGGCGGCTGTGTTTTCGCCTGTTGCAGTGTTGCCAGTAATTAAAGTTCCGTTTTCCAATTGTAATGTTGATGAGTAAGGAAATCCAGCATTCTCTTTATTATCAACGTATATTCCACCGGCTGGATTGTTGACAGAGCTGACGCCATTGGTAATTTTAAGGTTAGCAATTATCAATGTAATTGAACCTTTTACAGTGAGGGCGGTACAATTGCCGCCACTCGCGTCGATCGAGTCTTTGGGAACGTCGTATGTGTCCAGTCCGTTTAAGCCGACTAATTTGATTTTACTTGGTTTGTAAGTTGGTCCATAACTGGAATCAACATCTTCCGGAATGTTCTGCGCTGGCAACGTTCCGTCAATCATCACAGTGTAAGGAGACAATACCATAGTCATTTCTCGTGTAGCCCTTGCGATAGAAGCAAACGGATGAGCTTTTGAGCCATCGCCGATGCCGTCTTCGTCACTTCCTTCTCCAGTGGCTGAACTGTGGCCAGTTCCAGAAATATAAATTGGTCGGTCAACATTGTAGAGGTTTGGATCGCTTGTGTCCTTAAAAATTTCCCATGGTTCACCGGTCAGTTGAATCTTTTGTACGTCCTGGCTTGTGACCGTGTAGCCGCCAAAGCCTTGCAAAAGGCCGTCTCCGCGCATAAATCCATAACTTAAAGTTGACGTATTTTCATAAATATTAATAGTTGCGGTAACCCCACCCGCGTCCGCAGGCGGCTCCAGGGCTCCGGTAACGCGAATGATTTCTGCACCATCTGAATTATGATATTTTCCTAATTGAACGATTCCAAGACTTGCGCTTCCAGAAATGGCAAAAGACTTGCGTTTATAATGCCAAACACCCGAATTAATTTGAATATCTGATCCATTTCCTTCGTCGTTCATAAAGTTGCCCTTGATTTTTCCGCCGGATATTTCAAGATCTCCATTATGAAAGTAAAGACCCGCGCCATGACTATATGTGTCATTGTATTTATTCTTTGTTATAAGTCCGCCTGAAATTTCAGAATAAATAAATTCTTTTCCTTCAAAATACATTCCCTGGGACTTGTTACCGCTTATGGTTCCGCTATCCATTTTTAGCTCAAAATAATAAATGTAAAGGCCGCCACCCCAATAATTATTTTCGCCACCATTGGCTAAGTTATGATAGATACCGCCGTTCCATGCTGTCTTTTCTCCGTTTTCGTCATAGCCAAGATAGATTTTTCTTAAATTACCATAATTGCCTGTGCAATAAATTCCACCACCACGCTTGGCCTTGTTTCCAAAGTCATCATTATTTTCGGGAACTACATTTTTTTTGGACTCATCGCCTATGACGGTGTCTCCGTAGACATAGATGTTTCCTGTGCTGTACACACCGCCGCCATACCTAGTTGCAATGTTATCATTCACAAGACCGCCCTTCATAATAAGGGTTCCCTCATTATAAATTCCGCCGCCGTCTCCCTGATAAGTGCTTTGCTGAGCAGAGTTACCGACAACGTGCGCGTCATCGTCCAAAACAAGGGTTGCGCCGGAGCAAACATACACTCCTCCGCCATTATAGCCTTTTCCACCGGTAATCTTAAGGTTTTTAATCGTGAACTTAGTTGCCGTATTGATTTTAAGAGTTGTTCCGTCTTCGGTGTGAAGGATTTTAGCTCCGTCAAGCGTGTCCTTAGGGCTTCCGTCTGCGTTGTGCGTTGTCTGGACACCTTCCAAAAGGACGCTTTCGGCATACCTGTCGTCGTGCAGCACGCACGTTCCCGTCAACTTTCCGTTGACGCGGATGTTGTAATAAGCGTCGGGGTTTGTAAGCAGGTTAAAGGCGGCGGTAAGGCTGTTAAAGGGAGTATCTCTGCTTCCGTTTCCATCGGCAACTCCGGCTTGGGTTATAGAGCTGTCGTAGCCAGTGCCCGCAACGTAAATCGGCTTGTTGATGAAAATGCTTTTTTTGTTGGCCGCGACAAGCGCCTCGGTGTCTGTGTTTGTAAAGAAGAATTGGAAGGCTCCTAACAGCTCGTCGCTCATGGCAAAATCAGCTGAAACAAGAGTCTGTCCAGAGCCAAAGAGGTCTTCATTTACGCGAACATTTATTTTTTTGCTAGTGTCATGATTGTTAAGCGCGCTGGTAATGTTTATAGGTCCATTATAGCTGTTCAGATAAATATCGTTTTTACCTGCTCCATCCATGGCCTGTATGAAAGCATCTCCACCGATTTTTAGTGAGTCAGTTATATTACCATTGTAAATAGCGCCGCCTTGATATGCGGAATTGCCCTTTAGGCTACCGCCAGATATGACCACATATTCATTTGTAAGATTTATAGGAATAAGAATTCCACCGCCAAAACCAGAGGCGCTTTTCGCGCCATTATAAGATATCTGGCCATCGGCTACATAAACATAGTTGTAGAAATACTCTGAATCAATATAAATACCGCCGCCATGCGCATCAGCGTAGTTTCCGATAATTCCGCCCAAAACGCCTTCGGCGACTTCTTCAAAATCCTCCGGCTGATTGGTTTCTTTATAGCCTAGCCATACATTTCCTTTTTTGACATAAATACCGCCGCCATAATCAGCATAGTTAGAAACATTAGATGATAGAGTAGTTGGAGCGCTTGTAATATCAGTTCTGCCTATAAGAGCCTTGCCGTACATGAAAACCTCGGCTTCGTTGTAAACGGCGATTCCGCCGCCAAATTCGGCGCTGTTTCCATTCTTGGTTTGATTGCCCGTTCCGCCAATAACGCCGCCGCTCATGTAAAGCTTGCCGCCGCTCATGTAAATGCCGCCGCCATACTTAGCCTGGTTTCCTGTTATCGTTCCGCCGCTAATTTTTACTGTTTTATCATCGGCGCCGTCGGGAGCAAAGTAGATTCCGCCGCCGCAACCCTCGTTTTGATATTCAGTGTCCGAAATCTTCTTCAAGAACTTGTTGTTCTTTATAAGGCCGCCGGTCATTTCCAAATTGGATTCCAACAAATAAACGCCGCCGCCGCCAAAGGAACTAGCGTCTATATTAACCGCTGTATTTTCGCTAATTTCCGCGCCTTCTTTTATGACCAACTTTCCTTGCAGTTTAAAAACGCCGGCGCCGCCGTAACCTTCGATAAGCGTGTTTTGCGTTACAAGGGCTCCGTCATCAAGCGTAAGAACGCTAGGGGCGCGACAACTTATTCCCGCCCCCACTTCCGTGTAGGTAGATTTTTTTGAACCGGTAATCTTAAGGTCTTTTATCGTAACGTCTACAGACGCATTAATTTCTAGAACAGACGCGTTGCATTCGTTTCCGTCCAAAACGTCACCTCCGCTTGCTCCCTGCAGTGTGATTGAAGCAGCCTGTGCTGTAGAAGGAATCTCCTGAGCGCCAACCACAGCTCCGTCAATTAAAATCGTGTAGTCGGCGTTATAGTCGTCCATCACGGAGCAAGCGCCTTCTTTTATCGAGGCAAAGGGAGCGGTTTTTGTTCCGTTGCCAGTGTCGTCGTCTCCGGCCACGCCGCAATACGGGTGCGAGGTCAGTCCGGCCACGTATATCGGAGCGTCAAGGCGCAAGGCTTTTTTGTCTTTAGAAAGCTTTAGCTTCCAGTCTTCGCTGTAAAGCTTAAAGGAATCCTTTTGGCTTTCCATGCTGGAAGAGGCTTGGACTACGGCAAGGCCGCGCTTGGCGCCGTCTTCGTTCATTCTAAGGGCGATGGGATTGGTTTCGCTGTGCTTTGTAAGAGCGCTTTGCAAAGTGATTTTTGCGTAGGTCTTGTTGTTAGGGCCGCCAAAGAATATGTCGTTCTTTCCCGCGCCCTCCGCGCCGTTTACGCCGTAAGGAATGTAGGCCGAGCCGCCAAGGTTAAAGGTAAGGGTGTTGTCAACGCCTTCGTCGGAGTTGGGCGGATAAATGTAAATCGCGCCGCCCTTCGCGGCCTGGTTGTTTTCTATCGTTCCGCCCGTGACATGAAGGAAATGATACATATACTCTTCTACAAATTGATTGCCGTCAAAAAGTATTCCGCCGCCCAAATTGGCGGCTGTGTTCCCGCTAATCGAGCCGCGATAAACGTTAACGCTGCAAGCTGAGCCGCCAAATTCGATTCCGCCGCCGTCGCCGCCTGAGCCGCCTTCCTTTACGGCTTCGTTTTGGATTATCTGTCCGCCGTCAAGGGTAAGAGTGGCGCCTGTCATGCTCACTCCGCCGCCGACTTTGGCGGTGTTCTCTTTGACCACGGCGCCGCTTCCAAGAGTCACGTCGGACTCTTCCCAAAGCATTAGGCCGCCGCCGCCGTTCCAATTTTCGTATTGGTCAGCGTAATTGCCGCTGATTGTCGTCTTTGTGATGTTTACTTCCGCGTTCTTAACGCTGATTCCGCCGCCATAGCAAGCGTGGTTGCCTGTGATTTGCGAGCCGCTTATGTTTATCTCTTCGTCGCCGTCGCCCTCGATGTAAATGCCGCCGCCTTTTCGCGCGGTGTTTTCTTTAATGACCGCGCCCTTTACAGTAAGCTTTGCGCTAGGCTGTACGTTGACGCCGCCGCCGTCTTTTCCATTCATATGATGGGTACCCGGATCAAAGCCGCTGACGACAGTTCCCGGTCCAAGCGTTACGTCGGAGCCGCCTTCCACGTAAAGGCCGCGGGTTCTGCCGGTTTCGCTTTCTTTCTTTGTGATCCAAATGTTTTTTGTTGTGATTGGAACGCTTGACAGAATGCTCAAAGTAGCTTTGTTACTTTCTGGAGTGTCTATGGCCTTGCCTAAAATTTTGTCTTGCGGCATTCCGTCCGTGGCGCCAAGGCCGTTGTAGCCTTATATCGTGATCGAAGCGGCTTTTGTTGTGTCTATTCCAGCCACGATCATCATGTTGGGCTCGTCTATCGTTCCGCTAATGTAAATGCGGTAGTCCTTTGCGTTTCCGTATTCCTTGATTTTTTCAAAGGCCGCGTTCAATTTTTTTAGCGGAGTGAACGCCGTTCCCGCGTTTTCGTCGCTGGGGTCAAGTCCAAGTCCCGTGGCGCCAACGTAAATCGTGTTGTCGACAAACGCGGTTATGACAGAGGCGTCAACCTTAAAAACGCCGGCGTCGCTTATCGCGGAGCTTCCGTCTGGCCGCCAAACTTTTGTCGTCATGTGGTCAAATACATTTATGGTTTGCGTCGTGCAATAAACAAGCACGCCGCTTGTGTCAAGAATTCTAAAGACAACTTCATACGTTCCGCTGGCAACGTCGTTCGCCTGCAACACCTTTTTTTTATTGTCTTCTGAATCCGAGGGAAGCGGGTTGCTTGTGGTGTTATGCGTGAGCTCTGTGGAATCGGAGCAATACGTCAAGACTTTGTAGCCGGATGCCGGAACGTTTACCTCAAGGAGAACGTCTCCGCTTCCGTCCGCAGATGGCGTCAAGGCGAAGGTTTGGCTAAAGATCGGGTTGTCCTCGGGAATCGGAAAGTCCTGCGCCACGGACGACATTAAAACTGTTGTCGCGATTGTTTTTGCGGCGTCTTCTGGATCGGGGCCGATCGTTCCGATTCCGCAAGTCACTCTCCAAGTTCTTCCGGAATTGAGGCCTATCTCCAAAGTCGAGTCGACGCCGTAAACGAACCTTCTATCCGTTCCGCAAACGGCTTCCACATAATACTGCGCTCCGGTCTCGGAGATTTCAACTTCGGGCATGGCGGAACGAGACAGTCCGTCATAAGCCGCTCCCGCTCCGGCGGAACGAGACACAAGCTGGGATATTTCTTCCGGAACGGCGGCCATGTCAGTCTGCATGTTGGCCACAAACCGCACTGTGGGATATGATTGCCTAGAAGCCGCTTCGTATCCTCCCGACGCGTTCGAACAAGAAAAGAGCGCCAAAGAAAACACAACAAAAAAAACCTGACCAAAACCCCGTCGCAAACTAACTTTATTCATAACCAATTATTTTATACTATATATGCGTTTTTGTCAAATATTTGGAGGGATGAAACGGGCTTGAAACTTGCGGCTTGTTCCGATAAGATAAAGCCCCATGCTTGACTTGGAATCCCTCAAAAAAGAGCTAAATCCTCAGCAATACGCGGCGGTGACGACGACCGAAGGCCCGATTCTGATCATCGCCGGAGCGGGAAGCGGAAAGACGCGCGTAATCACGTTCCGCATAGCGCACATGCTGGACAAGGGAATTCCGCAAAGCCAAATACTCGCGCTGACATTTACCAACAAGGCCGCCCGCGAGATGGAAAGCCGCGTAAAGGAACTGACGGGCAAAAAGCTGCAAAACCTTACTGTCTCCACCTTTCACGCTTTTGGCGTGAGGATTTTGCGGCAGGAAATAAGCGCTCTTGGCTGGCGCGAAAATTTTACGATTTACGACGAAAGCGACAAGATCGCCTTGATAAAGGAAAGCGGCCGCGAGCTAAAGATGAGCCCCGAGGCGATGGACTGCTACAAAATCGCGATTTTGTTCAGCGACATAAAGACCGGCCGCAAGGACTGGAAGGCCGAGACCGAGCTGTACAAGGAGCTTTACGAGTACTACCAAGAAGGCCTAAAGCTTTACAACGCGGTCGACTTTGACGACTTGATCGTCCTTCCGATAAAAATATTCCGCGAGTTCCCCGAGATTTTGCAAAAGTACCGCGACCGCTACAAGTACCTGATGATCGACGAGTTCCAGGACACAAGCCACCAGCAGTACGAGATGATGCATTTGCTTGCCGACAAAAACGTCGCGGTCGTAGGCGACGACGACCAATCGATTTACAGCTGGCGCGGAGCGGACTACCAGAATATCATAAACTTTGAAAAAGACTTTGAGGGCGTAAAGGAAATCCGCTTGGAGCAAAACTACCGTTCCACCGAGACGATTTTGGAGGCGGCCAACGGCGTCATAAGCCACAACACCAACCGCAAGGAAAAAAAGCTGTGGAGCCAAAAGACCGTCGGCAACAAGCCGATCGAGATTTTCATGCCGCAAAACGAAACCGACGAGGCGGACTTTATCGCGGAATCGATCCAGGGAATTTGCGCGGAGGAAAAAATCAAGTACGACGACTTTGGCGTCTTGATTAGGTCCAACACGCAAAGCCGCCCGATAGAAGAAGCCTTTTTGGAAGCCAACATTCCCTACACGATGAGCGGCGGCACAAGCTTCTTTGAACGCAAGGAAATCAAGGACATCATTAGCTACCTTCGCGTAATCGCAAACCACGACGACGACATAAACCTTTTGCGCATTCTCAACACTCCCCGACGCGGAATCGGTCGCGCCGCGCTGGAAGTCTTAAACGAGCGCGCGATGGCGCAAAAGAAATCCTTGTGGGATACGATAAAGAGCTTTCAAGCGGAGGGGTCGCAAGGCCAAGAAAGCGGCGACTTTTCGCTTTCATCCGACGAACCGACCGCAAGCCCAAAAAGCGCGGGCGGTCTGTCGCCCAAAACATTAGGCGCCTTGGACGAATTCACATCGCTTATCGAAAAAAACTCCAACATGCTGGGCGGCAAAGACCTTTCAAAAAAAGTCAAGGCGCTTGTAGAAGAAATAAACTACTGGGACTTTTTGATTTTGGAAAACCCCAAGTCCGAAAAGGCCGCCCGCTTTAAGTACCTTAACATCGAGTCGCTCATCAACTCAATCTCGCAGTGGGAAAACAACGAGGACAACGCCGGAAAGACAAGCCTTTACGACTACCTTAACCGCATCACCCTCGTAAGCCGCGACGACGTTGACGACGAGGAAGGAAAAGGCAAAGTCAACCTTATGACAATCCACGCCTCAAAGGGCTTGGAATTCCCGGTAGTCTTCATTGCCGGCGCGGAGGAAGGCTTGATACCCCACGCGCGCGCGGTAGAGGAAGACGAAAAGAATGTCGAAGAGGAGCGGCGCCTTTTTTATGTGGCCATTACGCGCGCGCGCGACAAGCTCTACATTTCTTCTTGCGCCAAGCGCAAAAAAATGAGCGCGACAGTCGAATGCCAACCGTCGCGCTTTTTGGATGAGATACCCTCGCGCCTTGTCGAATACCACGAGCCGCAGCTGGTCGTAAGCGACGAAAAGGCGCTGGACATCCTTGCCAATATGCGGCGGCAGCTGGGATTGACCGAAAGCCAAAAATAGAAAGGCTGCCGCGCAACGCCAACAAACGCGCTCGCAAGGCTCGCGCGTTCAGGCGCCTGCTTTTAGTATCGTATCTTTTTTCCGCTTCCCTCGTAAAAGCCTTCGCGCATCTTGATGATTTGCTCGTCCTTAAGGTAGTCGTCAAATTCCATCATGCGGTCGATGATTCCCTTGGGCGTGATTTCTACGATTCGGTTTGCGATTGACTGGATGAACTCGTGGTCGTGGCTTGAGAAAAGCACGACGCCCGGGAACTGAACCAGCGCCTCGTTAAGGGACTGAATCGCCTCCAAGTCCAAGTGGTTTGTCGGGTCGTCCAAAATCAAGACATTGGCTCCGCTCAACTGCATCTTTGACAGCATGCAGCGGACTTTCTCGCCTCCCGAAAGAACGTTGACCGGCTTTAACGACTCGTCGCCGGAAAAGAGCATTCTTCCCAAAAAGCCGCGCACAAAGGCGTCGTTTTGGTCGGGGGAGTATTGCTTGAGCCAATCAGTGATTGAATAGTTGTTCTTAAAGAAAGCGGCGTTGTCGCGCGGAAGATAATCCTGCTTTGTGGTCTGGCCCCAAAAGAATTCTCCGCTGTCGGCTTTTTTGACGCCGCTTACAATGTCAAAAAGCGCGCTGATGGAATTGTGCTCGATTCCGACAAAGGCAATCTTGTCGGTGCGGTTTACCATCAAAGAAAAATCCTTTAAAAGCTGGTTTCCGTCTTCGGTATAGTTGAGCGACTTGACTTCCAAAACATTGTTGCCGATCTCGCGGTCGGGGCGGAAATTGACGTAGGGGAATTTTCGGCTTGTGACCGGAAGCTCCTCCAACTCCAACTTTTCCAAAACGCGCTTGCGGCTTGAAGCCTGGCCCGCCTTTGAAACGTTAGAGGCGAAGCGCTGGATAAAGGCCTTGAGTTCGGCCATCTTGTCCTCGCGCTTCTTTGCCTGGTCCTTGGCCTGGCGCTGCAAGACTTGGCTCATCTGGTACCAGAAGTCGTAGTTTCCGGTGAACTGGCTGATTTTTCCGTAGTCGATGTCGCAAATGTAAGTGCAGACGGAATTCAAAAAGTGGCGGTCGTGGCTTACGACGATTACGATGTTGGGAAATTCCATCAAGAAGTTCTCAAGCCAAGAAATCGACTCCAAGTCCAAACCGTTGGTAGGTTCGTCCAAAAGCAAAATGTCGGGGTTGCCAAAAAGCGCCTGCGCCAGCAAGACGCGGACTTTTTGGCTTTCGTCCAAGTCGCTCATCATCTTGTCGTGGAATTCTTCTTCCAAGCCCAGGCCCGAAAGCATTTGCTCGATTTGGTTTTCGGCTTCCCAGCCGCCCATCTCGCTAAACTCCGCCTCAAGCTCGGCGGCCTTGTTTCCGTCTTCCTCGGTAAAGTCGGCCTTTTCGTAAATCGTCTCGCGCGCCTTTGCGGTCTCGTAAAGCTTTGGATAGCCTTGCATGACCGTGTCCTTTACGCTAAAGGCGTCAAAGGCAAAGTGGTCCTGGCGCAGGACGGCCATGCGCTCGCCGGGCGTGATTGTTATCGTTCCGTTGTCGTGCTCCAGCTCGCCCGAAAGCACTTTTAGGAAGGTTGACTTTCCCGCGCCGTTGGCTCCGATTATTCCGTAGCAGTTTCCGCTGGTGAACTTTAAGTTTACGTCCTTAAAGAGCGGCCTTTCGCTAAATTTAAGAGATACGTCTGAAACTGTAATCAATGTAAAGCTCCCTTATTTTTTCTTTCCAAAAAGCGACTTAAAGAAGCCCATGATGCCGCGGTTTTCCAAAGTCTTTTTGGGAGCGCTCTTTTGAGCTCCCTTGGCGCCGCCCTTCTTGTCAAAGCGGTCGCGCTTGTCATAGCGCTTTTTGTTTTTGTCAAACTTGCCGCGCTTGTCGCCGCGCGGGGCGCCTGATTTTTCGGAATATTTTTTCTTGTAAACTTCCATTCGCTCTTCAAACGAAAGTCCTTCAAGGCTCTTGTCAAACTCGCGTTTGTCGGAACGTTCGCCGCGCGGCTTTCTGTCTCCGCGCTCGCCTCGCCTGCCGCGGTCTCCGCGTCCGTCACGATCGCCGCGTCCGCCCTTGTCAAAGCGTCCGCCTTTTCTGTCGCCGCGGCCATGGTCAGAACCGCGCGAATCTCGCTCGTCGTCTCCGCCCCAACCGTAAGTGTCAAGCTTAATGTAAACGCCCTTGCTCTTGTCCTCGGCCAACTGGTCGTCCGAGCAAACGCTTGAAGGAATTTGCTTGTCGATGTAGCGCTCAATTACGGGCAAATCGTAAACGTCTTTTTCGGAACAGAAAGTATAGGCCTTGCCGCTTTTTCCGGCGCGGGCCGTGCGTCCGATTCTGTGAACGTAATTTTCCGGCTCGTTGGGAAGGTCGTAGTTAACGACCATCGCCAAATCGTTGACGTCGATTCCGCGAGCGGCGACGTCGGTGGCGACCAAGATCGAAAATTTACCGGCCTTAAAGTTGTTCAAAGTTTCAAGGCGCTTTGACTGCTGCATGTCGCCGATGATAAAGCCCGACTCAAAGCCGTTTATCTTAAGGCGCTTGCCCAAAATTTCACAGCCCTTCTTTGTGTTGCAGAAAATCAAAACGCTGGCGGGCTTGTCGCGGTTAAGGATTCCCAAAAGGAGCGGCAATTTTTTGTCGCTGGAAACGTGGATCAACTCTTGGTCGATTTCGTCAACCGTGATGTTCTCCGCCTCGATCGTGATTTCCTTTGCGTCGCGGGTGTATTCCCAAGCCAAGTTCTTTACGTAAGTGTTGAGCGTGGCGCTAAAGAGCATCGTCTGGCGCGCCTCGGGATTTGGAATGAACTTTAGGATTTCGCGAAGGTCGGGATAAAAGCCCATGTCGAACATTCTGTCCGCTTCGTCAATTACCAAGAAAGCGACTCCGCTCAAGTCAAGCTGGCCGCCCTTCTTAAGGTCGATGATGCGGCCCGGCGTACCAACGATAAAGTCAACGCCCTTTTCAATCGCGTCAACTTGGGCCTTGTAGCCCACTCCGCCGTAAAAGCTGAATGCTTTGAGGTTCGTTCCCGAAAGAAGTTTCTTTGCTTCGTCTTCCACCTGAACGGCAAGCTCGCGCGTGGGAACCAATACAAGCGTCTTTTTTCCATCGTTCTCAGGGTTTGAAAGACGTTCCTGAATTATGGAAACCAAATAGGCGGCCGTTTTTCCAGTGCCGGTCTGGGACTGCACGTACAAATCGTCCCCGGCAAGAGAGGTCTTTAAAACCTGTTCCTGAACAGGAGTGCATGTTTCATAGCCGGCCGCGGCTATGCCTTTAAGAAGGTCCTCATGCAAGGCAAATTCTGTAAAATTCATAGTCAAATATAATACCAAAACGAGAGGCTTTGTTCAATACGTTCGCGGTTGACAGAGGGCGGCCTATCGTGTAAATTTGCCCTATGGACAAGACGGCGGAACAGGCGGAAATGCTAAAAAATCGGGTGGCAAAGAACCACAAGCTTTTGCGCAAATGGGCGCGAAAAAATTCCGTCACATGCTTTAGGCTTTACGACCGCGACATCCCGGAAATCCCCCTTTCGATCGACCTTTACGAATTCCTTCCCGACGACATTGTGACGCCGGCCGGGGCCCAAGAATTTGTCGCAAGCCAAGCCGCCGCCGAAAGCGAAAACCAGCCCGGAGCCGCCAGTCGCCGTCTTGAAAGGACTTGGCTTAAAGTCTTTTTGTACGAGCGGCCCTACGAAAAGCCGGAAGACGAAGAGCGCGCTTGGCTTGACGCGATGACAAACGCCTTGGCCGACTGTCTTGGAATCGACAAGGGCCGCATCGCCGCAAAGACTCGCCTTCACGAAAAAGGCGGCTCCCAGTACGCGCAAGACCGCAAGGCTTCGCAAAACCAAGAGGCCTCGCAAGCCCAAGAAGCGGCGGCCCAAAAGGCTTCGCAAGCCCAAGAAGCGCGGGGCCGGGTACTGGAAAACGGCTCGATATTTTTTGTCGATTTGGAAAGCTACTTGGACACCGGATTGTTTTTGGACATGCGCCCGGCCCGCGCGATGATAAAAGAAAAATGCTCGAGCCGCGCAAAAGAGGGACTAAAAACGCGCGTCCTAAATCTTTTTTGCTACACCTCAAGCTTTTCGGTCGCGGCGGCTTCGGGAGGCGCGGACTTTGTCCAGAGCGTCGACCTTTCAAACACTTACCTCAATTGGTCAAAGAAAAACTTTAGCCTAAACGGCCTTGATCCGGAAAAATATGAATGGACCAAGGGCGACGTCATGGCCTTTTTGGACCAAGCCGCCGCCCGCTACGACATAATAATTTTGGACCCGCCCACGTTCAGCAACTCAAAGTCCGCGGCCAACGATTTGGACATAAATCGCGATTGGGCCAGCCTTTGCAAAAAATGCCTGGCGCTTTTGAACAAGGACGGAAGCCTTTATTTTTCAACCAATTCCCAGCGCTTTAAATTTGATTCCGCCCTGCTTCCCAACGCGAGCGCGAAAGACATCACCGAACAAACGATAGACCCCGACTTTAAAACAAAAAAGAGCCACAAGATGTGGCTCCTTCAAAATCAGCTCTAGCAATAAATTACTTGGCTTCTTTGATTCCGTAGCGCTTGTTAAAGCGGTCGATGCGTCCGGCTGTGTCAACGAGCTTCTGCTTGCCAGTGTAGAATGGGTGGCAAGCCGAGCAAATTTCAACGTGAATGTCTTTTACCGTTGAGCGTGTTTCGATTACGTTTCCGCAAACGCAAGTAATCTTTGTGAGCGTGTACTCAGGATGAATGTCTTTCTTCATCGGATCCTCCAAATATATTTGAAAAGTCTTGCCCTGCCGCGCGGAAGCTTGGAACTTGCCCGCCTCAAAACGCGGCCACAAAACTAGCCAAATTCAAAAGTGTGCGACAATTATAACGAAATCGCCGCGTTTTTGTCAATAACCGCTCGTACTTTTACATAGCGGCCGAGCCGGTGTTCATCGAGGCCAAGAAAGCCGCGTTGTCCTTGCTCTTCTTCATGCGGTCAAGGATAAGCTCTGTGATTTCGGCGTCTTCCATCGGGTTGATGACCTTGCGCAAAATCCAAAGCTTTTGAAGCTCTTCTTCGGTAAGCAAAAGCTCTTCCTTGCGGGTGCCTGACTTTTTGATGTTGATGGCCGGGAACAAGCGGCGCTCGGCAAGCTTTCTGTCCAAGTCGATTTCGCTGTTTCCCGTTCCCTTGAACTCTTCGAAAATAACTTCGTCCATGCGGCTTCCGGTTTCGATCAAAGCCGTTGAGATAATCGTAAGCGAACCGCCTTCCTCGATGTTGCGGGCCGCGCCAAAGAATCTCTTGGGCTTGTGGAGCGCGTTGGAGTCAACGCCGCCCGACAATACTTTTCCGCTGGTCGGAACGGTCTGGTTGTAGGCGCGCGCAAGGCGGGTGATTGAGTCAAGGAAAATTACAACGTCGCGCTTGTGCTCAACAAGGCGCTTGGCCTTTTCCAAAACCATTTCGGCGACGTTGACGTGGCGCTGGGCCTGCTCGTCAAAGGTAGAAGAAATGACCTCGGCCTTGATCGAGCGTTCCATCTCGGTAACTTCCTCAGGGCGTTCGTCAATCAAAAGAACGATAAGGTAAACTTCCGGATTGTTGGCGGTGATCGCGTTGGCAACCTTTTGCATCAATGTCGTCTTACCGGCTTTTGGCGGAGCGACAATCAAAAGGCGCTGGCCCTTTCCTATCGGGCTGAACAAATCTACGATGCGGGTTGAAAGCTCGGTTGAAACAGTCTCCAGCTTGAACTTTTCGTTTGGATACAAGGGAGTAAGGTTTTCAAAGGGAACGCGGGTTTGCGCCACGCGCGGATCGTCAAAGTTTACGCTTTCGATGCGCAAAAGAGCGAAGAAGCGCTCGCCCTCTTTTGGACTGCGGGTCTGGCCGTAAACGGTGTCGCCCGTCTTAAGGTTGAACAAGCGGATTTGGCTGGGCGAAATGTAAATGTCGTCCGGGCCCGGAAGGTATGAGTTTTGCGGACTGCGCAAAAAGCCGTATCCGTCAGGCAAGATTTCCAAGGCGCCGCTTGCAAAGATGATTCCGCCGTGCTCGGTGTGGGCCTTGAGAATTACAAAAATCAAGTCCTGCTTTTTCATCGGAGCCAAGTCGTCCGCGCTAAAGCCGTATTCAGAGGCCATCTCGCGGAGTTCTATCATTGATTTTTTTGTAAGCTCGTTGATTTCAAGGCGGGGTTTTTGATCGTAGTCAGGAGAGTTCTCCGGGGTCGGAGTGTTGTCGGGAGCCATGTTTTCCTTGTTGGGCCTAAAGTTTCTTCTGTTGTTAGGAAAACGGCTGGCGCCCCTGTTGTCGCGGGGCTTAAAGCCTTCGCGCTGACGCTCCTCCTGGGGAGCGGCGGCCGCGCTTTCGGCGGCTTCTTGCTTTTCTTCGGCCGGGGCCTTAGCGGCCGCTTTCTTTACAATGCGGCGGCGCTTTGGTTTTTCTTCCGCGTTCTCTTGAGCGGGGTTTTGGTTTTCTTCGTCCATAAAAAACGGTCTCCAAATAAAAATAAAATAATTATAAAAAAATTAAAATGATTGATTTTATAAAAAAGAATTAAGATTTCCCACAAATCTTAAGTGTATTTTACATCAACTAATAAATTTTGTCAAACGAATTATTCCGCGTCTGAATCGGATTTTAACAACAATGTTTGCTTGTATTCGTCGCTGGCCACGCTGAACAAGTCAACGTCGGGCTCGTTTTCAAGCATCGTGACCTGGCCTTCAAAATCAACGTTGTCGGCGATTCTAAGGCGGGCCGTCTCCACGTTGCCCTTTACCTTGCTGCCGTTGCACATCTCAACCCTTTCCGTGGCGGAGATGTTTCCCGTGACCGAACCTGAAATTACGATTGAGCTGGCGGACATTTTGTCGACCGTGCAAACAGCCGACTTGTCGATGTCAAGGTTTCCGTTGGAATTGATTGTTCCGTTGAATTTTCCGTTGATTTTAAGGTTGTCGGTAAATTCCAAAACTCCGTCAAAAGAAGTTTCCGAGCCAAGAATTGTGTAGTTTTTTGATTGTTGTTCCATCATTAGCTCTCTTG
>Ga0256407_10007531_pt1 | contig 16340 bp, 16 predicted proteins | sample RumenRJG_04DNA_FD_193489 | JGI IMG/M metagenome (GOLD analysis project Ga0256407, IMG submission 193489) | Bovine rumen microbial communities from Lethbridge, Alberta, Canada - RJG_04 | ecosystem: Host-associated > Mammals > Digestive system > Stomach > Rumen | place: Canada: Alberta...
AGAAATAAAATAACTCGGTTATCATTTTATAACGAGAAGTTAAAATACTAAATTTATAAATTTGAATTAATTTTTTGTTTTTTCAGGATCAGATGATTTGTTTTCTTCTTTGTCTTTTTGTTTTTCTTTATCAAGACCAAATAAAGAGGAAAGCGAAGATAATTCGTCTTGTAGTTTGGAAACATCAAAATCTTTCATCATATCATTGAAAGTTTTTTGAAAGCGTTGTGTACGTTTAGCACTTTCAATAAAATCATTTAAAATGTGTTCAACAAAACTATCGAATGAATTTCCATATTTCGCATATACTACTGGTGGGATTTTATCTTTATTCCTTTTAACTTCAGCATATGCTTCTTCGATCTTTGAGTATAATTCATCACTAATTTCAATTTTTTTCATAATACCAAAATTATATAATACAAAACAAGATGAAAAAATTATCAAAAATTTTTTAATAGACGATTCTACAACATTATTTTCTCCAATTTTATCAACTGATTGTGAAACAAAAACTACTGTAAGATGAATAGGTTATAGAGGATGCGCTGGTAGTCTTGATGCAATGGAAAACACCATTAATTCATTCAAAAACGCTGCTTGAATTGAAACTGACATTTATCCAACTTTGGATAATAAATTTGTTTATGTCCATGATGCAACTCCACTTCGCGATGAATATGGTAATAGAAAAAAGAAGAATTTATTAATTAACCTACGAATAAGCAATATCTAAAAACATTATGCATTCAAAAAACTATCCAAGAAATCACGAAGGATATTTTGATCTAATTAAAAAATTAAGTTTAAGATACGAATATCGTGTTGCTGATTTTGAAGAATACTTATGTATCTGTCTAAATGCTAACAAAGCAGCAGTTATTGAAATTAAAATAGGTGAAAAATATTGAACACAGGAAGGTGTTGTTGAAATACTGAAAACATTAAAAAATGTATGACATCATAATGTCATACAGTAAAAAAGGATGAGATTATTGTTTCATTAGTTTTGACAACCTACTATTAGAGTATATGCATAATGAATTTGGCTTAGATTCCGCAAAACATATGCAAATGTTATTGACCCTAACAATAAACAAGATCTTAAATTTAGAAATCCATACTGATTTGCCAACAATAATTACAGCATTGATGTTGGTGATGCTGAATCAGAATCAACAACAGATTGAGGAATGTTATCACTCAAGAATTAGTTGATGTTTTTCATAAAAAAGGACTATTATTTAATGTTTGAACTATTGATACCCGTTCACGTGTTGATTATTTAACAAGTTTAGGTGTTGATTTTGTCACTAGCGACTATACTAAAGAAAATATCCTTAAAATTTACTGCCTACCATTAAAATAATTAATTAATTATTATTTTAAAGTTAAATCAATTATTGGATTATAAAACGGATCTAAATCCGGATTAATCCTTGTGATTTTTGAAGTCAAACCATTGCAATCAAATTTTTAAGATATATAGTTGTGCTCATATCAAAAACTTTCAAATGTTTTTGAAATATCTCTTCGACATAAGAATTAACTAAAAAGATTTCGTAACTTCGACATTATTAACTTTTGGTGAAACGACAATTAGACCATTTTTTTCATTAGGATTGTAAGGTTCGCCCACTCCAAATAAGCAAGCACCATTAGCTGAAAGAGCAAAACGTAAAGGAAAACTACCAGAATTTTCTATAAAAATTTCTAATCTATTACTTCCACCTACATGAGATAATTGTTGATTATGTCTAATAGTTTGTGATGTATTAACATCAGGCAAATTTGTAACAACTAAACTACTTGCTATTACAGCAATAGAACCAATTAATTTTATTTTTTAACATACATATATTTCCTTTCAAATAAAGGAGTTATATATTTTATTTAAAATTTTTTAATTTATTTAGCCATCATCACTAATATTATTAATTATTTAATATAATATATAAACATTTGTAAAAAGGAATTAATTATTATGGCTGATAAGAAAAATGTAAGACTTGAATGTAGTGAATGTCATCACATTAACTATTTAACAAGAAGAAATCCAAAAACAACTACAGAAAAATTACAACAAAAGAAATATTGTAAATTTTGTCGTAAAACAACTATTCACAAAGAAACAAAAGCTAAGTAAAATGTGTGAAGAATCTTACAAGATTAAACATGAATGTGTTTGTAACACATTAAAAATGTTAGATTTTGATGCTTTTTTATTTGTAAGCGAAGTCAATCGATTTTGAATTTCTGGAGTAAAAACATCAGAAGGATTGTGTTTAGTAACTAAAAAGTCTACATATTTAATTGTAGACTCGCGTTATTACAACTATTGTAAGAATATCAAATTTCCCAAAGAAATTAATCTAGTTAAACCATCTTCAACAACTAATCTTAATGTGTTAAACAAACTAATTAAACAACTTAAGATTAAATCTTTAATTCTTGAAAATGATTATTTAACATTAAAACAGTCTAAGTCAATTGCTAATGCTTTAAAAGGCTGTAAATTTATCAGCATTGATACTGATTTTTTAAGAATTGTTAAGACTCCTGAAGAAATTAAATTAATGCAAAAATCAGCAGATATCATTGTTGAGATCATTAATAAAACACGTAAATGACTTAAACCTGGTGTCAGTGAACTAGACACAGCTAAATATATTAAAAAACTAATTTTAGATTCACGGGCAGCAAGTGAATCTTTCCCCACTATTGTTTGCTTTGGTAAAAACACCGCTAACCCGCATCATATACCATCAGATACTAAATTAAAGAATAATCAAATGGTTTTAATTGATGCTGGTTGTGTGTATAAGGGTTATTGTTCTGATATTACTAGAACATTTTTTATAGGTAATAAAAAACCAAGCAAAAATTTACAAGATATGTATAACTTGGTATACAATGCTAACAAATTAGGTTTAGAATCTGTACATGCTCTAATGACTGGAAATGAGCTTGATAATATTTGCAGGAGATACATTGCAAAAAATAAAAAATGAGGAAAATTATTTCTTCATTCTTTAGGTCATGGAGTTGGAATCCAAATCCATGAGTTACCATATTGTTCACCTATCTATAATGGTCAATTATTTGCAAACTCTATCATAACTATTGAGCCTGGAGTTTATGATCCAAATTTAGGTGGAGTTAGAGTAGAAGACACAGTTGTTGTAACAAAAAATGGTTGCATTAGTCTAACAAATAAAGCAAGTAAGGACTTCATATAATTATGAAAAAGTATGATGTTATAGTAATTGGTGCTGGACACGCTGGTATTGAAGCTGCATTTGCTGCAGCTAATAAAAAATACCATGTAGCTTTATTTACTTTAATTGAAGATTCCGTGGCACAAGCACCGTGCAATCCATCAATTGGTGGACCAGCCAAAGGAATTGTTACAAGAGAAATTGATGCCTTAGGCGGAGTGCAAGGAATAGCTACGGACCATTGTGCTATTCAAATGAAATTATTGAACAGCTCAAAAGGTCCAGGGGTTTGAGCATATCGTGCTCAAATTGATAAAGAAACTTATCACCAATATTTCCTAAAAGAAATTGAGAAACATAAATACATTGATTTAGTTTGTAGCGAAGTTAATGAATTATTAGTTGAAGACGGTGTTATTAAAGGTATTAAAGCTGCAAATGGTAATTATTTAGCCAAAACTGTAGTGGTTACCACGGGAACTTATATGAACTCTATTACCCATATGGGTAAAGTTAAAGAGAAGATGGGTCCTTTAAATTTCCCTAGATCAAGTAACCTATCAAATCATTTAAATGATTTAGGCTTTAAACTCATTAGGTTAAAAACAGGTACACCTCCAAGAGTTGATCGTGACACTATTGATTTTGATAAAATGGAAATTCAAAATGGAACTAATGCTAAATTACATTTTAGTTTCTATGGTAAACAATACACACCATATGAAAAACAAACTCCATGCTATCTAACACATACTAATGCCAAAACTCATGAAATCATTCTAAAGAACATTAAACAATCCGCAATGTATTCTGGTCAAATATCTGGAGTTGGTCCAAGATATTGTCCAAGTATTGAAGATAAATTGGTTCGCTTTAAAGATAAACCAAGACATCAAATTTTTATTGAACCAGTATCATTAGAATCTAACTTGTATTACTTGCAAGGTTTATCAACATCTTTGCCTAAAGAAATCCAAGAACAATTTGTTCATACAATCAATGGGTTAGAGAATTGCAAGATTTTAAAATATGCTTATGCCATTGAATATGATGCAATTGATCCTACTCAACTTTGACCTACTTTGGAATCAAAATTAATAAAAGGTTTGTATTTTGCTGGACAAGTTAATGGAACCAGTGGTTATGAAGAAGCCGCTGGACAAGGAATCATTGCTGGAATTAATGCATCACTTAATATTGAAAATCGTAAACAATTAATTCTTTCTCGTAATCAAGCCTACATCGGTGTAATGATTGATGACCTTGTTACTAAAGGAGTAAAAGATCCTTATCGTTTATTAACTTCGAGAGCTGAACATCGTTTATACTTAAGAAACGACAATGCAGATGATCGCTTAATGGAAATTGGCTACGATGTTGGTTTAGTTAAAAAACAACGTTATCAAAAATATTTAAATATTAAAAATAAAATTGCTGAAGTTATAAAATATTTAAAAACTACAACACTTAAAAAGTTTAAAAATCTTTCAACTAAATATCGCAGTCATAATTTATATGAGCTATTAAAACAACCTCAAATCAAAATTAATGATGTGTTAAAAGACAGTGAGTATTCAAAGTTAAATGACGAAATAAAAATGAAAATTGAAATTCTTGTTAAATTTGATGGTTATATTAAACATGAAGATAAAACTTTAAACAAATTTAATAAGCAATTATTAATTAAAATTAGTCAAATCGATGATTATAGTAAAATCACTAATTTACCACTTGAAGCTAGAGAAAAGTTAAATAAAATTAAGCCTTTAACTTTAGAACAAGCTTCAAGAATTCCTGGAATAAGTGTTAATGATTTAATGATTATTAAATACTACATTGAAACAAATAAATAGTATGAATAGACAAGAATTTGAAATTGCAATAAAACAAAATTTTAAAAACATTCCTAATGATTTTTTTGTTAAAGTTGAAACTTACAAAAAATTTTTACAAGCAAAAAATCAAGAATTTAATCTAACTAATTTAGCTAAAGAAAAAATTGTTTATCAAAACTATTTTTTTGATTCTATCATTCCTTATAGAAATGTAGATTTTAATAAAATTAAATCAGTTCTTGATATCGGTTCTGGAAGTGGAATTCCTGGAATTCTTTTAAAATTGATGTTTAGAGATATTGATTTAACATTGATAGAAGCCACCGAAAAAAAAGCTAAATTTATTCAAAATTTAGCAACTGAACTAAATTTAGAAAAAGTCAAAGTTATACATAAAAGAGCTGAAGATATCAGTCAAGAACAATATGAGTCTTTTGATCTAGTAACTTCAAGAGCTGTTGCTGAATTAAAAACTATCCTAGAAATTAGTGCTCCATATGCTAAAACTTCCGGACTAATTGTTGAGCCAAAATCAAGAAAGTTCAAACACGAATTAGAAGAATCACAATGAATTATTAACGAACTAGATTTATTGCTTATAAATGAAGAAGAGTTCGAATTAAATGGTGCTTTCCACCACATTTTTATTTTTAGAAAAAATAAAAATACAAATCGCAAGTATCCTAGAAGTTGAAAACAAATTGTTAGTGGAAAAATTAGATAATGAACAAAATTATCATTTTAAATCATAATCAAAATTCTTCAAAATCTGCAAGCTTTTTTGCCTTAAATTTAGCTTCTAATATTGTTAATAATTCGAAAAAAGTTCTTGTTTTTTCGACAATTTTATCACCTCAATACTTCAGTGAATTGAAATCTGAAATGATAATATCGAAATCTACTAAGCAAATCCCACCATTCAAAATATACCGCTATAAACACAAACTCAACATTTTACTTTTTGGAGCTGATACAGATCAAAACATTAAGATTAAAAGCATTAATGAAGTGTTACGTTTATTGAAACGACAATTAGAGTTGATTCAAACAAATTATGATTATCTGATTATTGATTTAAAAAACCAATGAACTACTTTAGATAATTACTTCATCGATGATGCCAACGTTTCATTTATTAATTACTTAGAGTATCAAGAAAATGTTAAATTTTCATTAATAGAAAATTTCAACTATTTTAAAACAAAACATAACATTAACATTTTTAATTATCCTTTTGCAATATCAAATTACAATGGAATTGATAAAAATTGTCTAAATCTTTACAACTCATTGCGAGCACAATGAAACGTTAATGAATTGTACTGCTTTAATGAGCCCTTTAGTTCATATGTGAACTATGTTAGACAAAAACCTTGATCTAAAAATTCGATTGCATTAGAATCGCTGATTAAAAAACTGATTTAAGCCAATAATCTTAACAATATTTATACTATTTTGATATTTATATATAATATCTATACATTTATGCAAACAGCATGGGTGTATTTCTTTGTTTAATTTACAAGAAAGATTAAACTATTAAACCATGAAGGAGACACTATGTCAAATTACGAAATATTGTTAGTCGTTAGAGGCGACTTAGGAAAAAAAGAAGCTAAGGACACATTAAAAGATTTGGTTAAAATCGTTAATAAAAATAAAGATTTTAAAGAAATTGAACTAGGTCTTAAAGATTTAGCGTACAAGATTGAAGGTTTTGATAAAGGTTGATACATTCAACTAAATTTCTCAACTAAGATTCCATCTGAAATTGCTGAATTTAACAGATTAGCTAAATTGAATAAAGATGTCATTAGATTTTTAGTCATCAATCTTGATAAAGATTATGGTGCACGTGCTTTAGCAAATCCAAAGAAAGTTAAAAAAGCACAACGTCAAGCTAACATTTACAAGAAAAAAATGGAACGTAAAGCTGCTGTTAAAGAACTAACTGATGAAGTTAAAGATACAGTAGAGAACCAAGCAGCAGAGGTTAAAAATAATGAATAAAGTTTTACTAGTTGGTAGAATTGCAACTGATCCCACAAGTCGTGCAACTTCTAGCTATATGCAAGTATCTAACTTTTCTGTTGCTTGCAACAGTAGTTTTTCAAAAAGTAATCAGCAAAATAATACTGTATTTGTTCCATGTGTTGCTTGAAATAACCAAGCAAACTTTGTACAAACATACTTAAAAAAAGGAAGCTTAGTAAGTATCGAAGGACGAATTTCTAGAAGAAGTTATGTTTCTAAACAAACGAACCAAACAGTATATGTAATGGAAGTCGTTGTTGAAAACATCAATTCATTATCTAGTAAAAGCAATGATGAAACTGCAACAGCAGATAATGCACAAGTCCCAAGCGTATCTGAACTTTTCCCTGAATCTTCAATTAACAACTTAGAGCCATCAGAACAAAAGGTTCAACAACCTAAGTATGATGAAAATGATGATCTTGAATGATTCGACGAACTAGAAAAAGTTAACAAATAATTTTATTGAAAGGACATTTATGCCAGTTAAAAATACAAAAACAGGTGATTTAAAACGCTCATTTAATAGAAAACCACACAAAACTTTTAAAAAGTCTTGTTTATTATGTAGCAAAGGTATCAACCACGTTGACTACAAAGATGTTGAATTATTGAACAACTATGTAGCTAGCAATGGTCGTATTCTTCCACGAAGAATTACAGGTTTATGCGCTAAGCACCAAAAGATGATTACTAACGCTATCAAACGTGCACGTATTGTTGCTTTAATGCCATTCGTTAAGGAATAGTAAATGAAAGTAATTCTACTTCAAGATGTAAAAAATCTTGGTAAAAAGAACCAAGTTGTGGAAGTGAGTGAAGGTTACTTTCGTAACTTTTTGTCCAAAAATAAACTAGCTGTTTTAGACAGTAAAACTGCAAATCAACACTTGGAAAAAGATTTAGCTGAATTACAAAAAATTGAAGATACAAATGTTGCCAATGCAATTAAACTAAAAGCTCAACTTGAAGCAGTTACATTGAACTTCAAATTAAAATCAAATAATGGTAAAGCTTTTGGTTCTGTATCTCAAAAGCAAATCATTGATTTATTAAAAGAACAAAATATTATTATTACAAAATACATGTTTAGTGATGATTTTCAGCCTCTAAAAGTAGGTAATGTACACATTGAACTAAATATCTACAAAACAATCAAAGCAAAATTGCACATTATTGTTACTGATTAATTTTATAAGCAAAGGTTAAATATCATATGATTCAAAAAGCAAAAAACACTAAACAGCCAACAGCTGCAAATATAATAAAGTTCGAAAAAAATATTATTTCATGCATGCTTAATGACCCTACCATCATTGATGATGTCATTGCAAAACTTGAACTTAAGGATTTTTACGATCAAAAATTGCGTTGTGTTTTTCAAGCTATCACTGATATTCATTCCCAAGGCAAACCAGTTGACCATTTAACAGTTTGTGAATATATCTCTAAAAATAATGAACTTTCTTCATTACTTCCTGATTATCGTTCATTTGTTTATGGGTTATACTACACATACACTACATCATTAAATCTTCAATCATATGTTGATTTTGTTAAAGAATTTTCTATTAAAAATCAGTTAAATTATTTTGCTGAAAATTTAATCGCTCAAAATGTTGATTTTACAAAGTTTCAAGAACAATCATATGAATGGTTATCAAAATTCTCAGAAATTATTAATTCTAAAAAAGTTGATAATATTGCTCCAATTAGTAACATCACATCAAATTTCAAAATTTCACTAAACAACATTATTAATGCTGACCATTCAAAGTTAACTGGAATTAGCAGTGGGTTTAAACCAATTAATCGTATCACAGATGGATTTCAAAGAGGAGATTTAATAATTTTAGCGGCAAGACCAGGTACTGGTAAAACCGCTTTAGCATTAAACTTTATTCTTAATGCAGCTAAAGATATCAAATCACAAAAAGCAGACAATAATAAAAAGCCTGGAGCTGTTGTTTTATTTTCAATTGAAATGTCTGCTAAACAAGTATTAGAAAGAATGCTAGCAAGTGAATCTTACACTGATATCACTAAAATTAAAAGAGGTGATCTTACTGGTCAGTCTCTAAATAATATTCAAGAAAAAATTGAAGAAATTAGTGAATTACCTATCTTTATCGATGATACAAGTAATTTATCAATTCTTGATATTCAAGCAAAACTAAAACAAATTAAGTCTAACTACGACATTAGATTAGTAGTTGTAGACTATTTGCAATTGTTAAAAGGAACTACTGATCGTTTTAGCTCAAGCAATCGTCAACAAGAAGTTGCCAATATTTCACGTATGTTAAAAATTATAGCAAGAGATATTGATACACCAATTATGGCTTTAGCACAATTATCAAGAAAAATTGAAGACCGTGCTAAAACTACAACAGGTGAAAATCCAAAACCTTTACTTTCTGATTTACGTGAATCTGGTGCAATTGAACAAGATGCTGATATTGTTACTTTCTTATACTATAAGAATACAAAATCAGAAACTGAAGAAAATGAAGAAGAAAATGCTAAACCAAAGCAAAACAATCCGCTTCAACCACAACCAATTGAATATATTATTGAAAAACACCGTAATGGTGCTACTGGTAGTGTTACATTAGCTTTTATTAAAGCATATGGTAAATTTGTTGAATACGATACCCATTACAAGGAGAATAATAATGAATAAAAAAATAAGAAAAATAATTGTTAGTTCAAGTTTATTGATAGGAGTAATTGTTATTCCTTCTATTACTTTAACATCATGTTCAACTATTTCACAATATTATTTACCTGTAGTTGTTAATTCAAATCCATTAGAAGGTGGTTTTGTAAATTCTGGTTCAGAATTTAATTTGATTGATCCATACTTAGATCACGCAAGAGATATTAATAATGATTCCGAAGCAATTGATGATAATGTAGCTAATTATCTTCCAACAAACTACTTATATACTTCTGCTTATGATAATTCATTTGCAACAACATTATCAGGTCTGTATTCCTACAACGGATATTCAAACAATACATGAAATTACAAAAATGATGAAGGAATAACTTTCCCTGATTTTCCATACCAAACTGATTTAGGCACAATTCGTGACAAACGTTGACTAAATTCAACTGATGATAAATTTAAATTTGTTGATGCAAACAACCAAATTTCAAGTTATATGAATTTGGTAAACTATTCAGCTTCGTCTGCAGTAAATACTACAACTTTTAACTTATTAACATTGTTAAACTACATGAATAATTTCCAAAACAAGATTATTTCGGCTACTGATGATGAAACAATCAATAGTACATTGGACAATGTATACACTCATTCATATAGTTCATTTAATCATGGTTCAGGAAGTGAAACAAAAAATTTAGATTTCTACCATTTCTGTTATGATAATGCAAATTTAATTTCCTATGGTGATTCACAATACAAATTTGGTCCTTATGACGTTGATTGAACACAAACTTATTCAGGAGTTGACACTGGATTAAGTATTGACTCTCAACACATTAATAACACTTCGTTTATTAGTTTAAATTGTGTTATTGATTTAACTAAAGACGGAACAGGATATAACAAATTTGATGTTAACAATGACAGTAACAAATCATTATCTTATTTAGTTCCAACTAATCCATCTTTTACTGGAACATATAAATGGAATATTGATGACAATGATTATGATTGGACTCGAGCAGCTGAAATGTCACCATATTGTATTTATTCATATGGAAAAGATGATACAAAACACGAAGCTAATCCTACTGGTGTAATAGGAATTGCACCAATTCCTACATTAATTCACATTAACAAGGTAACAAGTGCATTTTACAACCCAATTAATAAATCAAACTCAATTAACGTTTATGATTGATTAACTCCGAAAAATAAAATTAACGAGATTAACTCAATTATTAAAAATACTCAAGCGTGAGATAACATGAAAAAATACACTGGAAATGTTCAACCAGCAATTGATAGTGTTTCTTATACACAAATATTTACAAAAAATAGTGGCGAAAGAGTTGGATACAACTATAATGGCTGAATAGATAATGCATCATTTATTCAAAAAGATATTGATCCAACAGTTTGAAGTTGAGTAAATCATACAGGCAGTGGTGACAAAATGATGATTCAACCTGGAGATTTTATTGCTTTAGCACAATACAATTTAGCAAACGTTGTCTTCACATATAAAGACACAAACGGTGCAGATGCTAAGTTTAAAGCACAGATACCTTATTTTGCTGGATATAGTGCTGTATTTCCTGCATATCTTCTATTTGATTCGAGTTATTATTCGCCTATTGATTCTGTCATTGCAGAAAATAAGCAAATAAAAATTCTAGATTTTTCTGATGGATCAAAATTATATAAAGCTTGATCAAAAATAATTACAACTTTAACTTCAAATGACTATCCAAAAATTGATACAACCGCATTCAATTCAACTTATGAAGCTTTCTTAAATGATCCATATATGATTTTCAGATGAATGTATGGTGGATTTAATGAAACAAGTAATAACATTAGTTTTGTTAAGTCTGGTATAATTAACTCCGATTCAATTATTCAAAATAACAAATAATGTCAATAAATTTAAAAACCGACTGATCTACAGTTTTTGAAAATCCCAAAATTAAAAACGATTTAGATAACATCTTATCTAAATTAGATGTTTTATATACAACTAAAACAATATATCCTAAAAAAGAAGAAATCTTTAAATGTTTTAATTATTTTAACGTTAACCAAACAAAAGTAGTTATCATTGGTCAGGACCCATACTATAATCCAAATCAAGCTAATGGTTTATCATTTAGTGTTAATGATTTTTGTCCATTACCAAAATCTTTAATTAATATTTTTAAAGAATTAGAAAATGATTTAAACATCAAAAGAACTAATGGTAATTTATCTGATTGGGCTACACAAGGCGTTTTATTATTAAATGGTTCATTAAGTGTTGAAGCATTTAAGCCAATGTCTCACAATTATTTAAATTGAAACAAAATTACTGATTTTGTCATCAAGTATTTAAATCAAAATACTAAGAATGTTGTTTACATTCTTTGAGGTAATTATGCTATTCAAAAAGCAAATTTCATTGATAAAATTAATAACTTAGTTTTAACCAGTTCACACCCTTCTCCATTAAGTGCTCATGTTAGCTTCTTTGGATCTAAACCATTTTCAAAGACAAATGATTACTTAATCAAACACAATTTAAAGCCTATTAAATGATAAACATTAATTAATTCATTAATAATTTTGTTTGTATAATATTAAAGTGCGCACATGTGGCGGAACTGGCAGACGCGTTAGACTTAGGATCTAATTCTTCGTGAGTGGGGGTTCGAGTCCCTTCATGTGCACCATAAAAATCAAAACGAATCTAAAAACAAACTGAGAATCGTTTTGATTTTTTAATCAATGTTGTTTCTTTGCTGATAATTTGGTAATAAGAATTCTTATTAAAAGTCTAATATGTACAAATTAATTTTATAATTATCATGATTTATATAAAATTGCTAAAGCAAAATAAACTATTTATGGAATTTAAATTTAACAAAAAAGAATATAGAAAATTATCAAATGTGCAAACACAAATTGCTATTAAATTTATCAAAGATAAATTTCAAGGCTATTTATCTAAAAATTTAAATTTACTTCGTGTTTCAGCACCAATATTTTTGGAACAATCAACTGGATTAAATGATGATTTAAATGGGGTTGAAAGAAAAGTTAGTTTCACTCCTTTATTTGATAATAACAAAACTTTAGAAGTTATTCAATCATTAGCTAAATGAAAGCGATATGCTTTAAAAAAATATAGCATCAAAGCAGGTGATGGTATATATACAGATATGAATGCAATTAGAAGAGATGAAGTTCTTGATCAAATTCATTCACTTTATGTTGACCAATGAGATTGAGAAAAAATTATAAAGGCTTCAGATCGTAATGTTACATATTTGAAAAATGTTGTTTTATTAATTTGTGATGCTTTAGATAAGACTATTAAAGATGTTAAGAAAACATTTAAAAACATTGATGTTAAATTTAATAAAAATCCATTTTTTATTACTAGTGAAAAATTATTACAAATGTACCCAAAACTTTCGCCAAGTCAGAGGGAAAATGAAATTTGTAAAATACATAATACTGTTTTTGTAATTGGCGTTGGTGATAAATTATCAAATGGATTTCCTCATGATTCAAGAGCACCTGATTATGATGATTGAAAACTAAATGGTGATTTACTAGTTTATGACAAAGTTTTAAAACATTGTATTGAATTATCATCCATGGGTATAAGAGTTGATGATAAGAGTATGAAATACCAATTAAAGATAGCAAATAAAACTAACAGATTAAAATTTGATTATCATAAACTAATAATTAATAAAAAATTACCACTAACTATTGGTGGTGGAATTGGTCAATCAAGATTGTGTTTGTATATCTTACAAAAAGGACATATTGGAGAAGTTCAAGCTTCTGTATGAGACAAAAAGAACAAAGACTTTTGTTCTAAAAATAATTTGAAATTGCTATAGAATTATAAAGCAACATAGCGCAAATTGTAATAATTCTAATAAATAAAAGTATTTAATTTTTAGGATTTAACCAAAATTCTATAAGAAAGGTCAAATAAACGAGTAAACTGCAATAAAAAAAGTTAAGAGGTGATTTGATGAATGAATCAGAGTTTTTAATATATCATTATTCTTCAAAAAATGAACAATGATATGACGCTACTAAAAATGTAGTGTGCTTTAGCGAAGATAATAATGCATGGAGTGTAAAATTTAAGAGTTCTGATGATTTTTATCACGTATCTTATCAGAAGATGAGAATATTTGATAATCCTAAAGAAGTAGAGTTTGCAGAGCTTTATTATAAAGAATCACCATGTTATGACGTAAAAAAATTATTATTGTTTAATAGCCAAGTATATAAAATCTTTTATAATAATGGCTATACTTGCGTGGCATTCCCAAATGAAATAAGAATTGTCAAAGATACGTTAAAAGAAGATGAAAAGGCTTCTGGTGTAATGGCATATTATAGAAGAGTTGTAAAAGAAACTACCAAAACTGAAGAAGACCAGTTTATGCTTTCACAATTTGATGATATTAGTTATGTAAATGGTGATAGTGTTTTACTTCTATATTTAAAAGGGGAACTGGCACAGAATAAAGATAAATTTGAAATGCCAGTAGTTTGTCCATTTGGATTAAATATGAGCCAATCAAAAGCGATTAAAATGGCATTTGAAAATAGAATATCAATTATTGAAGGCCCTCCAGGAACAGGCAAAACTCAAACAATTTTAAATATAATAAGTAATGCTGTTATTAGGGGTAAATCAATTGCTGTTGTATCTAACAATAATTCAGCAAAAGATAATGTTTTTGAAAAACTAGAAAAATATGGTTATTCATTTATTTGTGCTCGTTTAGGAAACGCAGATAATGTTGATAAGTTTTTTGAGGAATATGATCCTAGTATTCCGAAAATGGAAAAAGAAAATGTTGATATCCACAAGTTAAATAATTTGTATTTAAAACTACCTGCATATTTCGAAAAAGAAAATCAGAAGAAGAAATTATATAGTTTATTAGATGCTGTTGATTTAGAGTATAAGCATTTTTTAACAGATAATAGTTCATTTAATTTTAATGATTTTAAATTTAAGAATTTAGATGTTGCTCCTAGTCAAGTACAAGAGGCAATTGTTAGAATTACAGAAAAAGAAAAGGTTGGATTTTGGGACAGATTAGTTATCAAATGAAAACTTAGAATCAAAGGTAAATTCTTTAAATTTGACAAAGAAAAATGTATTGTATTGCTCCAAAATCTTTATTACTTAGCTAAAAAGAATAAAATCAAAAGAAATATTGAAAAAATAAATAAATATATGAATGGTGAATCTTTAGATGATAAAACTAATGCATTTAGAGATTTATCTAATAAGTATTTTAAAAATAAGTTAATAGAACTATATTCCAATGCAAATAGAAGTAATTATGATAGATCAAATTATAAGAGAAACTTTTCTGATTTTGTTAAGGATTATCCTGTTATTTTGAGCTCAACATATGCACTAGCTAAATGTTCTCAAAGAGGCTATTTATTTGATTATCTCATCGTCGATGAATCATCTCAAGTAAATATGACTAGTGCGATTTTATCTATGAGAATAGCTAAAAATATAGTTGTTGTTGGTGATATTAGGCAATTACCACAGATTGATGACTTCACATTTGATGAACGTAATAAAATGTTATTAAAAGAATTTAATGTATCTAATGCTTATAGCTATTATGGTAATAGCATAATGAGCAGTCTATTGTCCTTGTACGGAGATAGAATTCCAAAACAAATGCTTAAAGAACACTATAGATGTGCACCCGAGATAATTAATTTCTGCAATAAAGAATTTTATGATGATGAATTGATAGTTTATACAAAAAGCAAAGACAATATAACTAGTATGAAAGTTGTAAAAACTGTCGCTGGTAATTTTGCTAGAAAAAATACAACAGGAACCGGTCAATATAATCAAAGAGAAATTGATGAGATTGAAAACTTGATAAATACTGAAAAAATGGATGATATAGGAGTGATAACTCCATATTGATACCAAGCCGAATTAATTCAAAAAAAATTTGGAGATAAAAAAGTTGAATCCAGCACAATTCATAAATTTCAAGGAAGAGAAAAAAAGACAATAATATTCTCTTCAGTTGTAAATGATGTTAATGACTTTGTAGGTAATGACAATTTAATTAATGTTGCAGTATCAAGAGCAGTAGATAGATTTATATTAGTAACATCAGATAAAGTGGCAAACTCAAAGACAGGAGTATTATCAGATTTAATTAATTATATTTCTTATAACCAAGATTTTGGCAAAGTTGATGAAGGCAATATTAAATCAATTTATGATATTCTTTATAGTGATTATGAAGAACAATTAAATAAATTTAGAATGACACACCATTCAAAGGATTTTGATACTGAAAATTTAACAAAAGAATTATTAAATGATATTTTAAATGAATCAAAATATAAAAGCCTATGGTTTAGGATGCATGTATCACTTAGAGATTTTATTAAAAATAATAATCACGATTTGACAAATGAAGAATATAAGTTCTACATGAATCCAAATGCTCATGCGGATTTTTTGATTTATAATAAAATGAGCAGGAAACCTGTCTGTGTAATAGAAGTGGATGG
>Ga0256407_10007533_pt1 | contig 16337 bp, 1 predicted proteins | sample RumenRJG_04DNA_FD_193489 | JGI IMG/M metagenome (GOLD analysis project Ga0256407, IMG submission 193489) | Bovine rumen microbial communities from Lethbridge, Alberta, Canada - RJG_04 | ecosystem: Host-associated > Mammals > Digestive system > Stomach > Rumen | place: Canada: Alberta | collected...
CCCAATCCCCAATCCCCAATCCCCAATCCCCAATCCCCAATCCCCAATCCCCAATAATAATTAATTCTGATTTTATATTTATATTATTAATATTTCATAATAAAAAAAATAGTTAACCATTTAAAAAATTAATAAAAAAATAAATAACTAATTCTGGTAAAAACATTTTATTAACTAATTATAATTATTGGAAATTAGTCATAATTATTCTGATAATAATAATAAATAGTTTACAAAGTGATTAATTAATTATATAAATAGTAGTAAAATCAAAATTTTCATATAATATTATGACAGAAAACATTTCTACTGAATCAACCAAAGAGGAAATAGCTGATTGTTTCCTTAAAGAATTTAAAATAACCGAAGAAGCAAAAAATAATTTAATAAAAGAAGATATTTCCGGTGATGTATTACTTGATATTTCAGATGCCCAATTCAAATCATTCGGAATAAAAGTTGGTCATTTAATGAAAATTAAAAAGCTATTAAAAAATAACGAAGAAAAATTAAAATCCAAAAAAGAATTCAATGAAAGAATAACAGCAAAATCTTCTACCGAAGAAGTTAAAAGTTTTTTTGAAAGATGTCTTAATTTCAAAAAAGAATCATTTACTCTTGATGGAAAAGGACTAATTGAACTTGATGAAGAAGGGACAAAAAAATTAGGATTAAACATAGGACAATCAATTAAATTAATAAAATATATTAATTATTTTAAAACCATAAAAGAAGAAGAACCTCCTTCAAATGAGGATATTATTATCACAGAAAAAAGTACAGAAGAAGATGTAACAAAATTCCTAAGTTCTAAATGCAATTTTTCGAAAGAAACTATTGAAAATTTGGGTTTTGATGCTGAAAGTCTATTACAATTAGACGATAATATGATTGATGAAATAGAAGAGCTAAAAGAGGAAGAAAAAGAAAAATTAAAAAATTGCTTAAAAGAAAATAAAGAAAAATCTAATATGCAAATAAATAATAAAAGCACCGAAGAAGAAGTAGCAAAATATCTAAAGTTAAAAATCAATTTTTCAGATAAGACTATCAAAGAATTAAGCTTAGATGGAGAAAGCCTTTTTTCATTAGAATTAAAAGATATAGATGATTTCACTGAAATAAACGAAGAAGAAAAAGATAAATTAAAAAATTTATTAATTCAATTAAAGCGCTCCCCATCCGAAACACAACCTGAGCCTGAGCCAGAGCCTGATATAGTTATCACTAAAGATAGTTCTACCGAAGAAGTGAGTAAATTTTTAAAAATTAAATTAAAATTTTCAGAAAGTTCAATAAAGGAATTAGAACTCGATGGTGAAGGATTATTTCTTTTAGATTCAGAATCAATAGATGATACATCTATAACAGAAGAAGAAAAAAAAAATTTAAAAGAATTTTTAGAAAAATGTAGGCAAAATACTCAACAAGAAGAGGAAGAAAAACAAAAAAGTGAAATAAAAATATATTTTGGAAGTAGTAAAGATGATGTAGAACAATTTTTGAGGGAAAAAATTAAATTAAAGGAAGAAACAATTAAAAAATTAGATTTTGATGGGACAACTCTTTTCTTATTAGATGATAATGATATTAATGAACTAGACCAAATTACAAATAAGGAAAAAGAAGAATTAATTAAGGAATTACATCTAATAAATAAAAAAATATCAGAAGAAAGTAGTAATAAAGATATTTCAGAATTTTTAAAAATTAGTTTAGGCTTAGAAGATAAATCTATTCAAAATTTAGATTTTAATGGGAAACAATTATTATCATTAAAAGATGAAGAAATTGATGAAATAAATAATATATCAGAAAATGATAAGAATAAATTAAAAAATTATTTGCATATAATGAATATATCTATTACAAAAAATAGCAATAAAATCGAAGTTTCTAAATTTTTGAAAATAAAACTATTATTTTCATATAAATCTATAAATAAATTGAACATAGATGGAGCAAATTTATTTTTGTTGGAAGAATATGAAATAGATGGAATAAATAGAATTACTAAAGAGGAAAAGGAAAAATTAAAAAAATTTTTAAAATTAAATAACAAACCGAAAAATGAAATTCAGGAATTAAATGAAGAGCATAAATATAATGTTTTCTTTTTCATAATGGTAAAAGATATATACAAGAAATATTTAGAAATTCAAGCGTATGAAGAAAGTGGAATTTTAAAAAAAAATGTTAATTTTTTTGATTGCATTTTAATACATACTGCTGATTATTATTCAAAGAAAGACGAATTGGTCAAATTTCAATTGTATCAAGTTTATTCAGATAAAAAAATTAATAACTTAACAATTGAAACATATGATAAATTTTTTAAACAAACTTTCAAGGCTTTAATAAACGTATATAAAGCAGAAGAATATTTTTTTATTGATAATTTAACTTTTGATGAAGGAAATGATTTTTTCGATGCGAGTGGAAATATTATGATAAAAGAATATATATCGTGTTTTTTTGATGAGAAAAAAAACATTAAAAAATTTAAGGAAAATTTATTAAAAAGTTTATTGAATAAAATTTACCTTTATGAAAATGTCGAAATAAATCCTAATGATATTCTTAGATTTTTTAAATGTTGTTGTGAAAAAGGTGTTAAAATTGATAAAATTGATTCTTTGGAAATAAAACGTGAAAAGGGAGGAGAAAAATTTAAATTAAATAAAGATTATTATATAGCAGAAGCTGATCTAGAAAAATTAAATATGAATTTGAAAAAATCTAAATTTTTAAATATATTAATAGAAATTTACTCCATTTATGACATTAATTATTTATTAAAATTAATTAAAACAAAATATGGAAAAGAATTTTCAAGAGAAATATTAGATTTACTAATTAATAATAAAATAAAATTCAACGATTTATCATTTAATGATGAGATAGAATTATATAATTTTCAAAAAACTTTATTATCAGTTTCTGATAAAAAAGAAGAAGTAAACTTTATAATTAAATTCGATAAAAGCCTTTATAAAAATTTAATTTTTATAAAAGACAATTTTAAATCTATATGCAAAATATTGGAAGCCAATTCAAAAGTTTACAGGTGGAAATCTACTAATTATCAATTAAGTTTAGAGCCCCCGGATGACAAAGATGATATTGATCAAATATTTCAAGTATTATCTGATATTATGCTAATATTAAAAGATAAAAATTATAAGATAATAAATTATGAAGAAATATTTGAAGATTTAGTAAATCTTTTTTCAAATAAGGAATTAAAGGATTTATGCAAATTGCATAATGTATTAAATCTTTTCAAATATGAAAAAATAAATCATAGATTAATAGAAAATTTTTATAATCAAATTCATCAAAAAGGATTATTTTTAATCAAAAGTAAAAATCTAAATTCAGAAGAAATTATACAGTTTTTGGTTGCGCAAGATATATATTATTATTCTCAAACTTTCAAAAACAGTGATAATAGAGATTCAGAAATATTTAAATATATATCAATTACAGATGAAGACAAAAATTATTTAGCAAATATTAAATTGATTAAAGATAAAGGTTTGTGGAAATTATTTTCAGAAAATAGAAAAATGCAAACAAAATTTTATAATATATTATTAGATCAAATTAAAAAAGTTCGTGATTTTAAAAGTTTATTTGATATTTTCCCTTTAAAATCAATTGATAATGAATTTACACTTTTAATAAATGGAAAATTCAGAGATATAATTTTTACAGCCTTAGATGATAAGCCTGAATCCTTATTTGAAATATTTGATCAATGGCTTAAAATAAATGACTCTTGTAAATTAAATTTAGATTTTGTAATAGATTTATTAGAAATGAATTATGATTTAACATCAAAATATTTTTTTTATCTATTAAAATCAAAGGATATGCAATTAATCACAGAAAAATTAAAAAATTATATAATCAATTTTTTCTTAAAGCAAAACAAAGAAGGAACAAGTAATGCAGAATCTTTAATTTCTTTATTATTAATTGCGCCAAATAATCAATTTAGATTATACTTTTTGAATCAATTAAATCAACAAATTATGACCGAAAAAGATTTTTATCAAAAAGAAGACACAAAAAGTTTCTTACTATTTAAACTATTTTTTGAAAAGTGTAATGATTTATTAAAAAATAATGAAGTTGCTAAAGGAGAATATTTATTCCAAACTGTTTTAATAAAAAATAAAATATATAATGATTTACAAAATAATGATGTTACATATAATGTAATTAATAATCTAATGTCTGAAGAAAATGACCTTTTTTATAAAAAAATTTTTGCAATAACAGAAAATAAAGGTGAAGCAGATAAAATCCTGGAAAAATTCAAGGAGAATATGAATATATGTTATAAAAAAATAGAAGAATTAAGAATGATAGAAGATTTTTATACTACATTTTATAGTGTAACAAAAGAGAAAATAATAGATTTAATAAAAAAGAAAATAATTGAAATAAAAAATAAAAATGTTTCGGAAATAATTAAAATTGATAATATATTTGAAAAAGATAATATAGGCGATTTTAATTATGAAGAAGCTAAAGAAGAAAGTAAAAATATAAAATATAAAAATTCATGTTTTTTCATGTCTATATACATTAAAAATAAAGATAATCAAGGAATTGATTCAGAAGATAAAATATATAAAGACACTGTAAATAATTTCAAAGAAACTATGACAAGCATAATTCAACAAAAAGAAACTAAAGAACCATTTTTCGAAATCAAAAATATAGAACAAATTATGAAAGCAACAAAAAATGCTCAAAACGATATGAAAAAAGAAATGGAATTTATAGAAAAAGAATTCGGAAATCTAGGAAAGAATGATTATATAAAAAATGATTTATTAAATGATTTAAATAATTTTTCCAAAAAAGATAAAATTAAAAATATTTTACAAGGAATAATTGAATTAATTGAAGGATATAAAGAATTATCAGGAATTCAATTAACTGAATTTATTAATAATTTAAAACAAATTAATGAAGCAATAAAATCAAAAGGTGTAAGTGGTGAAGATATTAAAAAATCAAAAGATTTTCTTTTAAAGTATAAATATGATATTGAAAAAGAATCAACTCTCTTAGATTTTTATGAGTTATTTGTCGACCAAAAAAAATCGCTATTATTCCTCAAAACTATAAAAGAAAAAAATTTCGATATAAGATATTTAAATGAATTCATTGATGAAAGTGAATCATCTGACTTACAAAATTCTGATATAGATAATTTAATAAATATCAATATGTTCTTTAATAAATTTACTCAAGATAAAGAAATTGATTCCGATGAAAAATTTTTTATTGCTTTCAAAACAGGATTCGAGAAAGAAAAGGATATAGCTATTAAATTAAATGGGTATCTTAAGTCTTATGGTGAAATAATACAATTATATCAATCATATAATGAAAATCCAGAAATGACCATAGAAAAAATAAGTAAATTATTAAAGGATTCATCTGTTAATTTATTCAAGGATGAAAAATTGAATTCTTTTACTTTTTCGGTAAAATATAAAAAACAAGGGAATCAAATATCTGAAGCTAATTTATATGAATTAGATGAATTAAGAAATAAAATTTTATTATCAAGTTCAAACTCAAATTTCATAACAAATGAGGATAATCAAGATGAACAAATTGTGGATAAAGCGAAATTAACTAAGGATTTTGTTAATTTAATTGATAATATAAAACAATTAAATCAAACTTTGAACAGTCTTTTAAAGTCAGGATATTTTCATATAAAAGATATATCTTTGAAAATTCAAAATGGTAAAGCATTTGATGAAAATGAAATAAATAAAGATTTACAAAAAATTGTAGAAGAATATAATAAAATAAATGAAGATTTTAAAAATGATTTAAAAGAAGGATATATAAAATATCCACTTTTGAGATTTTTTTATGGGCAACAATTTATATTACTTTATGAAAAAACAAAAAATAAAGGAATTGATATATCTCAACTAATAAATTCAGCAACAATGAAAAATTTTGATATTCAAAATGTCGATTTTGTTTATGATAATAAGAAAAAAGAATTAGATAATATAAATATGTATTTAGAAAAATTATTTAAACAATATAATATTAATTTAAAAGATTTATATAATAAAAACACTGTTTTGCCTGATTTGAATTTAAAACCTGGATTATATCGAAAAACAAAAGTTGGAGATAACAATGACCTGATTGAAAATATTTTAAATATTTATCAAAATCTTACAACTAATATACCTATAATAAATACTCTATTAATATGTAATGAAAATACATCGATAGAAACCATTGAAGCTTTCTTGTATAGAGCAATGATGTGTGAAGAACCAGTATTATTTGTTATATCAAACATGGAATGCTTAGAATTATCAATTGTAAAAGATTTAATTGTTAAATTGAAAGATATTTATGATTTCAAAAAAAAACAAATTAATTCATATCTCTTATTTTTATACGAAAAAATTGACTCAGGTCTTGTTAGGGATTTAGAAAGATTAATCCCAGAGAAAAATATTTTAAGTAATATTTTTATGAAAAAGCCTGAAAAGCTAAGCGAGGAATTGGCCAAAATAGAATTATATTCTTCAAAATATTCAGGTTATGGAAAAACAACAGAAATAAAATATAAAGTAAAAAGTAAAAATGGTGAATATAAATATTTACCTATAGGTGGATGTTTTACTCCAAATTATGTCATAAATAATTTGATTAATTTACATATAGATTTCCAAAAAGCCAAAAATATATATCTTCATATAGACTTATCAGAAACAGATAATGATGATTTAATGATTGAAATATTATTCAAATTAATAATATTACGTTTTTTAGATTCAAATGAAAAAATATTTTATCTTGGATATGATATTAATATAATAATAGAAATACCAAAAGGGTTTATTGAATTCGATAAAAAATTTAAATTATTGAATTTATTCAAAAAAATTAATATTGATAAATTATGCCCTCTTAGATTAGAAGAAGGAGTACATAGAATACGTGATTCTCCTATATCAATAGTGGCAGAAGTATTATCTTATTATGATGAGAAAAAAATTGGAAGACAAAATATAGATTTAGATAATCCTATATCAAAAACAGCACAACAATGCGAGAAAATAATAGATAAATATTTTAATGTCGAAAATCAAAGCTATTATCAAAAAATGAATTTTATTAAAATATTATCAATTCAATTCAAGAAATTTACAGAAAATGTTTTTTTCAATTATGACATAGCTTATTCGGATGGTAAAGGACCTATAATAGAAAAAGCTAGGGTTTCGGTTATTTCAAATTTTATAGAATTAACTAAAGTTTTTACAAGCTCTCCATTTGATGGAGTTCTATTAAGTCAAAATAAATCGATGGAAATCTTTGGAAAATATAATGAAGAACAAGCATTAGAAGAGGGTGTAATGAAATTAGCTGATGAAAATGAGAAGAAAGAAATTTTTTCTTTTAAAAAAATCAAGCCCAGTTTAGTCTTTTTTAATATGGATGGAGGTTCTTTAAGTATAATAACAAACAATGATAGAAATGATAAAGAATATAAAAGTTTAAAAGATTTATGGAATTCACAAAATTTCAATCAGAATATACAAAACGAATTAATTGATTATAAAAATATGCAGCATGATGCCTTTTTAGAGCAAATACAAAAATTATTTTCTTTAAACACAATGAGTATAGATGCTCTCAAGAAAAAATGTGAAGATTTAGGTAATTATATTTTCGTTGCAGATAACTTCATAAAAATGGTAAGAATTTTGCTTAATATAGAAGCTAAAATTCCTGTTATTCTTATGGGTGAAACAGGTGTTGGAAAAACAAAATTATTGGAAATGCTCGCAACTTTATATGGGAAAGGTACACTTAATTGGTATAGATTACAAATACATGCAGGAACAACAGATAAAAAAATAATTGATTTTATAAAAAATGTTATAGAAACAGAAGAACAAAAACAATCTAAAGATATAGTTTGGATATTTTTAGATGAAATAAATACATGCAATTCTCTAGGATTAATTACAGAAATAATGTGTAATCATACATATTTAGGAAATAAAATTGATGAAAGATTTGTATTTTTAGGTGCTTGTAATCCTTATCGAATTATAAATAAAAAAATGAGAGAAAGTGGATTAGTTTATTATAATTTGAAAGAAAAAAATAAATTAAATAATCTCGTTTACACAGTAAATCCTTTACCACATTCATTGCTTAATTTTATTTTTGATTTTGGTTCGTTATTACCTGAAGATGAAAAAAAATATATTAAAAATACCGTTATATCAATTTTATCCAGAATAAAAGGAAAAATTGTTCAAGATATCAATGATAATGAATTAAATGTTTTAATTAATGAAACAATAGAAAATATATCTATATGCCATGACTTTATCAGAGAAATATATGATAAATCATCAGTAAGTATGAGAGAAATAAGAAGATTTGGAATTTTCTTTGAATATTTTATAAAATATTTCAGAGGCAAAGGATATGATAGAATGAAATGTAGTTTAAATATGACCATATATTTATGTTATTACTTAAGAATAAATGATAAAGAGCATAGAAAAGAATTAGTAAATAGGCTAAATAAATTTTACAAAATAAGCTTTTTAAAACTTCCTGAAAATGAAACAAGAAAAATAACAAGAGAAATGGTCATTGAAGAAAATAAAGGTATTGCTCTAAATCGAGCATTAAGAGAAAATTTGTTCACATGTTATACTTGTATTGATAACATTGTACCAATTATTATAGTTGGTAAACCAGGAACAGGAAAATCTTTAAGTTTCCAAATTTTATTTAATACATTAAAAGGAGAAAATTCAGAAAGTGCCTTGTTTAGAGATAAAGGAAAATTATATAGATATTATTATCAAGGTTCTGAAACAAGTACAGCTGAAGGAATAGAGCAAGTTTTTGCCAAAGCTTTAAACGCCAAAAAAAAAGATCCAAATAATAAAAATATAAATTTAGTATTTTTTGACGAAATGGGATTAGCAGAAAGATCAAGTAATAATCCATTAAAAGTAATTCATTTCTTATTAGAAAAAGATGAGAAAGATTCTGTACCATTCTTAGGTATATCAAATTGGAAACTCGACGCAGCTAAAATTAATCGTGCTTTGAATTTATCAATAACTGATTATGATATCGAAGATTTAGAAGAAACTGCTATATCCATTGCTCAAGCTCTTGATTTAGATTTATCTAATAAATATAAGCATTTTTTTGAAACATTGGCTAAAACTTATTATGGTTATCTTTTATTTAATAAAGAATCAATAAAAGAAAATAAAGACTTTCATGGTAATAGAGATTTTTATAATTTGATTAAAACTGCTATGAGGGAATTAATATCAAAAAAAGAAGAATTAAATAAAAATGAAAATAAAACATTGACTGAAGTAGGCTTATTATCTTTATGTAGAAACTTTGGAGGTTTAGAAAATTCGACCACTAAAATAATTGAAATATTTAAAGATTTATATAAAGATAAATTTGATGAAACTGTAGAAATATCTAAAGGATTTTCCGTTTTAGATGCAATTAAAAAAAATGTAAATGATCCTAATAGTAGATATTTAATGCTTATATCAGATGGGAGTGATGCTAGTGATATAACTAAATATCTTTTAGAATCTTTAGGAAAAAAATATATTGAATTAGTAGGTACAAAATATAAAAAAGATTTGGGAAAATATAGTGAAGAAGTATTAAATAAAATAAAATATATAATGGAAACTGATAATGTATTAATTTTAAGAAATTTGGATATGATATATCCCTCTTTATATGATTTATTTAACCAAAATTTCACTATCATGGGTGATAAAAGATATGCAAGAATAGCATTTGAATATGCTAAAATATCTTCAGAAGTTAATAAAGATTTTCATGTTGTGGTTATTGTTAATAAAAACCAAATTCAAAATTTGAAATTAGACCCTCCATTTTTAAACAGATTTGAAAAGCATATTGTTAATTTTAATATGTTATTAGAAGAAAAAGATATAGAAATTGCGAAAAAAATATCAGGATATTTAAGTTTAATTTCTTCATTTAATAAAAATAAAAAATTAAAAATTGATTTAGAAAAATTATTAATTAATTGTAAACAACATAATATTGAAGGCTTAATATTTAAAATAAAAAATGACTTCCATAAATTACAAAAAGAAAATAACCAAGAAAATTGGATTAATAAAGAAGGCGCAGAATACGAAGAAAATATGTATAAAGAAATCTTAAAAAAAATTGTACCTACTTTTTGCCAAGATATAATTGCTTCAATATTATTATTAGAAAAAAAATTAAAACAATATAAAAAATTGAAAGATATTATTATAGAAATTTATAAAAAATCTATTCATAGCAACTTTGAATCATTTTTCAAAAATATAGAAATGAGAAGAAATGTTATATATACTTTCAGCAAAATAACTGAAACTTTGTTTGAAAAAGATAAAATAATAGAAAATAAATTCGGAAAATTTGATGCTCAATCTATAATTAGTGGAGAAATAGACTCTATTAATTCAGAAAATGAATTAATATTTCTACTAAAATCATTTACTAATGAAAATAAAAAAGTTTTAATTTTACAATTCAACGAAAAGCATCTTAATAAAATAAACTCAATTAATTATGTCATTAACAATTTTCAAAAAGAAATTCAAAAATTAGATGATAAATTAATAATATTATTAATTCATAAACAAAGAACAATAAAAACTGAAAAAGCAAAAAAAAGGAGAGTAATACCTGATTATATACCATTTATTGATGATAATTATAATCAAATATTTATAGATAATTTAAAAGGAATTGAAAATTTAAATGTTTTACAAATAATGCAAAAGAAAAATCAAGATTTGGTCAAAGATTACATCGAAAATTCAGATTTTATCGAAAAAAAAATTTTCACTGTTTTGAACTGTTTAAAATACAAAGTTTTATATGAAACAAAAAATTTAAATATGAGAAATTTCACTTCTAATATTGCAGAAAAGATAATAGATAGTAAATATATAAAACAATTTTTGACAGAAAATATAAAGCTCCAAGGTAAATCTGTTAAAGGAATAATAGAAGATGCATTCATTTCTGATACAGTAGAAGTAAATGACGTTGATTTCTTTGAAGTTATTAATTCTCGATTAGGTTCCTTCTTTTGCAATTATTTATTAAGAATAATATTTTTCGGTCTAAAAGATTCTGTAATAAATCCTTTATTAAATAATACTCATTTTGATTTAATTACAAATAATAAATATTTCCAAAGTTTAATTGGTGAATATTTTGAAAAGACGGAATTCATAGGAAATATGCCTAAAATGAATATTAATGCTAATGATATAAATATTTATAATAGTTTAGAAATACCAAAAAGTAAAATGGCATTTGATGTATTAATTAAATATATAACAGATGATACTGCTATAAGATATATAAATAATGAACAAATTTTAAGGAAGTATATAAAGAAAGAAGAAAAGATTGAAGAAAGTAAAAATAAATATTATAAAAATTTGGAAAGATATCAAGAAAATATAAAAATAGAAATAAATAAAAATGATTTATTAAAGAATGTTTTTAATCAAAATGATGAAGAAATTAAAAAAATTCTTTTTGAAGATTATTTTATTTATTTCATAAGTAAATATTTGCAAAAAAAGAATATTAAATATGAAATTAACTCAAAAATATTAAGCTTTTTGAAATTGATAGTAAAAATTAAATTAAGTAATTTGAATAATCATCAATATGATTTTACTTATTCTCAAGAAGAATTTATTAAAATTGTTTTATTTACCCAAGGATATAAAGAAGATATAAAAAGTCTCTTTGATATATTTGTTGAATTATTTAAATATTGCGAAAATATTGAAGAATTAATGATACAAGTTTTAGAAAAGAATGATATACAATATGAAATATCAAACAGAAATCAAAAGCATACTAAAATAGTTAATATATGTTTCTATAATATTTTAGAATCTTTAATAAGATCTATTTTAATTTTTAGTATTGAAATTCATAATGATAAAGTTAAATTCTTTGAATTTATTTATTCTCTTACTTCTATTGAAGCAAGTCTTCAAAAAATAAATAAGAAATTTTATTTATATAGTAAAGAAATATATAATATACGAAGTCTTATTAAAATAGAAGAAGCTTTTAAAAATAATTTAGAACCATTTATTAAAAATTACGAAAATATTATGGAAAATATGTTAGAACAATCAATATTAATTTATGAAAATAATTATAATAATTTATTCAATAAAATCCTCGATTTAATAAAAATATTTGAAGAATTATTTAAAGAGAAAAATGAAGAGTATATAAATTTATTATTCTTTATTTATAGACAACAATATAGAAATATATATAAAGAAGAAATTCGTATAAAATTAATTGAAAAATTTTTCGAGAATAAAAATTTACTAAAAAAATCAAAATTATTTTTACCAGAAATATTAAAATTTATGAAGCCGGAAGTTTTAGAAGAGAATAAGAAAAAAGAAGATTTAATAAAGAACTTTATGAATTTAGAAGAGAAAAAATATGAAAAATATAAGAATTTAATAAATATTTTAAATAATTTAAATTCTGCAGAATTCAACGAAATTTTATTATATTTCTTAGAAGGACAATGTCAGACATATTTCAAATCAATTCTTTTGAATAATAAAAATGAATATAATCAAAAATGTTGCGAAGAATTACTTTTAAATCTTTCATTAGATTATTTAAAAAAGGCAATTCAATATTTATACGAAAATAAAAAGAATAACGAAAATAATTTATTAAAATTATATTCAATAGCCTATATAAAAATATACAGTTATTATTATGTCGAAATTAATTATAATAAATTCGACAATATAAATTGGGACGAAATTAATCGCATATTAGATGATAAAGATGAAAATAACGAGTCGGTAAGAAAAATGAGGAATCTTTATATATGGCGTTTATATTGTAAAAAATTCGAAAATTTTGACCAATTTGAAAACTTTAATTTCGAAAGGAAAAAAATTAATATTTATAAAGAATTATTACCTTTATTACAAGAAGAAAAAAATAAGCCAAAATATATTTTCAAAAATTGCTTTATTACTCCAAATAATTTTGAGAATTATCAAAAATTAACATCTGATGCAGGAAAAAAAATTAAATTTAATTACGATGAATATAATAATAATTTTGATTTATTGTATTCCTTTTTAGTAAACAAAATAATTTCTTATTTATTCGGAAATGAAAAAGCAGACATTATTAATAAAATGAAAGAAATATATAATGATTCAAAAGATAAATTAAATTTTGGAGAAGAAGGAAAAACTTTATATAAATATTTATTAAACAATGATTTATTTGAACAACATATTAAAAAGAAAATAACAGATAAAGATTTGGCACAAAACGATTTTGAAATTTTATTATATTCATTTAGATTTATTTTTAATACTCAAATAAATAATAAAAAATGCTTTTATAACGATATTCTTAAGAAAAATACAAGTCAATTTATTAATAATAGTTATATTCCAGGAAGTTATCCAGTAAAAACATTATTTGTTCAAGCTTATTATGATATAGAAAAAAAAATAGCAGGAAATAGAAATGGTTTAGGTTATTATGTTTGTAAAGATTGTGGATTTTTCTATGAGGTTCCTCCATGTACTTTTCCAATGAGTAAAGGTTTTTGCCCATATATGCATGTTATTGGAGGTGAAAATCATGTTTTATCTAAAAAAGATATTAGAGTATTTTATCAAGATGGAGATTATGAGAATTTAGCTAATAGTTGGAAGGGCTATGAGAATTGGCTTAATTCTTTTACCCATAAGACTTTAAAACAGTTTAAAGATGAATATGTTGATAAAAATGTAGCTAAGCCTCAAAAAGGTATAATTCTTTCAGATATAAAGGAAGTTGAGCAAAATAATCCAGTAAGGGGAATAAATATTATTGCATTTAGAATTTTACATTTCGTATTATATTCATATTTATTAGGAAGTCAAATTTTAGGACATATATCAGAACAAGAAATATTACCAATTCTAATAGATGGTATATATCCTCAAACTTTATTCAACATATTGAAAAAAGATTGGCAATTATTAGAATCTTCATTAAATGAATTAGGTATAGAAAATATTCAAACCTTTTTAAATATGATATTTGAAAAATTAATCGAATTAATTAGCAATTTACAAGAAGTTAATACTGATGAAAAATTAACAATATTCGAAAAAAAAATGAATGAATATATTATCCAAATAATTTCGAATAAAGAAGCATTAAAAAAACTAAATAATGATTATCAAGAAATGATTAATAAATTATTAAGTTTTGATCCAAATAGTATAAAGGAAATAATCCTTGGCAATTATGATCCTTTAATTTATGATCAAAATATCTACCCAGATATTCAATATTATACAGTTTCGAATATACAAGATTATAACACTTTCGTGAATAAATTCAAAGCTTTAAAAGAAAATGAAAATAAATATTTCTTAATAAATACCTTAATAAAAAAAGAAGATGATTTGACTCAGAATGTATTAAATATGAAAAGTTTATCAAATATAAATAAATTATCAAATACTTTATTAAATATATATTCTTATAAAATAAGTCGAGATGACGGGAAAAATTTGAAATTAAAAGACCAAATTGATAATATAGTAGAAACATATAATGAAATGAACCCTATTAAAATAGAAAGACCAAATATATTCACAGAAGAATTCATTGAGCCATTTATTAAAAGTTGGGATATGATAAAATCAAAATCAGTCCAGTATAAATGTAGACTTTTACGTGATTTAGAAGCAGGTCAACAACCTTTAGATATGACTATAGATCTTCCATTATGTTTCTTTTTAGTTGATGATGGTGATAAAGATGGTGGAATGTTTTTAGCTTCTGCTTACCAACATTTAATTGATTGGCAAAATAATTTCATTGATATAATTATTGGAAATAATAGATTAAAAGGAATTCATAATAGTTATGTGTCTCAATTAGAGCAAGAAGTTGAAATTCAAAACGCGACAAAAGATGAAATTATTGACATAGATGAAAAAGTTTATAAAACATTAAATGAATTAATTTCGACTACATCTATGAGAAATATATTTAGTAAAGATAATAAAATCAATTATAAAAATTATAATGATATTATATATAATTTAGATTTTATTGAAGAAGAATTAGGCAAAATTATTTTACCTGGAATTAAAAAATTCAAAAAAGATAAAATTAAATTCATCACTTATTTATATGAAGGTTTGCGTGGTGGAAATAGTACAATCTTGGTAGATTATAATATGAAATATGAACAAAGAGAATTAAATGAACGAGAAAAAAATGACATAAATGAATTATTACAAGCAAATAATAATAATAAATTTTATAGTGATGTTTTTTCTTCTTTGCAAATACTTATGAATGAAATAATTAAAGAAAATTACGAAAAAACTCATCTTATATATAAAATAATAGAAAATTTACCTGAATATATTATACTCAATCCTCATTTAGTGAAAATGTTCAAAAATTCTTTTGAATTTGGTGATTTGCAAATGTTTTCTATAGATTCTTTAGTATCAATTTTTGAGCATTTTGAAGCTTTATGTTGGAATTCAATCAAAAAAAATATACTTTTAGATTATAAACTCGAAGTATCTGAAGAAACAAAGAAATACGTAATTGACTATTTTGAAGCTAATAAGGACAAAGAAAAAATGATTAATATAAATAATTTCACTAAGGCTTTAAGACAATTAATTTCGAGATCTATTGCAGGCTCAAGAGAAGAAACTGATATAAAAACAGATGCTGAATTGAAACTTTATTTAGGAAGAGAAGATTTATGGCCGAAACAATTTATAGGTAATGATGATTTCATTGGAGAAATATTTATGATATGCAAAGATGATATTATTATTGGAAATTGCTTTGATTTGTATAATATATTAGATGGAGATGGAATTTTGAATCGTGAACTTTATAAGGATAATCAAGAAAAAGCTGATATCGGAGCAAAGGATAAAGATGAAGATGAGGATGATGATAATAAATCAAGAGAAGAAGAACCTGATGATGATGAAAGAGAAGAGCTTTAATCAATAAATAATTAAATATATAAATATTAAATAATTATTTATTAATTAAAAAATTAATTAAACTTTTGTTATATATTTTTTATTTTTTTAATTCCTTAAAGGATTGGGGATTGGGGATTGGGGATTGGGGTTTGGGGGTTGGGGAGTGGGGCGAATCCCCAATCCCCCATCCCC
>Ga0256407_10007537_pt1 | contig 16330 bp, 9 predicted proteins | sample RumenRJG_04DNA_FD_193489 | JGI IMG/M metagenome (GOLD analysis project Ga0256407, IMG submission 193489) | Bovine rumen microbial communities from Lethbridge, Alberta, Canada - RJG_04 | ecosystem: Host-associated > Mammals > Digestive system > Stomach > Rumen | place: Canada: Alberta | collected...
AACTTAATGACAGTAATTCTCATGAAGATGGTCAGGATGGACAGTAGAGAAAACATCATAGCTAACATAATAAGAGAGTAATCAGGTATGAACGAAAAAGAAGTTACCTCTCAGGGTGCAGATGTCGGTTTTATAATGGCTCACCCAATATGGACAGTAGTGATCATTCTGGGAATTATTATTTTTATATTCCTAATGATCAGATTTGTTTTCTTCCTTAACAGAAAACGTCAGAAAACTGTTGAAGTTGCTTCTCTGAAAAAGGACCTGATGATCTGGTCGAGACTGTCTTCTTTTGTTCGAGGCGGAAAAGAGACCGATAAGGCAAAGCTTGAGCTGAATAACAAGCTGGTTACAATTGACAGTCTGTTTAAGGACTGTTCTACCATTCTCAAGGTCAATCGCAAGCTGTACCGTCATAATCTGACCTGGCATCTTATTGTAGGTGAACCAAACTGTGGTAAATCTGTTCTTCTTGAGAAATCCGGTCTGGATTACAATCCTTCCTTTAATGAAGGAAAGGATAAGCCTCCAGTAAAGTTCTATATCAATTCAAAAGAAGTTGTTGTTGATGTTTCTGGAAAGGTCTTTTTTGATAACTGGGCAGGTGGCTCAAGTGCAGAATGGAACTACATCTGTAGCAAGATAAGAAAAGCCAACAGGAGAAAACCTCTTGAATCGATCGTTGTTACGATCTCTGCTGAATCCCTGATAGCAGACAACAAGGAACTAACCTTAAAGAAGGCCCATCTGATTGTGGATGAACTTCTGCATCTGGCTTTTGTTCTTCGAATGAGTCTGCCATGTTATGTGGTTATTACAAAACTTGATACAGTCTTAGGCTTCCGTGAGTATTTCGGTGTGTCCAATGATTCTATCACTAATCAGATTGTGGGTTATCAGCCAAAGGTTGAAGACGGTTTCTTCCACTCTGACGATTTTAATATCAGCTTTGATAAGTTAGTCCAAAGACTTAAGGCTGGCGCGGTAAATCAGCTGATGCGTCCGGATGTGGTAGATCTGACCAACAAAAATGAAAGCAGAATGCCTCTTACAGGAAATATCTACTTATTTGCTGATGGCGTTAGTGAGCTTAAAGATAATCTGATCATATATCTTGAAACCATTTTTGGTTCCAATTCACTTAGAGGCAGGGCTATTCTTCCTTTTAAAGGTGTTTTCCTTACCTCTGCAGAGGATAAGGGATACTGTCTGAGTAACCGTTTTGCTCAGTTGCAGAATTCAACCGTGGATGATGCTCCAATAGTTGATAATAATAAACTCAGTTCTGCATTTTTTATTAAAAAACTGTTATCTCTAAAGGTATTTGGTGAAAAGAAAGATGCTATTTTCACCAAACGTGAACTCTTTATCAGAAATCTTCCTTTCTATTCCTGCTGTGGCGGACTTATTCTGATTTCACTTATTTACTGGTACGGCACCCTGTTTAAGGCAGGTGAATTTGAAAAGAAACTTGAAGATGGAACTTTTTATTATCAGGGACTTGCTAAGGATATTGAATCTGGCGCTGTAGATTCTGCTCAGCTGTTTTCGGTCAACGATGATGGAAAAGTCATTAGGAATTTCGATATTCCGATGCCAAACTCAAACTCCATCTCCAGATTGAATTTCTTTTCTCAGGCTCAAAAACGACTTGTCAGACCTGTAGATGCACCATGGCAGTTTTTCCCTCAGTCAATGGTTCATTTTGACTGGAGTAATGACAGCATCTATGGTGACAATTACTTTATCTATGACTATATTCAGACCAAGATGGCATTTTTCCCGGTTGTCGATATAGTTGAGTATAATATGATTAAGTATGGCCATGAGCCATATGACGAGCATAAAACTGACGCTCTGTTCAATCTTATGGATATCTCTTTCTTTAATTTATACCACAAGAATGTCTATAAGAATGATGCCTACTCTTCCTCTATTATGAAATCCTTTATTAAATGGATTCTTCCTTCATTTACAGAGGTACAGTCCTCACAGTTCGAGTATTTCATCCCTGAGTATGATTATTCAAATAATACGACCAATTCTGCGATTGTACTGGATGAGAACTATTCAATTGCATGTAAGGCTGGTATTGAAGGTTTGGTTTCCAACTGGAGAAATTTAGGGAATTATTCAAGGCATAATTTTATACAGTTAAACTCTTACATAAATTCGGCAAATGACATGCTCAATTCTTATGAAGAGCTAGAAGAAATTGCAAATCAGGATTACAAGGAAATGGAGTATGAGCATGTAAAGAGCATGGTTTATCGTGCACGTGCCGCAGCCTCCATGTATTTGACAAAGAGCCCTGTTATTGATGAACTTATGAAGTATGCGACTGTTGATACCTCTTCATCTATCAAGAGTACTCTGATTGAACAGACTGAAAAGGTTATTGGTGAAAAAGGTAAAACGGATGCTAAGAGCGAAGTAAATCCGTTTTCATCCAGACTTTCATCTGCATACAGTTCATATAAGGCCTTGCTTGATAGAGATTTTGGTCAGCTTAAGAACTTTGAGAAGAAACTTCATATTCTAGATGATAATGCCGGAGGACAGACTGTCCATTTTGGAGGTGTCGATTTTTCAAGCTTTGATACTGTAAAACATCAGGCCTTAACTTTAATCGATTATAAGAATGAGGAAATGAAAAAATCTCTTATCAAGATTAATCAGTCCCAGCTGTTTACACGTGATAAGAAGACAAAGACTCAGAAAAAGAATGACACAGATAAATCTTCTGAAAATGACATTAATCAATACAACTATAATCTTTTAAGACAGATTATTCAGTTATCAAAATTATCTGTGGTGTCTGGCAAAATGGAGCAGTGGACTATAGATGAGCTTGATAAAAATACCACCATTCTTGATAGTGAATATGAGCGTAATATAGAGAATTTAACGGCTATTCTGAATGACCATCAGGGAAATGAGCTGGTAACTCACTGGATAACTAACGCCAAACGTCTTCTTGCTGCTGATTATTCTCTGCAGTATGTGGATATCATAAAGCAGCTTCAGAATCTGTATCCATATGATGAATCAGAATATAAGATTCTTTCTAATCTGTCAGTAATAATTGCCAAGGATGAGGTAAACCGCAGTGAGGCACTGAATACTAAGTACCAGTCTGCAAGAGAGGTCCTTGGAGACTTTAAGATTAGAGATGAATATAATCCAGAGGTATTCTTCCGTTACTTTGAGCCTCTTGTTTTCATCAAGAAAGCTATGGAATCAAAGTCTAAGGAATTCGTATTTGCCAAACGTGTTCTTGCCTCTTCTTCAAGACTTAAGAAGATTCTGAATGCTTTTGCAACTTATTCTTCAAGCTATATGAAATACTGGTATCACCTGCCTGATACTGTTCATATGACCGCAAACAGTTATGCTGAATTCTATGATATAAGCTCAGATCTTAAAGCTTATATGGTGAATAATGAGCTTCAGCGTCTTTATACAGACAGCTATGAGGTTATCAGCAAGATAGATCCGATAATGCTGAATAAATCAGATGTTGAGCTCAGAAATAACTTTTTGACACAGCTTGACTCTCGTCGTAAATTTATCGATCTTGATTTTATTGATATCTGTAATGAAACTCTTACGGAGTGGAGCCTTCTGTCTGGCGATGCTACATATGCCAATAACCTGGTTATGCAGATGTCTCAGAAGGAGATCAATGAAAAACTTCTGAATCTGAGCAAACCTCCAAAGGGCAATGCTTATATCCCTTGGTGGTCAGATTTTACAAAACTTGGTGTTAAGCTCTTAAAGCGAGATGCATCACACGAGGCCAGTCTCTCTCTGATGCAGTTCCAGTCTGAGTTAAAGGTATTCCCTATTGTAAAGGATGCAGATCCTCAGGAAAGAATACTGAGCAAGAACGATATCAAGAGTCTTCTGGTTATATTTAAATCCTTTGGACTGTCAGATACTTCATCAGAAAAGGCTTCAGATCCTCTTGCAGCTTTTGCAAAACAGAATGATGCCTTAAAGAAGAATGATGATCTAAAGAGTCCTCTGATTTTCAGTCCTGAAACAAACAGACAGGCTGATTTCAAATCCTGGGCTTCAAGTATTTCCAATATCCTGGGTATCCTTTCTGGCAGTGGAAAGAATATGCAGTTTAAGATCGGTCTAGTTGACGCATCAGATCAGAGCCGTCTTCTGACAGCTCAGAACATCAACAGTGAGCTTGCAATTGCAAGATATCGTTATTTCGATATAACAGTAGGGGATGGTAAGACTACACAGAAACTTCCTGCATTTGTAAACGGAAATAAGAATATTGCAATTTCTTCTGCTCCTATTGATAACAGTGAGATTGTTTTCAGATTCTATCGCTTCTCAGATTCTGCCGATCCTGACTGCCAGGTGGTAATTGATGGCGGATATCCTGCTTTGCAGCTGTATCTTGATGAAAGGGGAGAGTATAACGAGGATACAAAATCAACCTTTGTTCCTATTGAGATTGTTCCTGATGAAGGTGAGCCTAGTGTATTCTTCGTTTCTCTTGGAATTGTCGGAAAGCTTCCTACTCCTGAGGAATGGCCTGGTTCCGATAACTGGCCAGCAGCGGATAGTTTTGCCAATTACTAAGGAATGTTAGTGCATGAAGATTTCCTGTAGAAAAACAGTCAGTCTGATTAGTGTTATTGCCGGAGCTCTGCTTTTGTCATCATGTGGCTTATTTGATGAGAAAAAAGTTGTCAGTCCGGAAGTTGTTGGAGATAACTCCAATGATGATCATTATGTTTCTGACTCTGTAAATCAGAAGACCATCTCTGCGGGAAAGCTTTTGGATGATATCAATTCTGGAATACAGAACAGACTTCCTTATGGATATAACCTTATAAGGTTTCCTCAGAAATTCTCAAGTGTGTTTGTAAAACAGACTGTAAGAGAACAGCAGTCGCAGGCTTATAGCTTAGCTGAGGCTGGGGCTGTAAACAAGGCTGGACCTCTCAAGGAAACTTCCATTAAAAGAATGGTGCAGAACTGTAATATAGAATCTCTTCCGGATTCTATGAATTCTGCCTTTGCTGTTGTAACCAAGAAAACTCCGCTGCTGCTTATGCCATCCAACGATGTCTGGCATAAGGATAAGAAAACTAAAGACAGAAATCTTCTTCATCTTGATTACCTGTCGATTGGCGATCCAGTTGCTGTTTTGTCTGTAAGTGCGGATAAGCGCTATTATCTGGTTCAGACCAGATACTTAAGGGGCTGGGTTCCAATTGTAAATCTTGCTTTTACCAGATATTTAAGCTGGCTAAAAGTAGTAAAGCCATCCGATTTTGCTGTGGTTAAGTCGCCTGTTTATACAATTACTCTAGGAACAAAGGATAAGAAAACCTATGATTATGACATGGGTGATGTAATCCTTCTTGATACCTCAAAATCAACCTTTGAAAAACCAGTTGGACTGCTTCCTGTAAATGCTGGAGGGGTATTATCCTATAAAAATGCAGACTTATCCCCTGAGAGAGTAAATGTTGGTTATCTGGATTTAACACGAAAGAATATTCTTGCTCAGGCTCGTATGTATAAGAATCTATCCAGATCTGAATACGCGTATCTTCCTGAGCTTTATTCAAATTCACGCATTATTGCAAGGTCCTATCGTTCTGTGGGTGTCTATATGCCTCTGGATTTTAATTCCATGAAGTCCGCATCTCCCAAAACAATTGATCTTGTAGGTATGCCTTATGAGCAGAGAATTAGTGCATTTTTGCAGGCTAAACCAGGCGATCTGCTCTTCTTTGATAATGATGTTGCACTATTCTACGGAACTCTTCCTAGATACTCCAAAAATATCAGGGATGTTATAGCCTATTTGTATGTTGATACGGTTGTGAATGAGATTGACTATAAAAAGGTCGAGAAGAAATACAATAGAATTATGGTATCTGATTTGAGATATCAGAGACCTTCTGGGCATACAGCTCTCAATGAGGTGGAGTTTATAGGTCAGTTCTTTACTCAAGATGTAAAATCATCCCATTCTACAGGCAGTGGATTCACCTCTACCTCAAAGAATCAGGAGGAATACGATCCTCTGTATATCGATGAACTTGAGGTAAATAAGTAAGATACTTTCCTTTCTTTCTGCATATGACGTGTTTTTGTGAATATGACATGGAGTATATGCGCAGTTTATATAACCTGAATATTCTCTAGACTGTAGAGAATGTTCAGTCATGAGAAAATCCGGACGAATCTCTCCCTACAAAGAAGTGGATGATATCTTAACTCTCTCGCTCGTAAAATCTCTGACATAAAACTGTTTCCTTAAACATGTTCTGTTTAAATTATATCAGGAATAGAAAACTCTCGGTTATACCGATAATGCAGATGTTAACGCAGAAAAAAAACTCGAAGGGTCAAGCTCGGAACGCCAAGAAAACTGCAATAGCCGTCAGCGACGAGAATTCTAAGAGGAGTAGTTAACAATTTATTTGGACTGTTTTCTGTCGAAATTGAATCCTTCGGATCATTGGTGAGTACTGCAAATATTGAGATTAAACTGCGTTTAAAGCAAATCTGGTAGCCGAAGCTACCAGATCCAATTTCAATGAATAGAATATACTCAATTCTACTTAAATCTGTTGATAACAGGTTTCACTGGTGTAGCTTGAGGTTTGTCATTCTTAGATGCATTTGGTGTTTCTGCAGCCTTTTCCTCTGTCAGACCAGCCTCTTTTTCCAGATTTGCATAAAGATTCAGTTCTGCATGAGGAGCTTTTCCTTCTTCAACACTCTTACTCCAGTTATTTCTTCCGGCAGCGACCTCATAACCGAGCTTAAAGTAGGTCTCATATCTTTCCTTTAGCTTTTTCTTTCCTCCAGGAGCCAGAGCAAGCATCAGCATCAGTGAGTTGATTCCGTTGCCAAGCAGTCCTGCAGGAGTTTTTACTACAGTTGTTCCCTTTGGAGCAAGATCACCAAAACTCCAGAAAGCCACAAGTGACAGTAATCCCTCAGGTGTGTCTGGGCCTTTGTTACCGATTTGTAAACAGTTATTGGCGTTGTCCTCATCTGGAGAAACTATATAGCTGTATACGCTATCCAGAGCAGAGCGTTTATTCTTAATTTGAGCTTTAAGATCAACCTTTGGTAAGGCAGCTTTGATTGTTTCTATTGTCTCTTTTCTGGATGCCTCGATTTTATCCTGAAGCTCTTTTCTTGCCTTGGTAATAGGACTGTTTTCTATGTCAATAACAAAATCCTGACCCTGATTTCTGATCATTTTTTCGCAGGCTGCATTTAGTAGCTCAAATAAATCTTTTCCATGTTCTTTTCGAATTTCGCTCATTACAATTTCGATAGCTTCTTCACAGTCTTTTCGAATTTCAGGATCAATATTCTTTATTCTCTCCTGGTGAGCTGCAAAAGCCTTATCCCTAAAATCACGGAATTCAGCAAGTTTCTCCTCAACGTTATAAGGCGGTTTTTCTGGTTTTTGTGCCCATTCCGGAAGATTAAAAGGCTTTGGCTTTCCTATATCATCAATGTCACGAGGCTTTGCCGGAGCTTTTTTTAGCTCCTTAAGTAAATCCAGAACACAGATATATGACCACCAGACTGCAGCACGATGATGAAGATTGTAAGCTAGAAAAGAACAAGCATCCTTGTACTCCTTCCTGTTTTCAAGTTCATGCAGAAAATCCTCACTGTTTGGATTATTTTCTGCAATTTCGAGAAGGTCGGTGGTTGCAGGATACATTTCCTGCTCAACAGCTTCGTTTACAGTCTGGTACTTTAGAAGTACCAGGTGTTTATTCATCCATTCAAGCTGATTTGATACATTAGCCATGTTATAAATTTACTCCGTATGTCTTTTAGTTCATCTTTAAAGCCTTGGTTGCGATTTCTGTTGCACCGGCGCTAGTCTGTAGAGCTTTTGCTTCTGACTCAAGAGCTTTTGCCCTGTTCTTATTTGCCTCGGCGTCAGTTTGAGAGGCTGCAACCTCACCGCCTTGAGCCTTTACATCATCTTTTGCAAGAGAACCTTCATTTGAATTTCCTTCTGCTTTCTTTTCATCAAGAACAGCTTTATCATCGGTTGGCTTTGACGATCTGTCTCCGGTAACATCACTTTCCTTGATATTTGAAGAAAGAATAGTTTCCAGTGCCTCTTCAGCAATCATCATGGCTACGCCCGTTGCTATATCAGTTGCCAGATTTGTTCCCAATTGCTGCAAATTCTTTTTACTTTCTTCTGTTAATGCCATAATTACAACTCCGTTTTGTCTGATTCAGATACTCACATTGAGCAATAACTAAACCACTGATCTTGCATCGATTACTTCTGCTTCTACTTCTTTTTTACCCATTGCATTTATCTTTAAGACGCCTCCACTGAGCGCAACCTTTCCTGGTTTTACACCCCATTCATTGGCCATAACAACGGCATGAATTGCAACTGTATTAAGCGTGTATTTCAGACTTGCAAAAATATATTTGATATCCTGTGCATGATTTTTACCAACCAGACCTTTTCTCTCAAACCAGTTCCAGTCACCTTTATCATCAGCCATTTTCAATATTTCAGTAATTATTCCCATGCCTTTGGAGATTAGATCTAATGCATCGCAGGTAAAATCACAGGTATCCACGACAAAACGGGCAACCGTTCTCTTGTCTGCTTCCTTTGCTTCTGCCATTTTCTTTTTGGCCTCTTCTTGTTCTGCCGCAGCAGCTTTTGATTGAACTTTAGCATCGTATGCGTCGGAAGCATCTTTGGCTTTTTGTTTGGTATCAGTTCTGTTTTTGTTATAATCAGGAATGGTTCCCTTCTTTTCGCCAGGTTTATTAGGATCATCTGCACCAAAGTATTTACTAAAGATGTTTCCGTTATAATAAACGCCCAATCCTTCATTCAGTACAGGGAATAGAACTCCATCTAAGATTCCTTTTTCATACTTGGATGCATTAGCATTTGCATTGACCGTAATGGTATTTGCAAACTCTGAGACCAGGTCTTCATCAAATTTTAAGACACTCAGACTGGCCTTCGGTAAGGTTGTTGTTACCATACTTGTCTCTGTGCCGTTGATTCCTGAAACGCCTTTACTTGCTTTGAATCCTGCGCCTACTCCGTCTTTTACAGCAACGGCAAATTTACCGGTTATGTTTACCATTGGTGCTTTTACACTTGTACCTTCAAAAGCATCTAAGGTTAGAGATGATCCAAAACTTGCCATAGAACCGTTTGCAAAAGGTATAGAACAGACTTTAACTGCTGATGATGCAATTGAGAGTGTTGTTCCTGCACATCCCATCTTGATACTTCCCGGAGAGGTCATGGTAATTGAGCCAGAGCCTGTTAGTGAAGTAGATTTAGATGATGAGATATTTATACTCTTAGCGTTGATGGTTACGGTTCCTTTAGCGTTTATTTCCAGATTTCCGTTATGATCAATCTTAAATACATCATCGAAGGATTCAATAGAATTTTCTGGATATCCTACTTCTGTCATGAACTCACAGGTAATTGCCTCTAGTCCTTTCAGGGCGTTTTGATACGCTTTGTTTTTTTCCTTCTGCTCTTTGTCTGCTTCTGTCTTCTTTTTGGTCAGAGATTCTATATCTTTGTTTATTGATTCGAGCTCCTTCTTCTTCTTTTTCTTATCATTACCGGAAAGCTTTTTCTCGGCTATTTCTGCTATTTGTTTATCATTATTTTTAATTTTAATATTGCTTTCTATTTCTTTAAGCTTGCTGTCTGCTTCCTTAAAATCTTTCTTTGTTGTTTCTACAAGATTTTTTATTGCATAGCAGCGATCTTTTATACTCTTTTCATTTAGTGGCTTGCAGTCGCTTTTACTTAACCCATTAAGATAGCTGTCTTTGATAGAGCTGTCGCCAGAATAATCCTGATAATACTTATAGGTGTTATCCTGTTTTATTAAAGCTTCGACAAGTGATGATTCGGTTCCATCGAGAATCTTGTTTTTTACGTATTGTTTTATATCTGTATTTTTTTCAATAGCAAGTTTTGAGATGCCTAAGCTGCTTTCGTCAACCTCATACCCTTTAATTCCGGTATTTTTACTGTTATCTGTAGCATCCCAAATATGAACTCGTGCTCCGTTACTATGGGTTGCAATGGTTTTAAGTGAAGCTAGACTATTGTTTCTTTCTGCTTTTTCAGCTTCGCTTATAGTATCTGATGATTTCTGGGAAAGGAAACTGTGTAAATAGTAATTGTTGTTTCCAGAAATAATCAGAACCTTTTGTCCAATACGAGGCATGTTGAATATTTCAATATTTTCAACTGTAGAGGTTAAATGTACCTGAACAGGCTTGTTCTGATCTGAAGGCAGAGCATAGAATAGGCTTGGACTCTTGGTATTATCTCCTGCACAGATACAGATTGAGCCTGCTAATGGTTCCTTCAAGTTTGGTGCGTCTTCAGGTGCAGGCCAGTATCCAGAGAATTTGCCCTCTCCGTCAGATACCACTGCTTCAAGTATTCTTATATTATTAGTTTCAGCTTTAACAGTAATTTCCTTATTTACTGCTACAGGCTTATTTTCAATTTCTACGAAGTCTGCAAAGGAACCAGGCTCTTTGTTTTGGTCTAGCTCATATGCACAGATTGTTTCCTCGATGCTTGGTGTATGCTCTTTGCTGGTATTGAATACAGAACTGTCTAAACCTGCTAGAATGTGCAGATCAACGTTATCAACAATAAGTTTTATTTCACTGTCAATGTAGTTTTGGGCTTTTATTACAGTTCCTGGAACGAAGATAAGATGCGATGCTGTAAGTTTATAGCACATCTTTTCTCTGTCTGTCTTGTTATTCAGATTCTTAAGGTTCTCAATTTCTGAATTCGTCTTGGATGCAACTGCATTTTTCTCTGTAGTTGTAGAATAGATTAGGAATTCATTCCTATTGTCGAAAGTTCCAAGATCATTATTATTAACATCTATACTGAATGAGGTTAATTTAGGAGAACCGCTATCAGTCTGATCGCAGATAACTTCAATGTCGTAATTTAGTTTATCAGTGTTGCCGTTATCAAAATAACTACTTATAACGCCATTACTCTTGCTGACTCCATAGCCTTTGCTTAGGAAAACCTTAATTATTTTTTTATCATTATCATAAGCATGAATAATGTTGAAATTGAGGCCGAAATCTGTAAGTATTTTCCTTAAGCAATGCAGAGGAGTGTAATTTCCAATTTGAATGCATACATTATCAGGAAGAGATGAGAAAAGATTCTTGTCTTGTGAATCGAGCTGCTCATATTTGATTGATAAAAATGAGCTGTCTTTGTAATCTTCACCATAGACAACATTCTCCGGTTTACTTAAAAACTTCTCCAGTTTATCCTGCAGCTTTCCGTATGTTTGATCCTGATATTTGTAATTACTTCCTTTAAGGAGTTCAAAAGGAGAGGCGAAATCGATCTCGAAGATGTTGGCTGGTTTACTGTCTGTCTTGGTGGTTACATCCATTGTTTTTCCAAGAAACTTCACTGAAGAGATTAAGCCATTGACAATTCTTTTGAAGCTGTAATCCTGTTTTAATTGCTTATCTTTGTCAGGAGCATGCAGATTATCTGTGATTTCTATTTCAACGTTTATCATTTTCCCGATAAGTTGCTGCATATCAGACGCTTTTAAGGTGTTTGTTGCATAGAAGAACAGTTTTCCATAGTAAAGATCTGATATTCCTTCTTTCAGAGAAAACTCATAAACAGAGTATGAAGGAAATATAGCCTGCCCCTCATTTATTTCTGGGGTAATACTAAAATTAATTGACTTAAGCTTTGTATTCATCTTATATTCCCTCGAAAACTGATTCTATATACAAATATTCTGTATATTAAGGTTGTCCCTTTCATATACATTTCAATTCGCATACTTCAATCATAGTTGAGAAAAATAAACTAAACAGTTGCCTTTTCTTCATTTTTTTCTACTTAAGATGTTCAATGATCACATATATAGAAAAAAATTTGGTTATCCATAATAATAGGAAAAAAAATGTATAAGGTATGTGACTATTGTCATAAATATGAAAAGTAGTGAAAATACTAAGACAAATATAGCTGGACAGATGAATATATAGAACCTCATTATTTTACTAATACTTTGTACGTGTAACATTCACGGCTATATATACAAGGAAAAACCAGTTCAATTTAAATTCTGGTGTCGATTTTTTTTGAAACTATCTTAATTAGTAGTTGAAATAAACTATTTCTTTCCTATTGGAATTAATAAATCTATTAGAAAAATCCTTCTGTAGTGAAGAATTTTTTTTAACTTATGTTATGCATATATTCATATGAGCCTTTCGTCATAGTTTATGTCTGCCTTCTTTTTATTTATGTTTTTGTCCTCTTTTTTAAGAAAAAGATACCGGATCTAATTTTTATCCTTATAAAACAAGATAATAATGCCTGTTTTAACAACTACATTCATTCTTTTAATTTTTATTTCTTTAAGAAAATATGTGACTATATTCAAAAATATCAAAAGTAGTTAAAACAGTAGGAAAAAATGATCTATATTGTATAACAACAGAACAACATTATTTTGATAATGTTTCTTCTGCCAATGACTTTGTGGAGATATCTAACGTTACTTAAATTCTCCAAATGATAATTTAGAAGGCAGATTTTAAACAGCGGTTTTTATTTTCATGAAAATGAGATTAAGAACTTTTTAAAGGTCAAACCACACTAAAGGTCAAACACAGCTTCTAGGAGCGGTGCTGACATAAAAGGAGATTTATTATGGCTTCAGATTTTTTTGTAAAGATTGACGGCATTGACGGCGATTCAAATGACAAGGGCCACAGCAAGTGGATTGAAATTGTCGCATTCAAACACGGTGCAGTTCAGAATGTCGGTGCAGGTAGAGCTACTGATGTTTCAGGTCGTGGCGCATTTGAGCCATTTACCTTTGTTCATCTGATTGACAAGGCAACACCAAAGATCCAGCAGTTCTGTATGTCAGGTCAGAAAGTTGCCAAGGTTCAGTTCCAGGTATGCCGTGCAGTTGCCGGTAAACAGGAACCTGTATATGAGGTTACACTTGAAAACGTGAAGATTTCCAAGGCTTTTGTTAAGTCTGTAGTTTCTGGCGGAAATGGTGCAGACGCTCTGATTAACAGCTTCCAGGGCGCAGACGGAGCATACCTGCCTTTAGAACAGGTGGAGATGGTAGCAGGCAAGATTACCTGGAAGTACACCGCTATTAAACCTGATAACACCAAGGATGGTGCAGTAGAGGCTAACTTCAACCAGATTGAGAATGCTTAATCTGATTGTTTGGTAACTGGACTTTGTTTTAGGACTTTTTAGTTTATATCGTATCAGTTAGGACATTCTGGTAAATCAGATGTCCTAACAGAATAGCTCCCAAAGGGGAACTCCCAGATGGGGTAAAAAATTGAAAGGAGACTTATCATGGCTTCAGATTTTTTTGTAAAGATTGACGGTATTGACGGCGATTCAAACGATAAGGGCCACAGCAAGTGGATCGAGGCTGTCTCTTTCTCTCATGGTTCTGTACAGAACGTTGGGGCAGGAAGAGCAACTGATGTGTCTGGTAGAGGTGCATTCGAACCATTCTCTTTTGTTCACTTGATCGACAAGGCAACACCAAAGATTCAGCAGTTCTGTATGTCTGGTCAGAAGATTGCAAAGGTTGAATTCCAGGTTTGTCGTGAGGTTGCAGGTGCGCAGGTTCCTGTTTATGAGATTACTTTGGAAAATGTAAAGATCAGCAAGGCTGAAGTAAAGTCTGTGGTTTCAGGAGGAAATGGCGCTGATGCTCTGATTGACACTTTCCAGGGCGCAGATGGAGCTTATCTGCCTGTAGAACAGGTACAACTTGTAGCAGGTAAGATCTCCTGGAAGTATACGGCAATCAAACCTGACAGCACTAAGGATGGTGCTGTCGAGGCAAACTTCAACCAGATTGAGAATGCTTAATTCTATAGAGGCTTTCTCCTCAGGGAGAAGGCCTTTTTTATTTTCTGTAAATCTGTATCTGTAATGGGAGGAAGAATAAAAAACTGTATAAAGAGCACTTTTTAGAACAATGTTAATGAGATCAAACTAATATTTTGAACAAAATAAATATGACATAGTTTCTAAAAATTGCTTTTTTTTCTTTTATGTTAGCTAAAACAAAGAGAAGATCACAGTAAATATGACGTTCAAAAACTACTCTTGAAGTTAGCAGTTATATATCTGAATTTATTTATTTTATTCAAATAATCGCGATTTTTAGAGAGCGTGTGGGGGAGAAAATGGATTTTCCTGATTTATCGACACTGACGACTGAATTACCAGACAATCGCTGTGGCGATAACTGTGAATATGATCAGTCGTATATGGAGCTGGATTCTCTGGCAGTTGGAGTTCCTGACTCAGAGATGGGAGAATCTGTATCTGAGGGAAAAGATCCTGACTTCCCTAAACTATGTTCGACCTGTCTCTCCTTGTGGGAAAAGACCCGTGACCTCAGAGTTGCCACCTATTATACGATTGGTTTGTCCTGCTGCAATGGTCTTGAAGGTCTGAAATTTGGTCTTCAGATTATCGATTATCTTATTGACAACATGTGGGATGTATTTTACCCACAGCTTGATCCTGATGATGATAATGACCCTACTGAAAGAGTCAATATTCTTCATATGCTTTCTCCTCAGAGTGGTTCTTATAACGATCCTATCAGGTTTATCTTTCATTTAAGACAGAATCGCTTTGTAGATTCTCTGCCATATTCCATCAGAGATGTGATGGTGGTTCAGGGGTTTATCGAAGGTAAAGCAGATAACGAGGTTGATCCTGTTATTGTTAATGCTGAACTCAATGGCGTTCCTGCTGAAGAAATGGAAAAACGCAGTCAGTGTGTAGATGATATTCTCACTCTGCTCGATAAGATTTCTTCTAGCATGAATGAAAAGATGGGGAATGCTGGATATCTGAATCTTGAGGCTCTAATTGCTGAAATGAAGAGCGTCAAGAAGTTCATATCATCATATAAAAAAGGAGGCGTTTCATCAGATGAATCTTCAAATGTTCAGGAAACAGGCGTTACTGAACAGAAAACTGACTTAGGAAACGGTGGTAGCGAGTCTGGTAAAAAATATATTGGCTTTGATATAAAGTCTTTTGTTGTCTCAGACCGTGGTGATGCCCTGATGCTCATAAAGAAATGCTCAGATTTCTTCGCGAAAACAGAGCCTACCAGTCCTCTTCCATTTTTATTAAACAGAGCTCTTCGCATGTCAGATATGAATCTTCTAGACATTATGCGAGAGATTGATGAAAACTCGGTTTCAAAGGCTATGGAACAGCTTGGCGTGATCCAGAAAGCTGAAGAATGATTTTTTTACAACATTAAGGATAGGTAAATAGAATGGCAAACAGCAGTTCTCAGAAATTTATTGGAAGGAACAGAGCTCCGAGAGTTCAGGTTGAATACGACGTAGAACTTTATGGTGCTGAGAAAAAGGTAAATCTTCCTTTTGTTATGGGTGTTATGTCAGATCTCTCTGGTAAACCAGAAGAGCCTCTTCCAAACGTTGAAGAGCGAAATTTTGTGGAATTTGATGCGGAGAATTTTGACAGCAGACTAAAGAGCATCAAACCAAGAGTTGCATTCTCTGTGCCTAATGTCCTTAATGACGATGGAGGCAATATTGCAGTCGATATCACCTTCAATAATATGGAGGACTTTTCTCCTGACAAGGTTGCAGAGAAGGTTGAAGGTGTAAAGCAGCTTTTAGATGCAAGAAAACAGTTGGCTAATTTATTAAGTTATATGGATGGCAAGAGCGGTGCCGAAGAACTTCTAGGCAAGCTGCTCGAAGATCCTGCTCTGCTGAAGGCTCTGAGTGCCAAAGCAAAGGAAGAAATGGAAAAAGCCAAGGATGAATCTGCAGAAAAGACTGATAAGGAGTAAAGATTATTATGACAGATACAGTAAAAGAAGAAGGCGCACTATCTGCGGAGATGGAACTTTCTGATTTTGACAAACTTCTTAATCAGGAATTCAAGCCAAAATCAGAAGAGGCAGACGTTGCTGTAAAGGGGGCCGTAAGAACCTTGGTTTCTCAGGCCCTGGAGAATGCAACTTTAGTCAGTGACAATGCTATCAAGACTATTGAAGGTATCATCTCTGAGATTGACAAGAAACTTAGCGCTCAGGTTAATCAGATTATTCATCATAAGGATTTTGAGAATCTAGAAAGCGCCTGGCGTGGGCTTTCTTATCTGGTAAATAATACTGAAACCAGTACCCAGATGAAGATTAGAGTTCTTAATATCAGCAAGAAGGATGTG
>Ga0256407_10007543_pt1 | contig 16323 bp, 10 predicted proteins | sample RumenRJG_04DNA_FD_193489 | JGI IMG/M metagenome (GOLD analysis project Ga0256407, IMG submission 193489) | Bovine rumen microbial communities from Lethbridge, Alberta, Canada - RJG_04 | ecosystem: Host-associated > Mammals > Digestive system > Stomach > Rumen | place: Canada: Alberta...
GGAGTAATGATTTTTTTTCTATATATTTGCACCTTATTATTACATACCTCAACTTTTCAAGTAAAAAGGAGTGCAGAAGTTGAGTGGAAGCTAAACCTGAATTTAAAACCATAATATGAGAAAGATCCTTGCCCTACTCATCTGTCTTTTCAGTGCCATCGCACTGTCGGCACAGACCACAGAGATTACCACCAACGACGGCACCCACTGCCGCGTGAGTTTCTATTCGCCACAAATCGTGAGGGTGACGAAATGGCCATCCACTGCCCATGAGCCTCAGCAGAAGAGCCTGGTGGTGACCATGCAGCCACAGCAAGACCTGCAGGTGAGCAAGAAGACGGCAGGCAAGACCGTCACGATGACAGCCGGGAAACTCACGGTCATCATCGATCAGCGCACGGGAAACATCCGGTTTGTGCATGCCGGCAAGAACCTGCTGCGCGAGAAAGGCCACGCCTTCGAGATGCGCAACGATGGGCCCGACAAAGGGGCCTACCGTGTGACCCAGACCTACCTGCTCGACAAGGACGAGCCCATCTACGGACTGGGCACGCTGCAGGACGGGCAGCTCAACCGCCGCGGCACCACACGGAAGTTGCTGGAGCAGTCGAACCTCGAGGACTTCCAGTATGTGATACAGTCGATCAAGGGATGGGGCATCTTCTGGGACAACTACTCGCGCGCCGACTTCAACGACGACGCACAGGGTATGACCTTCTCGGCCGAGGTAGGCGACAACCTCGACTATTACTTCATGTATGGCGGTGATGCCGACGGCGTGAACGCACAGATGCGCCAGCTCTCGGGTCAGGTGCCGATGTTCCCCCTCTGGACCTTCGGCTACTGGCAGTGCCGCGAGCGATACAAGTCGACCCGCGAGGTGCTCGAGGTAGTGAACTGGCACCGGCAGAACCAGGTGCCCATCGACGGCATCATACAAGACTGGCAATACTGGGGCAGCAACTACACCTGGAATGCGATGGACTTCCTCGCCGAAGAGTATGCCGACGGCCAGCAGATGGTAAAAAGGGTGCACGACATGAACGCCCATCTGATGATCAGCATCTGGGCCAGTTTCGGCATGCACACCAAGGCCTATAGGCAACTCGACGAGAAGGGGCTGCTCTTCCCCTTCAAGACATGGCCACAGAGCGGACTCACCCTATGGCCCCCACGCCAGGACTATCCCTCGCCCGTGAAGATCTACGACGCCTTCAGTCCCGATGCCCGCGATATCTACTGGCAGAACCTAAAGACACTCTACAACTATGGCTGCGACGCCTGGTGGATGGACTCCACCGACCCCGACTTCTTCTATCCCGAAGACAGCGACTACGACCACATGACCACAATGGGCACCTGGCGGCGCATGCGCAACGCATTCCCGCTGTGCACCGTGAGCGGTGTGTACGAGGGGCAGCGCGCCACCACAAGCGACAAGCGCGTGTTTATCATGACACGGTCGGCCTTCGCCGGACAGCAGCGCTATGGATCGGGACTGTGGAGCGGCGACGTGGCCTCGTCGTGGGACATGCTCCGCAAGCAGATTCCCGCCGGACTCAACTACACGATGACGGGATGTCCCAACTTCAATACCGACATCGGCGGATTCTTCTGCGGCAGTTACAACACCAAGGGGAGCGGCAGTGCACCGCGCAACAAGCAATACCAGGAACTCTACGTGCGCTGGATGCAGTATGGGCTTTTCTGTCCGGTGTTCAGGAGCCACGGCGCCGACGCTCCACGCGAGATCTACCAGTTTGGCAAGCGCGGCGAGCCCATCTTCGACGCCATCGAGGCTCAGATCAGGCTCCGCTACCGACTGCTGCCCTACCTTTACAGCACGGCATGGCAGGTGACGAGCCAGAATGGCAGTTACCTGCGTGCCCTGGTCTACGACTTCGCCAACGACCGACGCGTGTGGGACATGCCCGACGAGTTCATGTTTGGCCGCAGCATCCTCGCTGCCCCCATCACCTCGCCACAATACACCAAGGAGCAGGTGGTGAAAGAGGATGCCATGACGGGATGGGACAAGAAGGAGGCCAAAGCCGAAGAGACTGCCGAGGTGGACTTCACGGCCAAGAAGACGGCCACGAAATACCTGCCCAAGGGCACCGACTGGTATGACTTCTACACCAATCAGCGCTACCGTGGCGGACAAGACGTGACCTTGGAGACCAGCATCGACCGCGCTCCGATGTTCGTCAGAGCAGGCAGCATTCTCCCCCTCGCTCCCGTGATGCAGTGGGCCTCGGAGCACCCCTGGGACTCGCTTGAAATCGTCGTCTACCCCGGTGCCGACGCCACCTTCACCCTCTATGAGGACGAGGGCGACAATTACAACTACGAGCACGGTGCCTACGCCACCATCACCATGCAGTGGGACGACGCCCGGAAGACGCTCACCATCGGCCAGCGCCAGGGACAATTCCCCGGCATGCTCACCCAGCGCCAGTTCCTTGTGCGCCTCGTGGGCAGCAACAAGACACATGATGTGAACTACCAAGGAGGCGAAATGAGCGTGGCATGGTAAAAATCACCCATCTAGAGCACCAGATTCAGAAAAAAATACCTATCTTTGCCCTATCACCCTAAAATCCAGACAACATGCAAAAATACGCCGACTACATCAAGCAGATAGAGATCGACTCGCTATGGAGCGGCCGACGACACATCAAATGGAACCTCGACCGGCAGGTGAACATTCTCAGCGGCACCAACGGACAAGGCAAGAGCACCATCATCAACAAGGTAGTGAAAGGACTGGCCGCCGGAGGCGAATTCCCCAGCCACCTGCTCAAGGGAGTTAGGCTCAAGGTCTACCCCGAAGAGGCCAAATGGATCAGGTACGATGTCATCAGGTCGTTCGACCGACCCCTGATGAACCTCGACACACTGGCCAAGATGAACATGAGCCTCGCCACCGAACTCGACTGGCAGTTGTTCCAGCTACAGCGCAAATACCTCGACTACCAAGTGAACATCGGCAACCGTATCATCGAGGTGCTGCAGAGCGGGGAGCCCGACGCCGCCCAGAAGGCACAGGCCCTCTCGGCCCCCAAGAAGCGCTTCCAGGACATGATCGACGACCTCTTCTCCGACACGGGGAAGAAAATCTTGCGCTCGGAAAACGAGATCTTCTTCACGCAGATAGGCGAGACCCTGGTGCCCTACCTGCTCTCGAGCGGCGAGAAGCAGATACTCGTCATCCTGCTCACCGTGCTCGTGGAAGACAACAACAACTACGTGCTCTTCATGGACGAGCCCGAGGTGAGCCTACACGTGGAATGGCAGAAACGACTCATCGACCTCGTCATCGAGCTCAACCCCAACGTGCAGGTGATTCTCACCACCCACTCGCCCGCCGTCATCATGAACGGGTGGATGGACCACGTGACCGAGGTCTCCGACATCACCGACAAAGAATAGCTGCCCTACCCCACCGTCCATGGCAAAACGTTTGCGCGACAACCTCAACTCCGATTACTTCAGCGCGGTCAACAGCATGCACAGCAAGACCGCGCGCAAGCGCATCGTGGCCTATGTGGAGAGTTACGACGACGTGTTCTTCTGGCGCACGGTGCTGCGCGAGTTTGAGGACGACAAGCACTACTTCGAGGTGATGCTGCCCTCGAAGGTGAGCCTGGCCAAGGGCAAGAAACAAGTGCTCATGAACCTCGTGGGCGACAAGGTGGGCGAGGACATGATAGCCTGCGTGGACGCCGACTACGACTTCCTCATGCAAGGGGCCACAAAGACATCGGAGAACATCGTGGGCAACCCCTACGTCTTCCACACCTACGTCTATGCCATCGAGAACTACCAGAGTTACGCGCCCTCGCTGCACGACGTGTGTGTGATGGTGACGCTCAACGACCACCAGGTGTTCGACTTTGAGGAATACATGAAGCAATACTCGCTGGCCATCTTCCCCCTCTTCGTGTGGAGCATCTGGTACTACCGCACGCCCAACTACGCCGAATTCTCCATCTCCGACTTCAACAAGACCATCGAGACCGGGCATTTCACCATACAGAACGCGGCCAACGGCATCGCCAACGTGAGGCACAAAGTGGGCCGCAAGGTGATGCAGCTGCAGCGCCTCAACCCCGATGCCAAGGAGTCGTACCTGGCACTGAAAGACGAACTGAAGGCGCTGGGCGTGACGCCCGAGACCACCTACCTCTACATTCAGGGCCACCATCTCTACGACAACGTGACGACGCCAATGGTATCGAAGGTGTGCGACAAGCTGCGCCGCGAGCGCGAGACCGAAATACACCGCAAGGCCATGCACAACACGCAGATGCGCAACGAACTGTCGTGCTATGAGCACAGCATCGAGAACGTGGGGTCGATGCTCAAGAAAAACACGGGATACATCCGCTCGCCCCAATACCAATGGCTGAGGGCCGACATCGAGTACTATATGAAGCACCGGTCGGACCTTAGGGTGCCACCCGAACAGAAAGACAGCGGCAAGCCGGAAACTGACGGTGAGGCCAGCGGCTTGAAGGAGACGGCCGGACAGCCTACCGCAGCAGGACTACCACAGCCCAGGGCAACACATCAACCCAATACAGAACAACCACAAAAAGATGAAGAATAAAACCGTGGCGCTCGAAACCGCCAAATGGCTTCGCAAGCGCAGGTTCAACGAGCCTGTGCCCTCTCATTACGACGTTTATGGCCAGTTGTGCGAAGGCACGTCAGGCGCCGACCCCATAAGTTGGAACAGTCCTGCCTATGACCAGAGTCCACGGCATAAGGTGTATGCCGCACCCGATCTGCCATTGGCGCAGCAGTGGGTGCGCGAGAAGAAACACTTCGACGTACTTGTCGACCGTGAGTATTTCTGCGGTAAAGTGGGTAAATACTATGCCAAGATCATCCGTCTGCGCGACGGCGTGATGAGCGAGACCGGCAAATACCGGTCGTATGAGCGGGCACTCGAGGCGGGCATACTGAAGGCCCTGCGCTCGATGTAGGGCCGTTCACACATACGTCTCCAGCAACTTTATCTTTCCTTCTACCCTGATTTCCTTTGTCGTGGCGGGAACGAGCACCGTCTCGCCAGCACGGAGCGACGTGGCATTACCCTCGTCGTCGACCAGCGTGGCGGCTCCCTTCACACCGATGAGCACCACAAAACTGTCGAGTTCGGAATAGTCGAGCGTCATCGGCTCGTCGAGGTCGTAGACGGCAGTGGTGAAATACGGACACGACACTACCTGCACACCCTCGTTCTTCTTCGTCACGTAGTGGGTGCGGTAGTCGGGCATCACCTGATAGTCGATGCTCAGGGCAGCCTCCTTGGTGTGCAGCTCGCGGTAGTGGCCGTCCTTGTCCTTGCGCTTAAAGTCGTAGATGCGGTAGGTGACATCGCTCGTCTGCTGAATCTCGGCCACGAAGCATCCTTTTCCGATGGAATGGATGCGGCCCGCGGGGATGAAGAACACGTCGCCCTCGCTCACCTCATAGCGTGCCAGGGCATCGCATATGGTGTCATCCTCCACCATATGCTTATACTCCTCGGGGGTAATCTGTTTTTTCAGTCCGTTGTAGAGATGTGCGCCCTTGTCCGACTCCAGGACATACCACATCTCGGTCTTGCCATGCTCTTTTCCCAGTTTGTGTGCTGTCTCTTCATTGGGATGCACCTGAATCGACAGGTCGCGCTTGGCGTCGATGAACTTGATGAGCAGCGGGAACTCATTGCCGAAGCGGCGGTAATTGTCGGCTCCCAAAAGGCGCTCGCGCTCCTCGCTCACCAACTGGTTGAGCGGCTTGCCCTGGTGCTCGCCCTCGCTCACCACGGTCTCGCAGCCCGGCACGCCAGAGAGTTCCCAACTCTCGCCTACCTGGGTCTGTGAACTTCTGATTTGCTTGAAAGGAATGATTTTTTCTCCACCCCAGATGGTGGACTTGAGTAAAGGTTCGAATTTCAACATTGCGTTATCAAATGATTAATTGTCTTTCCAATAAGAGGGGGTGAGCAGAATGAGCACGTTCAGGATTTCGAGACGTCCCATGAGCATCAGCCCCGAGCACAGCCATTTCGTGGCCCAGTGCATGTCGGCCCACGTCATGTCGGGCCCCAACTCGTTGAGCGGCAGCCCCACGTTGTTCACACAACTGAGCGAGATGACGGCCGAGTTGGTGACATCGATGTCGATGGCCATCATCAGTCCGGTGGTGGCCATGCACACGATGATGTAGATAGAGAAGAAAGCCAGCAGGTTCTGCACCACCGACGAAGGCATGGCATGACCGTCTACCTTCACGGGCAGTACGGCCCTGGGGTGCAGCAGCCTCACAAACTCGTTTCTCATCACCTTGAATATCATATAGGCACGAATGCTCTTGAATCCGCCACTCGTCGACCCCGCGCAGGCACCGATGAACATCAGCACCGCCAGTATCATCCACGTGATATGCGGCCACGTGCCCACATGGTCGCAGAAGATGCCCGTGGTGGTCATGAACGACACCACCTGGAAGCAGGCACTGCGGAAGGCGTGCTCCAGCGCATAGCCGTTCTCCGTAATCAGCAGCAGGGCGATAACCGCCGTGCATGCCACCACCAGCGTGATGTAGAACCGCAACTCGGAGTTTTTGAGGAAAGTCTTGAACTGGCGCTTGATGATGAGCAAGTAGAGCATCGTGAAATTGATACCCGCCACGAACTGGAACGCCAGTCCGATATACTCGATAGCCGGTGAGTGGAAATGGGCCAGGCTGTCGTTATGGATGGAGAAGCCTCCGGTGGCAGTGGTGGTCATGCCATAATTGATGGCGCTGAACCAGTCCATGCCTGCCACAAAGTAGCAAAGGATACATCCCACGGTGAGCGCCAGGTATACGCTCCAAATCCACTTGGCGTTGGTGCTGAGCCGTGGATGCATCTTCGAGCGGATGGGTCCGGTGGCCTCGGCCGAGAACACACGCATGGAGCCGCTGCCCATCGAAGGAAGCACGGCGATGGTGAAGAACACGATTCCCAATCCGCCTATCCACTGCGACAGCGAGCGCCAGAAGAGCATGGCATGGTGTGAGTTGAGTTGCTGCTCCACATCGTTGAGCACCGAGGCTCCGGTAGTGGTGAATCCCGACATGGTCTCAAAGAAGGCATCGGTGGGATTGAGGATGATGCCACTGAACATATAGGGCAGGGCCCCGAAGATACTGAACGACAGCCAGGTGAGCGTCACCACGGCATACGAGTCGCGCCGCGTCATCATCGTAGGCGCGTCGTAGCCCATCCTCAGCAGTCCCACTCCGGCGGCCAGGGTGATGGCCATCGAGATGATGAATGGGATGAGGTCACTGGTGCCATAGATGAGGGCTACCCCTAGGCTCAGCAGCATGAACCCCGCCTCGAGCAGGAGCAGCGAGCCAATGACCTTGCTTATGAGTTTCAGGTTGACCATCAGTTATTGAAAAATTTCTCGATGTTCTTCATGTTCACGTCGTGGCAGATCACCACCACGGCATCGCCCGCCTCTATCTGCGTGCCACCCGAGACGAGCATGCCCTCCTTGCCGCGCACCAGACCGCCAATGGTCATGCCCCTGGGCAGTCCGAGCTCATACACCTTCTTCCTTGTGACCTTCGACCCGCGCTGGGCGGTGAACTCGGCCACATCGGCGTTGGCCGACATCAGGAAGCGGATGTTCTGCACGTCGGCGTCGAGCATCATCTGGTAGATGTTTCCGGCCGCCAGCACCTTCTTGTTAATGATGGTTCCGATATCGAGGCTCTCGGCCATGCTGGCATAGTTGCTGTTCTCCACCATGGCGATGGTCTTCCTCACGCCCAGTTTCTTAGCGGTGAGACAGGCCAGGATATTGGCCTCGGCATTGCCCGTGAGGGCCACGAATCCCTGCGTGTTTCGGATGTTCTCGTCGATGAGCAGGTTCAGGTCGCGGGCATCGCCGTTGATCACCATGGTCTTGGTGTCGTCGAGAGCCTCGTTGATGAGCTCGCACTGACGCTCGTTGATCTCGATGATCTTGGTGCTCATGTACTCAGGCATCGAGAGCACGGCGCGTATGGCAGTCTTTCCGCCACCCATGATCATCACGTTCTTCACGTCGGCATAGTGCTCCTTACCCACGATTTTCCGGATATAGGGGATATGGTTCTTGGTGGTCATGAAATAGACGATGTCGAAGAGTTTCAGTTCGTCGTCACCACCGGGGATGATGGTATCTCCATTGCGCTTGATGGCCACCACATGATAAGGGTCTTGCGGACCGCAGAGTTGGCGCAGGGGCTGGTTGAGTATCTCGCAGCTCTCGCGCAGTTTGATGCCCAACATCACCAGCGACCCATCGTGCACGTCCCACCGCTGGCGCACCCAACTCATCTTCAGTCCGTTCACGATATCCCTGGCAGCGAGCATCTCGGGATAGATGAGTTCGTCGATGCCCATGCGCTTGAAGAGTGCCTTGTTCTCATTGGTCATGTATTCTGGCCTGTCAATCTGGGCCACGGTCTTCTGCGCGCCCATGGCTTTGGCCATCACGCAGCAGGTGGTGTTCACATTCTCGTCGGGGGTGACGGCAATGAAGAGGTTGGCCGACGACACTCCCGCGCTGCGCAGCGTCTTGGGGTTGGTGGCCTCGCCCACCAGCGTCATCAGGTCGTAGTTGCTGCTGATGTCGCCCAGCTTGTCGGCATCCTCGTCGATAAGCACGATGTCCTGGTTGCTTCGTGAGAGCAGGCGGGCCAGGTGTGAACCGATGGCCGACGCCCCGGCGATAATGATTTTCATAGGCTTAGAATGGTTTTTTTGATGTTTTCCACGTCGATCCCCGTGATTTGCTGCAACTCGCCCACCGTACCGTGCTCCACAAAAGTGTCGGGCAGTCCGAGCCGGCGGATGGTGGGCTTCTTGTCGTGGTCGGCCATCCATTCGGTCACGGCCGACCCGAAGCCGCCCATGATACAGCCGTCCTCGATGGTCACGATGCGGTGGAACCGGGTGGCCACCTCGTCGAGGAGCTTCTCATCGAGGGGTTTCACGAAGCGCATGTCGTAGTGGGCTACCGATACCTTGGCGCCCTCGGCCTCCAACTCGTCGATGGCCTTCGCCACGCTGTTGCCCAACGGACCGATACTGAGCACCGCCACATCGGTGCCTTCTCTGAGCCGGCGTCCGGTGCCCACGCCTATCTCCTTCATCGGGCATTGCCAGTCGGGGCACACGCCTTTGCCACGCGGGTAGCGTATCACAAAGGTGCCCATACCGGGCAACTGTGCGGTGTACATCAGGTGGCGCAGTTCATGCTCGTCCATGGGCGAGGCGATGGTGATATTGGGAATGGGGCGGAGGAATGCCAGGTCGAAAGCGCCATGGTGGGTGGGACCGTCCTCGCCCACAAGTCCGGCGCGGTCGAGACAGAGCACCACGGGCAGGTTGAGGATGGCAGCGTCGTGAATGATATTGTCGTAGGCGCGTTGTGAGAAAGCGCTGTAGATATTGCAGAAGGGCTGCAGCCCGTCTTTGGCCATTCCGGCCGAGAAGGTGACGGCATGTCCCTCGGCGATGCCCACGTCGAAAGCACGGTCGGGCATGGCCTTCATCATGATGTTGAGCGAGCAACCCGATGGCATGGCAGGTGTCACGCCCACGATGCGCTTGTTGCGCTTGGCCAGTTCGAGCAGGGTGTGTCCGAAGACATCCTGGAACTTGGGGGGCTGTCCGGCTGTGTCGCTCACGATTCGCTCACCAGTGTCCACATCGAACTTGCCCGGGGCGTGCCAGATGGTGGCGGCTTTCTCGGCAGGTTTGTAGCCCTTGCCTTTCACGGTGTGCAGGTGGAGCATCTTTGGCCCTTTCATCTTCTTCAACTGGCGCAGGATGCGCACCAAATTAAGCACGTCGTGTCCGTCGACAGGTCCGAAATAGCGGATATTCATTCCCTCGAACACGTTCTGCTGGTGGCTGATGGCCGACTTCAGCGCGTTGTTCAGGCGGATGATGCCTTGCCGGCGGTCATCGTTGAGCATGCCTTTCGACCGCAGCCATTTCGACACGCGGTAGCGCACATTGTTATAGGTCTCGTTGGTGCTCAGGCCCAACAAGTATTGCTTCATGCCGCCCACGGAACGGTCGATGCTCATATCGTTGTCGTTGAGCACGATGAGCACGTCGTTGGGTTTCGACGACACGTTGTTGAGTCCTTCGAACGCCAGTCCGCCACTCATCGCGCCGTCGCCGATCACTGCCACCACATTGCGTTTCTGCTTGGTGAGTTTGGCAGCCACGGCCATGCCTACGGCAGCCGAGATCGAGTTGGAGGCGTGTCCGCAGGTAAAGGTGTCGTATTCGCTCTCCATCGGCGATGGGAAGGGCCGTATGCCATGGAGCTTGCGGTTGGTGCAGAACTGCTCGCGCCTGCCGGTGAGTATTTTGTGTCCGTAGGCCTGGTGCCCCACATCCCATACGATGCGGTCTTCGGGAGTGTTGTAGACATAATGTAATGCCACGGTGAGTTCCACCACGCCGAGGCTCGAGGCCAGGTGCCCGGGATTCACCGAGAGCTCGTCGATGATGTCGCTCCTGAGCTCGTCGCAGAGTGTAGGCAGTTCCTCGAGGCTGAGCTTGCGTAAGTCCTTGGGTGACTGAATCTTATTGAGTATGCTATATGTGTTGTTTCCCATTTCACATGCCAATTCGCTCCGCCAAGAACCAGTTTGGCAGAGTTGCGTTTCGTTATACTAGGCAAAATTAGGAAAAAAGGGATAATCCACAAAATTTTTCTCCCTAAATTTACGTCCCTGGCCCATCCCACATGAAGGTCATATCAATGGTCGCTTCGCTCATAATCCGTAAAAATCGGATTCAAAATCTCACAAATCTTGAATATTGGAAGTCATAACTTGTTATAACCACGATTCTCTTAGGAGACCCTTTTCACATAATAATTAAAACCGCTGACGCTTGGCAAAAAAAGAGGACGACCAAGGCTAATCCGGGATATTATGCTCACGCTGAAGCACAAGGTCGGGCAACATAACAGCATATTCTGGAGATTCTTTGGATGAATCTGTTGGTTTCCATGCCACAACAAACCTCACTTTTGCCAATTTCACCTGATAGCCCTTGCGCAACCAATCGGCCATTGTCTTTCCCATACTCGACGATAATCTGGCTACTGCGACAGTGGATGAAGGAGTGAAGAACATCTCATCCCTATACGTAAGAATATCGCCACTTTGTAAAGCGAGCACCTCGCGTTTACGATTCATAAAGAAATCAAGATAGAGGTCCTTATGCGATAGTTGCAACACGATTTCATCAGGTAGCGAATAATGATTCTGGTCGATTGAATAATGGTCTACAGGCAAACGGTCAAAATAATTACCACTAGTATGTATAAACAAACGATTTTTCGCCCGAGTGATTCCCACATAAAAGCGACGCATCAAACTATCATCTCTCTGATAATTGTCGGAAATGAGCATGAAGACATCGTCGAATTCACGGCCTTTGGCTTTATGAATTGTCGATACGATGACATCTGCCCCCGACGTGTCACAAAAATCCTCGACCGATGATTCAAACACGAAGTCCCAAAAATCACCGCTATATTTCATGGGATTGAGCTGCTCAAACTGATTCACACAGTTTTTCACATACACGATACTATCACTTGTTTTGTACTTGGCAAAAGTTGCATTCTTTGCCTCTTCCCAAAGCTCATTGGGTATGAGAGGAGTAGTGGTCCGTTTTTCCAAGTATCTCATCAGGTACTTCATTTCCGCCAGGTTGCAGAAACGAAAACCGTCAAGCGACTGCACCAACTTGCTTTTTATGCCATACCTCCTCAGCAAGGCAACGAGGATTACGGCTTCCTCATTGGTCTGAGTGAGCACGCCCACCGACCCTCTTCCTTGACTCTTCACCAAATTGTCTACCAAGGGTTGATACATCACATTTGACAAATGCCGAGTTACTTCCACATATCCCACCTCTTGTCTAACAGCATGAATAGGCGTACTCTTCATTCGCCTGCCCAAGTACCGAGTGAATGCATTGGCAAAATCCACCACATGCTGTGAGCTACGGTAGTTGTCAATCATTTCGTAGAACTTTCCTTTTTCATCCTTCATCAGTTCAAACATCAGCCATGAATTGGCGCCACGAAAATCATAGATATTCTGGTCGTCATCACCCACAGCCACCACGCGCATATCTTTATTTTGCGATGTCAAAGCTTTTACTAAAGCAAACTCTCCGTCACTCATGTCTTGAGCCTCGTCTATCACCAATACGGTCTTTCCAATCCTATTAGGTTCCACCTCGCCTTGCTCTATCATCGCGGCTGCTCTTGGTACGACATCATTTGCATCCTCCAAATTTCCTATTCTACCCATCAAGTCAAAACAGTAGGAGTGGAATGTCTTGATTTCAACATAATTCACCGCATTTCCTATCATTTCTTTTAATCGAAGTTTAAACTCAGAAGCAGCCGATCTAGAGAATGTGAGCATCAACAATTGTTCTTTCTTCACATCTTCTTGCAACAGAAGAGATGCCAGTTTGTGAACAAGGACAAGTGTCTTGCCACTTCCTGGGCATGCAGCTACTACTATACAGTTGGAATCCTTGTCGGTAATAATCTCCAGCTGCCGTTTCGACAAGTTGCCAAACAATTGCTTGTATTTCTTTGGGGTGAGATTACGATTAATCTCACTTGCTTTCTCGCCCTTGAAATATTTGGCGATGAATTTCTTGAAATCCATTTGGAAATAATCACCCACATACTGTAAGGCCGCATCATAATCCCTCACCATCAAGTTGGCATACTCGCCAACAATATGCACCTGTTGCATCTTGTGTTTATAAAACTCGTCGAGCATGCGGTAGTCATCCTTGATGAACCTCGGGTTATCCTTGATCCTTCTGATATCCATCGCATTATACAGTACAAGGAATCCACCTTCCAACCTGAGGGCACCTATCTTGGAAAGATAAAGCAATGCCTCTTCCACCTCATCCAACTGCACATCATCGAAATTGTCGAAAAGAGTCTTATCTTGCTTTTTCCAGGCGTTAAGCAATGCCACCACCGAAAATTTCACCATATTAGCAGGCTCGTTATCCTGTGTCTGCTCTCCTTGTTGTTTGTATAGCCATTCCAGGACAAAAGCACTTATTTTGAATCTTTTCTCCATACGCGCTATTGTCGATTCCTTATCCATCTGTAATCCAATCTCCATATTGTGCGTAGCATCTTCTTTCTTACGGATATACCCTTTCACAGTAAGAAAATAAATCAATGTGAAGATGTCTTTTTCTTTCGACGTAGTGATATTGGCCCGCAGGGCACTCTCGTTCAATTGTTTCGAAGAGATCCGTAGCGTACCATCTGGAATAAGTGAGAGTATAAAACATTCGAGTTTGGAAAAACGGCTTAAGAGCATTCGCGACTTGCGCTCTGTATCGCCATCCATCAGGAATGCTGTGATGTCTTTGGAGTCGGCGAGTATTCCTTCTTGTCGCATTCGTTCCACAACCGACACCACCTCGCCCTTTGTCATGCCCAGAATATCGGCCAGATAGTCTATCCGCGATTCTGCCTCGGCATTTCTATTCTTGTAAGTGTACTTTTGTGAAATCAGCGACTTGATTATTCGTACGGCATTCTCCACATCCCCACTATCAAACAAAGCTGAGGCCATGATTCGCTTTCTGGCCTCCTCCACGTTCCTCACAGTGATTCCTGTGGCATAAACATGGGGCACGTTACTTTTCCTTTCCAAATAACCACCTTGTTCCAGAGCCGCCAAAGCAGTACGCACACGAGTCTCTACATCGCTCATCATACTATCCCATCCTGCCTGACGTGCTATCTCCAATGCCGAGCAACACAATCTCCTGCGCTGTTTGGTCAGTGCCTTTACAGCCATCCATACCTGATGGATTTCGCTAAGACTCAGTTTTGTCTGATTGAGCAGAATGAAATGCTTGTCAAGATCACCTTCACCGAAAAGCACATAACAACTTGCATCTAGACGAGGGTCACGTCCTGCCCTACCTGCTTCTTGAACATAATTCTCGAGAGAGTCCGAGATGTCGTAATGCACCACAAGTCCAACATCTTTCTTGTCTACACCCATGCCAAAAGCAGATGTCGCTACAATAATGCGGACCTCATCGTTCATGAAAGCATCTTGATTGGCAATTTTCTCGTCGGGGTCCATCTTGCCATTGAAAGGAAGTGCCTTATAGCCATCACGCGTCAACTTGCTTGCCAACTCACGTGTTCGACGAGTGCGGGAGACATAGACAATCGTCGGACAATCCTTAGCAGAGACAAGTGCTCTAAGCCTAGTGTATTTGTCTTCATCCGACTCGGTATGCAAAACATGATAGCGCAAATTGGTACGGGAGGCAGCCGAAGCGAAAAGCTGCAACTCCAAACCGAGCGTAGTTTTGAAGTAGTCGCAAATATCTTGAATCACTTTCTGCTTGGCCGTAGCGGTGAAGCAAGACACGGGAATGGGATGACTTAACTGTTTTTTCTCTTGATACTTACGGATAAACTTGCCAATATAGAAATAATCTACCCTGAAATCATGTCCCCAAGAGGAGAAGCAATGGGCCTCATCAATCACAAACCTCACAACATGCCGTGACAACAAAATACGCTCAATGGTCTTCGAGCGGAGCATCTCTGGAGCGATATACAACAAGGATGCCTCACCACTTTTCACCCTTTCTATTGCAAGTGCTCTTGAGATAGGGTCAAGCAGTCCGTTGATTGTCACGGCATCAGCTATACCTCTGTCCGACAGGTTGTCTACCTGGTCTTTCATCAGCGACTGGAGGGGCGAGATAACCACCGTAAGGCCATGTACAGATTGCCCTTCCATCAATGCAGGCAATTGGAAAGTAAGCGACTTGCCTCCTCCTGTTGGAAAAATAGCGAGCAAAGAATCCTGGCAGACCGCCGATCTCACAGCCATCTCCTGCAAATTCTCACCTTCGAATTTCCTAAACGCATCATAGCCGAAAAACTTCTTCAACGCCCGATGAACATCCAACATTCCGTTACAATAAGGGCAACCTTCACTACAAGGTGTATGGCGCAACAATTCGATTACATATTCTACTTTCGGATATCTGCACAACACCCATCCAGGAGTTATCGAACGATGGTCGGTGGTGTCGACCAACACTAGAGCATATGCCAGTTCGCAGGGATATTGGCTGATTAACATTTCAAGGTCTGCGTGCAAGCATATTCTTCCTTCATAAGAAGACTTGATGAGTTCCTTCAAATGGCTGTCATCACTTTCTGCGCCTACCATCCTCAGGAAACCAGCAAACTCGGGTACTCCTTTCAACAACGAAGACAATATCGATCGTTTGACTTCTGGCAGGGCTACCCAACAGGAAATTTCATCGAAAAGAAGGTCTCTTGCCTTCTCGCAGTCGATGACTGGATTATTCATTTGGTCGCTTATCAGCTTGTCGTCTTTCACAAGCCGATGATATGGACGCTCGGGGAACAGCAATGGCGACATGTAAAGGGTGTCGACAAGAGAAAAGTCGGACTGATTATCGTCAAACAGGTATTTCGCGTCGTGATGGATGATATTATGTCCGCAGACATAATCTATGCCATCAAGGAAATGGAGAAGATCTTTCTTGGAATTGTGGTGGAAAACGGCCGCATCATAACGAAGAGCACCAATATCATCAATCATATTGTTGCTCCCTACTTCCACATCCACTACTGCGAAACGTAGGTTTTTGAAAGAAGACTCCTCAATCATCCTTATTGTTTCCGTTCCTTGCCAATGGGGCAGCCCCCACATTTTTTATATCTCCAAAATTCCGCAGCTCATTAATTAATCATTTTCATAAGATCCTAAACAACAAAAAGTTGCTTAGGATTTTATCTTGTCAGATTTTTCACTTACCTTATTGCTGCAATTCAAGACAAGCAAAATCATCTATGACATGGCAAATATAAGCTTAAAATCTCAGAAAATATCCCTTTCTGTGGAATTTTTCACGTGATGGAGAAATTTGACCGTTACATCTGCCCGATTATCAACGGAGGAGGTTTCGGTGCACATGGCCATCAGGGTCGGCCACATGGCAGGCTGCCGTGCCGGGATATGACAATCGAGTAGGAGGAAAATGAAATAGTTTTCCTCCTATTTCATTTTCCGTCCTCTCACACCACCGCACGTGCGGTTCCGCATACGGCGGTTCTTAACACGGATGCAATTTCACGTAGTAATCCATTAGGCAGGGGTAGCCTGCACGCTTCAGCATCTCGTTGGTTGCGACACGGT
>Ga0256407_10007546_pt1 | contig 16322 bp, 11 predicted proteins | sample RumenRJG_04DNA_FD_193489 | JGI IMG/M metagenome (GOLD analysis project Ga0256407, IMG submission 193489) | Bovine rumen microbial communities from Lethbridge, Alberta, Canada - RJG_04 | ecosystem: Host-associated > Mammals > Digestive system > Stomach > Rumen | place: Canada: Alberta...
ATGGAGGCCATCCTGTACCGGAAGAAGATGTTATACGGCGTTTTGGTCGCAGTAAACAAAACTTTTGGAACACCTACAAGGATCTCGCGGACCACTGGGTATTGTATTATAACGGTGGAGATGATATTGTATTAGTTGCGCAACAAGATAAAGGAAAACAAGTTGAAATCTTAGCTGAAAACCTTTATACTGTATTTGAGAGGGATCTATGACTGATTTAACAGCTAAATTAACCCGTATTGCTAGCAGAGCTGTACGTAAGGCGCAAGAAGAAAACCGCAAGAACGGGATACCCAATGTATATGTGATTAACGGCAAGCATGTATGGCAAATGCCGGATGGGTCGTTTACGGATAAGAACCCCTTCTAAACCGTTTTTTACGCAGAAAAAGGCCCCGCAAAACGCGGGGCTTTCTTTATTTCCCTATCAAATCCCCAAAATCCAAGCAAACTTGTTTACATGCTTTGTTTGGCTCGCAGACTGTCTTTTCTTCTACTCTTGCTAACGTCATTCCGCGCTTGGGTAGATTCATAACCGCCTTGTGTAAGTGAGCAGGGGCTAAATGCGCGTAAATCTCGGTCATTTGGATAGTCCGGTGGCCCAGCAACTTACATACCGTATAGAGTTCTACCCCATTTTGCACGAGTTGACTGGCAAACGTATGGCGCAATTTATGCAGGAAACTGTCCACGCCTGCCGCTTTGGCTATTTTGTGGTAACAAGCCGTCAGAGAGTCTACGTTGCGCGTACGTCCGAAATCCACCACAAACTCGCTTTCTGCCCCGATTTTAGCCCGTTCTATGGCACTCCTTAAACTCTCGGTCATTGGCACAAAACGATAATATTCCGTCTTATTGGGGGCAATATACAGTTGGTTGTTAGCGAAATCTACATCTGTCCAACGCAGATTCATAATTTCGCCCCTGCGCAGTCCGGCATCGGCTCCCAATAAGACGACTAGTCGCCAAGCATCAGTCGGGCAGGCCTTTAAGAGTTTATCTATCTCTTCGGGAGTATGGAAAACCACCCGTCCGCGTGGCACCCTTAATTCGGATACGAGCGACCAGTCCTGTTTAGGAACATATTTCCACTTTTCTCCTATACGCATAGCTGTTTTTATGCATTGTACTAGACGGTTAATGTGATTTTTACCAATCTCTTTTGTGAGTAAGTGCTCTTTAAACTTTTGGACTAGTTCGGGAGTAACATCCTGCAAATAACGTGGCTTTTTTATCTCTTCCAAGTACCGGATAGCCAATTTGGTATGAGTAACGGTATTGCGCGATCTTTCCACGGACATATGGTAGAGTAGTTTATCTTTGAACGCTTGCCAAGTGATATTGATGGGGAAACGCTCTTTGACAGCATTTCTGCGGCGGATAAACTCCTGATATTTTAGCAGGGCTACCTGTTTGTTTTCTGTTTGGAGTGAAATGCGCCGTCTAACCCCATTGAAATCATAAAAATCTGCGTAATAATACGGTCCTTTTTTGATTTTGTGTACACTCATAATCCTCTCCTGTAAGAAGTGTTTTTTACATACACATTCACGCTTCTTATAGGGAGAGAAGTCAAGTGGAAAAAATGGCTTTTTCCTGTCGAATAACTTCAGGAAGTAATAAAATTTGGAACTATTATCAGATAATTAAAGCAATATAGTATAATCTAGGGAGAGAACCTTACGTTGGTAATCGGATATACTATGGAACATTTGTCAGAAGAAGATATTAAGTTAAAGTATATTACTCCTGCCATCGAAACCAAATGGGATAAAATGAAGCAGATAAGATGCGAATATCCCTTTACGGATGGACGTGTTATCGTGCAGGGAAATGTTACAGCTCGTGCCGCACGCAAAAGGGCAGATTATATCCTTTCTCTTCGACCAAACATGCCAATTGCCATTATTGAAGCCAAAGATAATGCTCATTCTCTTGGCGCAGGCATGCAACAGGCAGTTGAATATGCCGAAATTCTAGATATTCCGTTCGTATATAGTTCCAATGGTACTGGTTTCTTAGAAAGGGATATGTTAACGGGTAAGGAGAGAGAACTCACCCTAGAAGAATTCCCAACGCCGGATGAATTGTGGGCTCGCTTAAAAACTGAAAAAAATATCACGCCTCAAGAAGAAAAAGTTATTAACTCTAATTACTATTATGCCCAAGATTACAAGGTTCCTCGCTATTATCAACGTATTGCTATTAATAAAACAGTAGAAGCTATTGCCCGAGGAGAACAACGCATCCTAATCACAATGGCGACAGGGACCGGAAAAACATTTACGGCTTTCCAAATTGTATGGAGATTGTGGAAAGCAGGTCTAAAAAAGAAAATATTGTACTTGGCAGATCGCAATATTCTCGTTGACCAGACTATGGTAAATGATTTCAAGCCATTAGCCAAGGTAATGACGAAAGTTGAAAATAAAACTTTAGATAGTTCTTATGAGGTTTATTTCGCCCTTTATCAGCAACTTGTAGATAATACCACGAACAATCCATTGCACATACTGAAACAACTTGGCCCCGACTTTTTTGATTTAATTATTGTGGATGAGTGTCACCGAGGAAGCGCAAAAGATGATTCCCAATGGCGTAAAGTGTTGGAATACTTCAACAAGGCTACGCACATTGGTATGACCGCTACTCCAAAGGAAACAAAAGAAGTACACAATATTAAGTATTTCGGCAAACCCATTTATACTTACAGTCTCAAACAAGGTATTGATGATGGCTTTCTGGCCCCTTATAAAGTTGTACGTGTCGGACTAAATGTAGATTTACAAGGATATCGTCCGGAATTAGGGAAAAAGGATATTTTTGGTAATCCAATTGAGGATATGGAATACAATGTCAAAGATTTTGACAGAAAGCTAATCATTGACGAGCGTACTGCATTGGTTGCTAAACGGATTTCCGAGTTCTTAAAAAAGACAGATCGCTTTGCCAAAACGATTGTGTTCTGTGTAGATATTGAGCACGCCGAACGTATGCGCCAAGCTCTTGTTAATGAGAATAGCGATTTGGTTGCTAAACATCCAAGATACATCATGCGCATTACTGGTGATAACCCCGAAGGAAAGGCACAGTTAGATAATTTTATCGATGTAAACGAGCCGGTCCCTACCATTGTTACCACATCAGAATTGATGACAACGGGTGTAGACTGTAAAACCTGTAAATTGATTGTTTTGGAAACAGACATAGCTTCCATGACCAAATTTAAGCAAATCATTGGTAGAGGCACTCGATTAAACCCAAAATTTGGCAAAGAATATTTTACGATTATGGATTTTAGAGGAGCAACTCGTCTCTTTGCGGATCCTACTTTTGATGGAGACCCTGTCAGCGTTTATGAGGTCCCAGGTGATGGCGATATTGTCCCACCTTCGGAAAAACCTGGAACGGATGAGCCTATTATCACGGATCCACCACTACCGCCTACTGAACCCCAACCGAAAGTACGTATTCGTGGGGTAGAGGTGACGCTGTTGTCAGAACGAGTGCAATACTACAACAAAGACGGCAAACTTGTTACAGAGAGTTTGACCTCCTTTACTAAAAAGAACATTTTGAATAAATATGCCTCGTTGGATGTATTTCTACAACGCTGGAACAAAGATGCTCAAAAACAAGCTATCATTGATGAGTTAAAAGAAGAAGGGGTCCTGTTAGACGCATTACGTGAAAAGTCCGGCAATAAGGACTTGGACGACTTCGATTTGATTTGTCACATCGCTTATGATAGACCGCCGCTTACTAAGGCAGAAAGAGCGAAAAATGTGCAAAAACAGGGCTATCTACATCAGTATTCAGCATTAGCTCAACGAGTTCTTAATGCACTTTTGGATCATTATATGAACGAGGGAATTAAAGATTTAGGAAGTACACAAATTTTAACTCTTCCGCAATTTCAACAAATTGCTAGCATGCCTACCATCGTTAAGGAATTCGGTGGTTTGGATGGCTATATGCAAGCCGTAAAAGGATTAGAAGATCGTCTTTATAATCCGTCTATGTATCAATTTTAAGAGGGACTATGAGTTTAAATAACATTGTTAAAAGACTGCAAGATATTATGCGTAACGATGCCGGAATCAACGGCGATGCTCAGCGTATTGAGCAGATGACTTGGCTTTTATTCTTAAAAGTTTATGATGCCAAAGAACAAGAATGGGAATTAACTGATAAAAACTATACATCCATTATCCCCGAGCAGTTCCGTTGGCGCAATTGGGCAGTTGATCATAAGGATGGAGAGGCCCTTACGGGAGATGCGCTACTCTCGTTTGTAAATGGCCAATTATTTCCTAGTTTAAAAGCAATTGAAATCGACGAAACCACTCCAATGAACAAACTGGTTGTAAAAGCTACCTTCGCAGATAGCTTCAACTATATGAAAGACGGGGTACTGTTACGACAGGTTATCAATGTAATCGATGAGATAGATTTTACCGAGTATGCGGAACGTCATGCCTTTAATGAGATATACGAACAAATCTTAAAAGATTTACAAGCTGCTGGAAATGCAGGAGAGTTCTATACTCCTCGTGCAGTCACGGATTTTATGGTCAAAATGGTAAATCCGCGTTTAGGAGAACAAATTGCTGACTTTGCCTGCGGTACAGGTGGCTTTTTAACATCTTCTCTCAAACATTTATTACCTCAAGTTAAAAATGTAAAGGACAAAGAAACTTATTGCAGTTGCGTGTATGGAATTGAAAAGAAGGCCCTGCCGTATTTGCTGTGCGCTACAAACCTGCTTTTGCATGATATAGACCAACCGCGTGTATTTCACGATAACTCTCTTGAAAAAAATGTGAGAGACTATACTGAAGATGACCAATTTGACGTAATTTTAATGAATCCGCCCTATGGAGGTCATGAAAAGGATGTTGTAAAACAGAATTTCCCTGTAGCTTTACGTAGTAGTGAGACAGCCGATCTGTTTATGGATGTCATTATGTATCGCCTTAAAAGAAATGGTCGTGTGGCTATCATTCTGCCGGACGGCTTCTTATTTGGCGAGGATAGTGCAAAAGTAGAAATTAAGAAAAAATTATTGGGGGAATTTAATCTGCACACGGTTATCCGTTTGCCGCATAGCGTATTTGCGCCTTATACTTCTATTACCACCAACTTGTTATTCTTTGATAAAACAGGTCCGACAAAAGAGACATGGTTTTATCGGATGGATATGCCCGAAGGATATAAACATTTTTCCAAGACAAAACCTATCAAATTGGAGCATTTTGCCCCTGTGATAGAGTGGTGGAATAATCGTAAAGAAATTATTGTAGATGATGCTCCTAAAGCTCAAAAATACACCATAAAAGAGATCAAAGAGAAAAACTACAATATAGATTTATGTGGCTTTCCTCACGAGGAAGAAGAAATTCTTGAACCCAAAGAATTAATTGCACAATATCAAGAAAAACGTGCTACCCTCAATGCAAATATAGATTCTATCTTATCGCAGATTACGACCATCTTGGAGACGAAGTAATGAAAGCGAAAGATTTAAAGAATTCTATTCTGCAGTTGGCCATTCAGGGCAAGCTTGTTCCTCAAGATCCCAACGAGGAGCCTGCTTCCAAACTGCTAGAAAAAATTCGTGCCGCCAAGCAGAAGCTGATTAAAGAGGGCAAAATCAAGAAAGATAAACAAGAAAGTGTTATCTATAAAGGCGACGATAATAACTATTATGAGAAGATAGGCAATGAAGTCCGCAATATTACGGACGAAATTCCTTTTGAAATACCGGATAGCTGGGAGTGGGTGCGAGTCAAAAATATTGCAGAAGTTTATACAGGCAATAGCATAGCCGAAAGTATTAAGCGGGCCAAATATACAAATTTAACAGAGGGATATAATTATATCGGAACAAAGGATGTAGGATTCGATAATGTTATTGATTATGAGAATGGCGTTAAAATTCCAAAATCTGAACCTAAATTCAGATATGCTTTCCCTAATGATATATTGTTGTGCATAGAAGGAGGCAGTGCTGGACGTAAAATTGGAATATTGCGAGAACAAGTGTGTTTCGGCAATAAACTATGTAATTTTCATCAATATTTCAATAGCTCTTCTTACATGTACTATTTTCTTCAGACTCCGTCTTTTGTCGCTATATTCAAAGAGAATATGACGGGAATTATTGGAGGTGTAAGTAGGGATAAAATACAAAATATACTTTTCCCTTTCCCACCATTGGAAGAACAAAAGCGCATTGTTTCTAAAATAGAATCTTTGGAACCCTTTATTGATGATTATAACCAGGCGGAGACAGAATTATCAGAACTTAATGAGACTTTCCCCGAACAGATAAAAAAATCTATTCTACAATATGCTATCCATGGTAAACTCGTACCGCAAGACCCGAGTGATGAACCCGCCTCGGTATTACTAGAGAAAATCAAAGCGGAAAAGCAGAAGCTTATTAAAGCCGGAAAGATTAAGAAAGACAAAGTAGAGAGCTATATCTATAAGCGTGATAATCGTCATTATGAGAAGATAGGCGACAAAGAGGTAGATATTACTGACGAAATACCCTTTGAAATCCCTGATTCTTGGAGTTGGTGTAGATTAGGACATTTATATAATTTCATTAATGGAGATAGAGGAAAAAATTACCCCTCAAAAGACAAACTATCAATTCACGGGGATATTCCATTCATAAGCGCTATTAACCTGTGCAATAATACAGTTTCTTCTGAAAAATTATTGTATTTAACTGAAGAACAATATAACAAATTGGGAAGTGGAAAATTACAAAAATTTGATGTCGTAGTTTGTATTAGAGGAAGTTTGGGAAAAGTAGGGCTATATCCATTCGAACGAGGGGCAATAGCATCTTCTTTAGTTATTCTACGAGAATATATTTCATTAAATAGTACTTTCCTAGTAAATTATATCAACTCAAATTTATTTACCAGAGAAATAAGAAGATATGATAACGGTACCGCTCAACCTAATTTAGCAGCTAAAGATTTGTATAAGTTTTTAATTCCATTGCCTCCTTTGAGAGAACAAGAACGAATCGTGGCTAGAGTAGAAAAGTTATTGAAATTATTGCCACAAGGTTAAGACAGCATTTTAAATATCTGTTCTATCTTGGTAGCGATTTTCTTTTGTTCCTGTAATGGCGGTAATGGAAAGAGTGAACTTGCGACTTTGTCACTATTAAGATTCTTAACAACAGCCCCGCTAACTTTCCCACTAAACTGCGAGTAAGCAAAAGGCGAGGCTAAGAGATAATATAAATAATCAAGATTGTATAAGTGATAAATATTCGATATAACTAGCCATCCGTCGTGAATACAACCGTCTATATTTAAAATATACGGCCGTCCAAAACTCATAGAGTTTGTTAATAAGAAATCCCCTTTATGGACAAATCTGCTTTTTTTCATTCCTTCCGGAATAATTTTCTCTTTAGTTGAGTTTATATATTTTCCCGTTTTATCAGTATCACCAATTTTAATCCAATTAATTCCATTGGGATCATTTGTTAAAAAGTTTTGTATGGGTCTAGGCGAGCCACCACGTGCAATTTCCATGACATTTCCTAGACGCACCCATGACCAAGAATCGGGGATTTCAAAGGGTATTTCGTCGGTTATATCTACTTCTTTATCGCCTATCTTCTCATAATGACGATTATCACGCTTATAGATATAACTTTCTACTTTGTCCTTCTTTATCTTTCCGGCTTTGATAAGCTTCTGTTTTTCGACTTTTATTTTCTCTAACAAAGTGGATGCAGGCTCGTCGTTAGGGTCTTGCGGCACGAGTTTCCCTTGTATTGCATACTGAAGGATAGACTTTTTAATCTGCTCCGGAAAGTTTTCGTTAAGAGTTGTTAATTCGCTTTCAGCTTTATCGTATTCTTCTGTATAAGATTCAAGAATTTCTAATTGTTTAACTATACGTTTTTGTTCTTCTAGGGGAGGTAACGGAATAAAGAAATTGGAGATTGTACCCATAGAGATATTATCATTAGTAGAATTCTTACTATATTCAATGATTCTTTGAGTAATATTGGATAGAATGACAGCATTTATATATCTCGCATTTATTTGAGAATGTAATTTGATAGTAGCGACACGTTGATTAACATACATATCCTCATCCAAATGTTCCACCAAATAGCTTTTCCCAACAGTTCCGCCTGTCATAGCAAGCAGAATGTTGTTTTTTTCTAACTTATAGGGGGTAAGTTCTTCGGAATATGGATATCGAACAATACGGTTATTGGTTATACCATCCTCATTAAAATCAGAAATTCTAATCACTCTAACGCCGGAGTTATTATACAGAGTGCTTTTAAAGGCAAAGCCACCGTTGATATTGCTGATTCCTTGTAACCGCACCCATTCCCAGCTATCCGGTATTTCAAACGGGATCTCGTCCGTAATATTGCGGACTTCGGTGCCAATCTTCTCATAATAGTTATTATGCGCTATTTACCAATCAATAACGCTATCTATAATCTGTCGTTGTTCCATGCTTGTTTTACGTAGGTAAATGCGTGTCGTTTCTATGCTTTCGTGTCCCATTAAATCCGCAAGTAAGGCTATATCATTGTATTTAGCAAGGAAATTTTTGGCGAAGCGATGCCTAAAAGAGTGTGGATATACCACTTTGCTATTTATGCCATACTTCAAAGCTAACTGTTTTAACTGACTAGAAATCCCGCGTGGTGTTATCCTAGTCCCAAAACGGTTCAGAAACACGAATCCGGAGCGAATTTGGCGCAATTCTAGCCATTTTAGGGTCTCTTTTTGCAGTTTGATGGGAATGTAGAGTCTGCGCACTTTACCGCCTTTAGAATACATGTCTAAACAGCCTAGTTGTACATGTTCGGCTTTTATTTGAATTAATTCGCTGACGCGGGCTCCTGTAGCCGCCAAAAAACGAACCACAAAATACCAAAACACATTGTTCTGCTTGAGTTTCTTCTTAAAATATTCGTAATCGGCTTCACTAATTACATTTTCAAGAAAATTTTTGTTTTGTACTTTAACGGTAGATAGTTTAAACTTCTCTTTACGAATAAATTCCAAATAGCAATTAACTCCCCGAATTCTTAAATTAATGGTTTGGGCACTATAATTTTCAAGCAAATACATCTTATACTGCCGGAGAGTTTTGCGATTAAATTTGTTGTGGTATAACCGCCGGAACTGGCCGAGGGAAAATGTGTAAGAATTAATTGTGTTTTTTGATAGATTTTTGTTTTCTAGGTACTGTGCAAACGACTGTGGCATAAGGGCCCTCCATGAAGAAAATAAATGACGTCTAGTATATTTTGATATACTAAACACAGTCAGCACATACGAGGAATAATATGAATTTAGAGATTTTAATTAATGATACCAATCAGAAGAACCGCATCAATAAAGAGAAGATTTTAAATCTATACCGAACATTTGAACAGCAACGTGGAATAAAATACCGCAATTGGGCCTATGAAATTACGTTTGGATTTTTAGTAGCAGGGTACGTTTTGAAATTAAAAGAGGTGTCTGCAGAAGATAATATAGATATAGTCTTATTGCTAGCTCGTCGACTACTAGAGGTATTTATTATTACAAAATATGTCGTGGCAAATAATCTTTTTCAAAAAATGGCCGATTATTGTGCTCATGATAGATATGAGTATTTGGAAGGAGGAAAAGCGAGAGGAAGGGCGGATGAAAAACTTTTTCCTGAGTTAGCTGGATTAGATGATATGATAGCCGAATACCAAAAGCAAGAAGATGAATTAAGAGAGCAACATGGAAGTTTTGGCAAAAAGATTCCTCCCATGAGAAAAATGGCGGAAGAGATTGGTTATTTAGAAGAATATAATTATTTTTATAAATTTACTTCCAAACTTCTACATTTTTGCCCATTCACTTTAAATGGCGATACGGATTTTAATAAACCGCTTGATAAGGTTGTATTTCTATGTCGAGCAGCTAAATACATAGAGAAGATTCGATGTGAGTTGGAAATTATTCATCAAAGAGTCCCCAATTTATCTTAATTCATTTTCTTGGTTAGAGTGTACCATAAGGGTCCACTAAGAATATACACTTTTTTGTCTTTTTTGCTTTTTTTGCGTTTTTTGCCAAATCGCTACTTTCTGCCATTTTTCTGCCGAGCGCTTGTATAGCTTTGTATACATAAGTTGTCAAAGTTAACCAAAATAATCGTGGTTTTATAGTGTCCACAAGTATGTAGGTTGGCAGAATAAAAAGTTAATTTACCCCATAATTGCTACAATAAAATAAAGGAGATTGTAATGCAAATTCATCAGATTCGCAATGCCACCGTTAAAATAACCTATGCAGGAAAAACTTTTTTAGTGGATCCCTGGCTACTACCCAAAGAGGCAATGCCCGGTTTTGCAGGGGCTTTTCATAGTGAGGTTCGTCAACCCCGTGTAGAACTACCTTTGCCGGTAGCGGAAATTGTAAAAGCAGATGCAGTTATTTTGACCCATGTTCATCCCGATCATTGGGATGAGATGGCCGCCAATCATATCCAAAAGCAAATCCCCTTTTTTGTGCAGTCACAAACCGATAAAACCATTATTGAAAAATATGGATTTACCAACGTGTGTATTTTGTCTGAGACAGGTACTCTATTTGAAGGCATCACTCTTTATAAAACGCCTTGTCAACATGGGAGAAAAGAAATTGTAAAACCCATGTGCGAAAAAATGGGCATGCCTTATGATGCCATGGGAATCGTATTTAAGAACTCTGCGGAAAAAACGCTTTACGTGGCAGGCGACACAATTTGGTGCGAAGAGGTAAAGCATACATTAGACACTTACAAGCCCCAAGTGGTGCTTATTAACGCCTGCGGAGCAAGCTTGCTTATTGGAAACGGTGAACGCTTGATTATGCACAAGCAGGATGTAGATGAGCTTGCCTCCTATATACCGCAAGCACAAATTATTGCCAGCCATATGGATACCGTCAGTCATTTAACGGTTACGCGCCAAGATATCCGTTCTTTGGGCCTGCCTAATGTACATGTACCGGAAGATAACGAGGTACTTTCTTTTTAGAGTAAACGCACTTTACTTTGGCAGGTTTTATAGTGTCCAGAAGTATGTAGGTTGGCATAATAAAAAGTGGGCATTTTCTCGTATAATTGCGGGCGTGTCGATATACGTTATAGTGTCCAAACTGTGCCCAGTATATTCATAGTTTTCGCAAAAAATTTTAGTAGTTTTTATACTTCTTCGACGAGAAATGATAATTATAGTATGTGAGGAAAATAACGGGATTTTGGGGATTTTAGTTCGATTCCCGTAGCAAGCAATACAGTTTTGATTTTCTCGACGACACTTCAAATATTCTAGTGTCCAAACTCTGTCCTTGCTTATTATAGTTTATTATTGTTCTTGTTGCTTATGTTGCTTAAAAAAGCACGTCGAGGAAGTATAAGAAAAAGCCATTTCTCGTCGAAGAAATGGCTTTTTTAAGGTCTTGCGCCCAACAGGAAGAAAGTTCTCGTCGGTAGGCGGTCCATTATAGTGTACCCTTTTTTTGGTGTATATTTTAGGACATTTTAAGCCCTTTTTACTTCTCAAAGGTAGGGTTTTCAAATGCGAACCGAACTAGCGCATTAAAAGTAGGTTAAAAGTACATTTTTTAAACCAAATCGTAAAAAGTGCTTGCAAAGAGCATAGAACTAGGGAATTTTGGGAACTTGCCACACAACCTAAGAACAAACCCGTATGCGAGGAAACCTAGGTCTAGGGCTCTAAAACCCGTTTGTTGGCCGATTTTGGGGCTTTAGAGTGCCTCCTTTGGTTGGTTAAAGGAAGAACTAATTATTTGTTTATTTTCGGCGTTTTTACATAGAAGTTTCTTTGTCTCCCTCCAACCTATCAAATATTTACAAATTAATGATGTAATATGATTAAAACAGGAAATGGTATCTAAATAGTATTGCTGATTATGTGGCATTTGTCCAAAAGTATCAATATGCAACTTGAGATATATAGTCCCATCTCTCTGTTCTTCTTTGTGGGTAAGCGAAGCAAAAAAATGATTGGCAGAAGGATGAATGAAACCCGATGTTTGCTTGTAAACCTTGACTACCCAGTCAATTTTCTCGACTTTTTCTAATTGTTCACATAAAAAAGTATCTGTTAAACTGTGTTTTTTTCCATTTTCTAGCACCCAAGGCAACTTCCTTAACTCTGTACTTTCCAATGCAATTTTTTTAGCCAATTCTTGTTTGTTTTTGCAGATCCAAATGGAAAATAAACGTAATAAGGTATCCAATTGTAATCGAACAATGGCTGAAAAGGCCAAAAGGTTCTGTTCTTTGAACAATACTTGGAATGCTGCGATGTTCGAGAAACATCTAGTACATACAGCTATACACAAAAAATCCATCGGATACATGTCTTTTAATTTGAATATATCCATTAATAAGGCCTTCACATGATCATGTAACTTGATAAGATTGTCTTGTTGTATTTCGATTTGGGTTTCTATATCGTTCATGTAAATTACCTCACTTCCATGGCATATCTATGATCAGATAACAAACCTTAGTTGTATTGATGGAAATTTTAAAAGATAATTGAGTTAGGATGTTGCTACTTCGCACTACTTGTCTCCACGAGCTGAATCTCTTGCGGAGTTAGGTCATAAAGATTGTAAACGAGATGGTTTATTTCTTTGTCTGTCTTTTCTATTTCTTGATTTAATGCTGATATATCTTTTATATATTCGTTAAAATACTCTTCCAATTCGTCTTTTTGGGTCATTGAAAGTTTGATTTTTTGTTTTGCCAGTTCTTTAACAAAATCCGCAAATGGAAAATCATAGAATGATTCTAATTTTTGCGTAATTTTATCAAGGTTATATGTTTCTTTTATTCTGCCGATAAAACGACTTATTCTTTTCTGTAAATCCTCATTAAGAGACAGCATTTTATTTGCTAACTCCGTCAATCTTACATCATTTAAATCCTTTGGAAGGGGTATCTGCTCCAAATATTGGACTTTAAATTCTTGATAACCACCTCTGCGCGTAATTGCGATCTTTCGCATTATGAAAGTAGTAAGTTTTGAATTTAAAATTGCTAACAGATTCCTATTATTTGTTGGAATAATAAAACCTGTCATATCTATAACATTACCTCTTGACAAGGTGAAATTGGAACCTAACGAAACATTAGGGTAAATAATATATTCATTATCAAAATCAATTTTTTTGTTTATTTGTTGATACTCATACCACTTCTTTGCGCCGGATTTTAGTCCATCTTTAATTATGGCTCTTTTTTCGAGATTCGACCTATTCACATTTAAGATTTCGATTTCATTAAAGGTTTCTTCCCGTAATTTATATTCGTTATCAATTTTTTTGTAAGGGAAAACTATATTGTATTCCGCGACAATAGATCCATATTTTTTTATATTTTTACCAAAGACATATGGTTTTATTATTTCATTGGTTGCTTTTGTCGTCAAAAAACCGTCGTTGAACCCTGTTTTTACACCCACCAAAGGTAAACAGTTTATATCTTTTAAATAAATATGTTCCTTATTGATTTTATTAAAAAGCTGAGTGGTTAGTTTGTCATAAAATTTATTGTTATTATTCTTAAAATCTTGAATATTAATCGTGGTATATGGCAAATGGAAAACTATATCACTGAGCTTTTCAAATTTGTAATCCGGTACATAACAATAGTTAAAATCATAATTTTCATTGTATTCTTTATTGGCGATAAAAATGAGAGGATAAGCTGAAACTCCTTCAAAGACCTCTAAGTCGTCAAAATTAACAATCCTATTAAACTTAAAATGATTTAATAAGTAATCAACTAACGGTTTCCCGTAAGCAGCTTCGAAGAATTTACCAGAACAAATGAAGCCAATGAATCCATTTTCTTTTAAGATATTCTCTGCTAATTCATAAAAATATGTATATAAATCACTTTTTCCCGAAAATACTTCATATTTTTGTAATGCTGGAATGTATGGTTGAATCAATTCCTGTCTAACGTAAGGTGGATTTCCTATAACCACATCAAAACCACCATTTTTGAATACTTCTGGGAATTCCTTTTGCCAATTGAATGCTTTTGATCCGGCAACATTCGAATCGTCAATTAAACTATTACCACATTTAATATTGGCGTCCAAAGAAGTTAGTTTTTTGCCTTTTTGGGCAGTTTTAAGCCATAGAGAAAGTTTAGTAATCTCAACGCTTTCCGCATTTAGGTCTACCCCATAAATATTGTTACTCAAAATACTGCGAATAAGTTCATCAGTGCTGAACATATCATTTAAGATGGATCCCACACGTTTATGCTCTGCCAATAAATAGTCAAAGACATGTACCAAAAACGCACCAGAACCACAGGCGGGGTCTACTACTTTTATATTTTGTAACAGTGTAAGGTATTTGTTGTATGCCTCGCGTTCTCGTTTAGCATAATTACCCGATTTAATATCTTCTTTTAGGCCAAATTCTTGTTTAAATTTATCTTCATGATACCGCAGGTAAGCACCTAACGAATTATCGACAATATAACGTACGATATAGTCAGGAGTATAGAAAATACCATCTTTTTTGCGTTTGCTATCTACCACTAAATCTGTATTAACTTTGCGTTTGATTTCTTCTAAATCGCTAATAGACTGCTCAAAAATGTGTCCCAATATTGAAACGCTTACTTCTTCTTCAAAGTCATATTTTCCTAATTCCAAAATGGGGGTCAGAGCTTCATCACTAATCTCCAGTGTATTAAGCTCAGGATCAGTCTTAAATAATCCGCCATTATATCCTTGCGGTATATCTAGCTTTACACTACCTTTGTCTATGGCTTCAAAAAATCCTTTCAGCGCATTCCATAAGCTACCACCAAATACGGATTGTTTAGCGGCTTGTTCTACTTGATACAAAATGTTTTCAGGAAGCAATCCACGATCTTCTGCAAAGCAAACAAAGACTAGACGATCTACAATTTTCTGTGCTTTTTCTATTCCAAAATCAATATTTTTCCGCACTCTCTCATTACGACGGTATAACTCACGTAATAGGCCCAAACGAGCCTCTTTATATTCGCTATAAAACTTCTTGCTAATTTGTTCTTGATCTAAACGAACGGAAGAAAGTAATTGTTCTGTTTTGGAAGGGCCGGATGATGCGACGAAATTCTCTCTCTTATGTAGTACATACCATGTCTTAAAAGATAGATAATCGTCTGCCGGATTTAACAAATCATCTAATGTCCATTGTTCATAATCTAGCTGATTATCTTGGTAAAGACGAAATTCATAGAAATTGGAAACAATCACGAACGGACAACGACGATATTGGATCTTATATTTAAACGCTTGTTGGATGGGACTCATGTTCCCTTCACGTTGTTGAGGACGGTCTAGTTCAATAGATGCTCCTTTTAATTCTACTACGGCAAAAATATTTTCCCCGTTGTAGCTGATTACGGCATCCGGCAACTGTCCTTTGACTGTTGGTGAAGCTTTCGGTTCAAAAGTAAAAGGCGTATTTGGCTTTTGCGTATAACCTAAAATACGTCCAAAAATATCATTGTTATAGGCTTGCTCTCGGCTGGTTTCTTTATCATGTTTTAAGGAACCATGATAATAGTCCTCTTTCCATGAACGCAAAATTTCAAGAAAAGGCAAAATATCGGCAGTAGGTACATCTTGTGCCAATGTTTTAAGTCGTGATTTGCTAAAAAGAGTAGCCATAGTTGTATTTTACTACTTTTCCTATAAGCACACAAACAAATAAATTATTTTTATTGTGCCCAAAAGTATGTAGAATGGTCACTATAAAAAGGGCGGTTCGATATTATATTAGGCATAGAACTTTTTAGTGTTATAGTGTCCATACTGTGTCCACTACTTTCATAGTTCTTTTTGCTAATTTTGCTCAATTTTTATAGTTTCTCGTCGAGAACCCCAAAATGTATAAGTTCCTACTTTCCGCATCGAACTTTATATTTTTGCGCTATTTTCTGCCATTATTGTGACCACTTTTTGCTTCCAAAATTATAAATCGTCGACGAGAAAATGGCAAAATTATAGTGTCCAAAATTCTGCCAAATGTGTCCAAAATTGAGCGATTTTTCGGGTTTTAGGAAAGTGAGTAAAAATTGGGGATTTGTCGTCGAGAAATGATAAAAAAATACCCGCTCTTTTTCAGAACGGGTTTTTGTTTAAAAGTGCGCCCAACAGGAATCGAACTTGTATCTTCAGCTCCGCAGGCTGACACTCTATCCATTGAGCTATGGGCGCGAAAAACGGAACATCAAAACTACAC
>Ga0256407_10007547_pt1 | contig 16321 bp, 9 predicted proteins | sample RumenRJG_04DNA_FD_193489 | JGI IMG/M metagenome (GOLD analysis project Ga0256407, IMG submission 193489) | Bovine rumen microbial communities from Lethbridge, Alberta, Canada - RJG_04 | ecosystem: Host-associated > Mammals > Digestive system > Stomach > Rumen | place: Canada: Alberta | collected...
ATGAAAACAAAAAAGTAAATATAATATATCAAAATGATTTTATGTTAGATGATGATGCAATAGATTTTTTTGGTACAATAATGGAAAAAATGGATAATGATTATCCAATAATAATAATTGAATCAATGAATTATGGAGGTAATGTTGATTTTGTTCCAATTTTTGAAAAAATATTAAATTATGATACAACTATACCAAGAATAAAAATTAGTTATAGAATGGGTAAAAATGAGTCAAATCTTGCAAATTATTTATATAAAAAAGTATTATATGAACCAAAAACTTGTCAACCTACTTTTATTTTTTTAAATGAAACATCTAAAATAGATTCTTTTAAATCAATAGGAAATAATCCTTCAAATAAAACAAATTATAGAACAGATTTTTTTTTATTATATAATACACATAAAGATATAAATTTAAAATTAGAAAAATATAAAAAATCAAAAAAAAGAAAACCAACAGAAATATTAATTTTCACAGATGGAGTTTCATTAGGAGCAACTAGTATTTTACTTAAAGATATACATGAAAATGGAAAAGCAATAATTGCAGGATATAATGGAGATCCTTCAGAGCAAAACAAAAAGATAAAATTTGATTCAAGTCAATCACCTTCAATTTATATAGAACCAACAAAAAAATTATTAAGCGATTATAATGTAGAATATTTAATGAATTATAATATTTCTTCAAGAGTTTCTTTTGCAGCAACATATAATGATAATTTTCAAAATGAAAGTAACTTTATAAATCCAAGAGAATATATAAATAATTCAATTGATGAAAGAAGTAAAATATATGGTTATTATACTGATGAAAGATATGATGAATTTATTAATGAAGGATTAAGAATTATTAAAAAATATGAAACTGAATGTAATTCTGATAATAATAATTTATTATTATATAATGATAAATGTAAAAAAGATTCAAATATCTTTGGTGGTTTTAAATGTGATGTTTTAACTAATAAATGGAGTGATCAATGTGAATTTAATTATTGTGAGGATGGGTATTATTTTGATAATTTTCAGAAAAAATGTATTAAAGATTATTGTAGGTATAGTTATATTTTGAATAAAACTATAATGATTGGTTTATTTTGTGTTTTTATTGTTAGTTTTATTTTTTTGATTTATATATTTTTAATTAAAGGTGTAATTAATTCTGATGATATTGGAGGAAGTCTTATAGAATAGTTAAATTTTTATTTTAGATTAAATTAATTTTTAAAATATTTTTTTTAAATTATATTCAATATTTTTAAAATTAATAAAATTAAATAAAAAGTATATTTTTAATTTAAATAAAAAACTATATATTATAATTTAAAAATAAAAGAAATTTAAATCAATTCTTAGCTATATAAAAAATATTACAATATAATAATTAGTATTTTACAAAATTATAATCATAAATCAAAAGAAACATTTATTTACATTATAATTTAATGAAAAAAAGATAAATTATGAAACAATAATGAAAGCTCTATTAAATTTATTTTCAATATTTGTTTCATTTGTATCCAGAATTTATTTATAAAAAATAATTCTTTAATTTAATTAATTCAAATATATAATAAATCATTTATTAGAACTATGATTTTAAAATAAATATCATAAGATAATATTAATTTAATACCAAATAGTTTATTAAAGTATAAAATTTAATCTTTCAAAATAACAATGGTTCTAAAAATATTTCTTATTTTAACTTTCTTTAATTACATCAAATTACAAACCATTAATATAGGTAATATGTCAATTGATGATTTTATTAATAAAGTAAACGAAATTACTTTTAAAGAAAATGAATATAAAACAATAATAGAAAGTATATCAAATTTAATAGATAAATATTATGTTTATTCTGAAATAGCAAAAAATCCTCCAGTAATAAAAGGAGTAGATTTAATTAAAGAATTAAATGAAATAGATATTAAAAATATTAAATATTTAGACTTTTTTAATAAAGTTCAAAAAATAATTTATAAAACTAAAGATGCTCATTTTAGTGTTTATTTTTTAAATATTTCAAAATATGAATATTTTATTCCATTTCAATTTGATGTTAAAACTGAAGGAGGAAAAAATTATTTATATGTAAAATTAATGGACAAGTTTTCAAAATATTATTATTTGTTCGATAAAAATAAATTGGATATAATTAAAAAAAATCAAAAGTTAAAAATTAAAAAAATTAATAATATTGAACCTATTGATTATTTTTTGAAAAATCATTTTACATTATTAAAAGATGAACATGCTCAATTTTCTAGTGATTTAGATGAAATATCATATGGCCGGATCAGTCAACCTTTTGATAGAAATAAATTTAAAGATTTTACAATTGAATTTGAAAATGAAGAAAAAGTTATATTAGATTATCAAATATTATATCCTATAAAAACCCAAAAAAATTTTCTTAATTTTTATGAAAAAGAATTATTAAAACAATTCCATAATAATATATATTCAAAAAACTCAATTATAGATATTGAAAATTTATATTTAAAGGAAAAAGGAATAAATTTAAATAGAAATTTATTGAATCAAGAACAAATAAGTTGGAAAAATTTAAATGATAAAATAAAATATAGAATAGATCATAAAAATAATGTATCTGTAATTCTTCAAAAATCATTTGCACTCGAAGAACGACAAACCGAAAGTTTTTTGATTGAGATGAATAATGAATTAGCAAAGAATTCATATCCAATAATAATAATTGAATCAATGAATGATGGAGGATATGTCCATTATTCATTAGTTTTAGAAAGGATATTAAATTTCTATTCAGGAAATAGAGATGTAATAGTAAGTTTCAAAATAAATGAAAGAAATAAAGATGAAATTTCTAAACAAAGAGTAACAAATATAGAAACATGTGGAATAGAAAAGGTGTTTTCAAATAAAAAATATCATATAGAAAATTTTGGTGGTATAAAACATAATAGAACATCATTTTATAGATTATTTAATACATATTTTATGGTAGATTTCTTTTATTCAGGAGAGAAACATGTAAATAGAAATCCAACAGATATAATAGTATTTACAGATGGTTTTTCATATAGTGCAACAAGTCTTTTTATTAAAGATTTACAAGAATCAGGAAATGCAATTATAGTAGGATATAATGGAATACCAAATGAAGAAAGGAAAAAAGAAAAATTTAATGGTTCTCAATCACCAACAACAGTTGAATCTTTATTTCAATCTTTTCCAAAAGATAAAGACGTTAAAACATTACTTAAATATAATATTATTATGAGTACTTCATTTGCTGCTACATTTAATTATACATATCAAAATGATAGTGTATTACATATTCCAAGAGAATACACAATAAATCCAATAGATGAAAGAAGTAATATTTATGGTAGATATGATGATAGTAAATATAATCAATTTATTGAAGAAGCAAAAAGGATTTTTAAAAAATATAAAACTGAATGTAATAAAGATAATAAGAGATTATTATTAAAAAATGATTCTTGTAAATTTAATGAGCAATTTTTAAAAGGAGGAAATGTTTGTGGTGATGATGGGAAATGGAATTTGAATAAATGTGAACCTTATTATTGTATTGAAGGCTATTTATTTGATCCTTATAATAAAAAATGTAATAAAGATGTTTGTAAAAGTAAATTTACACAATATATTGTTTTTGCAATTTTAATATTAATTTTTGTTATTGTTGTTATAATTATTTCAATAATATTATGTTGTAGATATTGTAAATGCTGCGCAAAATGTTGTCCTTGTTGTAGATGTTGCCATAAAAATTCTATTAAAAATGATGAGATAAGAGATATTGAGGCTCCTCTTATTAATTAATAATTAGTGATGAAACAGAATAAAATTATTTAAAATTTTTTAAATTATTAATTGTGAATTATAAATATTTATTATTAGGAAAAAAAAGAAATATATTATTTTTATAAATAAAAATATTAAAATCAAAATTAAAAAATCTAATAATTTTTTGATAAAAAAAAATTAAATAATTATTAAATGAATAGTCCTGAAAACCAAAAATCAAAAAGAGGAATAAAAATTATAAATGAATTGAATCAAAATATAAATTTAAAAGATACAAAAGATATAGATAATATAAAACAAGAAAAAGAAGAAGTAAATTTACAAACAGCAAATAATAATGTAAAATTACTTCTTACAGGTTTTTTGCATACTTTAGCCCAAGATGAATCAGAAGATTATAAAAATATATTAGAAAATTTCAAAAATAAAATAAAAAGTAATAGTATAACGATAGATGATACAAGTCCCTGGGAAAAAAATATTAAAAATTCAGATATTTCATTAAATAAAAAAAAAGGCAGAAAATCAAAAAGAAAAATAAGTTTATATACTCAAATGCCTAAAAAATTTATTTTAAATAATAAAATATTAGAAAATTTAAAAACTGATAAACAAAATATTGATATTAATAGAACTTATTCTAATATTTCTAATAATGATTTAAGCAATGAAGGATTAGTTAACAAAAAGAAAAAATCTTCAAATAGTATTTCTATTATTAATTCATTATTTAAAAGACCACCCCCTTCACCAAAAAGATCAACTAAGAATTTAAGTTCTTTTAAAAATCAAATTAAATCTCCTTTTGATAATGATTATGATAATGATGATAAAATTCAAAAATCAAATAGAACTAATAAATCTAATAAAACAAATAAGAGTAATAGATCAAAATTTTCACAAGATAAAAAAAGTCAAAAATCAAGGAAATCATATCAAATAAATAAAAAAGGAACATTAAAATCAATAAATAAAAAAAAATCTTCTTTATTTCAATTATATAAAAAACCAGAATTATTTAATAATAATAATAATAATGAAGATTTTAATGAAATAGAATTTGATAAAAATTCAAAAAGAATAGCATATGTAATTAATTCACCACTTAATAGTGAAATAACAAGAACTAAAAATAAAATATCAAATACAAAAATTTCATATAAAAGTCAAAAAGGAAATAGTTCATTAGGTAGTAATATTTGTAGTACTATAAGTAATCTTGATGAAAATTTAAATTCTGATTCAGAATCAGAATTAAATATTGCGAATATAAGAGGATTATCAAAAAGAAATGTACAAGAAATAAATGATATAAGAATTAAATTAAAAGATAATATGATAGGTAAAAAAAATACAAAAACTAATATTAATAAAGATTTAAAAAAATCAAAAGAAACATCAAATCAGTCAACAACTAGAATAAAAAAAAAAGATAAATATAGAGTTTTAACAAGAAAAAAATATGTATATGATTCATTAGATGATGAAGAATATGATGATGAAGAAGAATATTCTAAAGTAATTAAACCTGATTCTAAATATCTTTTAATTTTAGATTTATTAATATCACTTTGTGCTATATATGATATTTTTTATATTCCTTATTATCTTGCTCATGATAGACATTTTTGTGGATTTACTATTTCTAATTATCATATTTTAATTGATTTTTTTATTACAATAATTTATTTTATTGATTTATTTGCTAATTTTTTTATTGCTTATTATGATTTTGAAGAATATTTAATTGATGAATTAGAACAAATTGCTATAAATTATATATCATCATATTTTATTTTTGATTTATTAGCATCATTACCATTTAAATTTTATTTTATATTTAAGCAATATAATTGTAAAAATTTTACATCAAATTACTATAATGTAGATATAAATGAATATTATTTTATATTAATATCACTAAGATTACTAAAAGTATTTAAAGTATATTCAAAAAATAAATTTGTAAAAGAATGTTTAAATTTCTTATCTCATCATCATCATTTTAGTCAATGGGGAAGTTTATATTTAGATATCTTTGTATTTTTTATGGGATTACATTTTGTAGCATCACTTTTTATTTTCATAGGAAGAAATCAATATCCAAATTGGATATTAAAATTAGAATTAGAAAACTCATCATTTATTCATATTTACATAGCATCAATTTATTATTTAATAGCAACAATAACTACAGTAGGTTATGGTGATATTACACCAACTAATAAAGAAGAAAGATGGTTTGGTTTAGTTTTATTAATTGTTGGAATTATTGTTTATTCTTTTGCTGTTGCTGGAATTTCTAATTATATTAAAGAAATTGATGATAAAAATGCTGATTATGAAAAAAAATTAAAAATTTTAGAAGATATTAAAATTACTCACCATAAAATTAATGATGATTTATATGAGAGAATTTGCAGATATTTGAAATATAAACATTTTAATGAAAAAAAAGATAAAAATATTATTATTGATTGTTTACCTTTAGGATTAAGGAATATATTAGTTTATGAAATGTATAAACCTATAATTAATAATTTTATTTTTTTTAAAAGTTTTGATAATAATGATTTTATTGTGAGAGTAATATTAGCATTTAAACCTATTTTAGCAATGAAAAATGATATTTTAGTAAAAGATGGTGATTTCATTGAAGAAATAATTTTTGTTAAAAAAGGAAGATTATCTTTAGAAATTCCAATTGATTTAAATAATGAAAATAATACACATTTATTATCATTAACAGCACATAACAATACTTATAAAAAAGATTCAACTATTAATAATAATTCATTTTGTTTGAGTCCAAGCAGAAAAAAAAATCAACAAATAACTTCATCAATAAATCCATATATTAATAAAACTTCATCAAAAACATTTCATTTAGAAGATATTTCCCCTAGTATTTCTCCAAGAAAAAAAAGAACAGCAGAATTAAAACAAAGAGAAAAAGAAGAACTTGAAGAAAAAGAAAGACAAAAAAATATTCAATATCTTAAAATATTAGAAATAAGAAAAAATGAACATTTTGGTGATATTTTAATGTTTTTAAACAAAAGAAGTCCATTATGTGCAAAAGTAAAATCAAAAAAAGCAGAATTTTTTTTTTTAAATAAAACAGATGCAGTAGAAATTTCTACATGTTATCCAAGAATATGGAATAAAATAAATAAAAAAAGTTTATTTAATATGGAACAAATACAAAGATTAATTAATAAAGTAGTAAAAATTTTTTTTGCTGCACATGGAATAAAAAATAAAGAATATATAAATCCAGATCCACGATTTAGTACAATTGTTTCTGTTCAAGAAAATGATGAAAGTAGTTCTGATTTACATTCTATTCCATCAATAAGTGATTCAAATTTAAATAATAAAGTCCCTTCTGAAGGAAGTTTAAATAGTGATAATTACAGTCCTTCTAATATAAAATATAATAAAAGTCTTTTTGGTGTTGTTCAAGAAGAAGAAAATGATGATGAAAGTTCATCTAAAAGTAGTAAATATTCAAAGAAAAATTCATCTAAAAAAAGTGAAAAAATAAATTCTGAATTACCAATTCCAAAAATGAGTGAAAATAATAGTAATAATGGCACTATAAATAATAATAATAGTCATAATAATAGTCATAATGATGATAATAAAAAGAGTATTTTAAAAAAAACAAATATTAATAGTTTATCTGAAGGGAAAGCCAATGACATTGGAAGTGATTTAATAAGTATTAGAACTTATAAAATGGATCAAAATGATAAAAGTGTTTTAGAATTTTCTGATAATTGCTCAATTGATGATTCTATTTTAAGTTATGAAAAAAATTATTTTTCTACTAATTCATATTCACGACAAACACCTTTCCGACCTGAAGATATTAATGAAGAAATTTATCCTAATGAAAATGGATTAATTGGAAATTTATCTCATTTTAGATTTATAGCTATTGAAAATAATTATTCTAATATTAATAATAAATCAAATCAAATTTATGCACCTAAAATTTTTTTCCCTGAAAATTATTCTTTTTCTCATATTTCAGGAAAGTTGAAAAGCTCATTTGTTTCTAGTAATAAAGTTTCTGAAGGGGATAAAAAAATGAATCAAATTAAAAAAAGTGACAATTCAATGTCTAATATTAGTTGTTCTGAAGAAATTAATAATATTAATATAAGTAATAAAAGAAATCAAAATTCTAATACTAAAATTTTAAATTATAATAAAACAATTATTGAAAATAATGAAAGTGAAAATATTTTTAATAATAGTAAGACATTTAATAAAGATATTATGAAAACAGTTTTAATAAATAAATCTTTAAGAGATTTAATTGATAATTCTCCAACACGTACAAATAATAATTTATCTGTTTTTTCAACAGAATCTTCATTTACAATATATTCTGAATATGAAAATATAAATGCTTTAAGTAATTATAAATATTCTAAAAGTGTTAAATTAAGAAATAAAATTAAGAAAATTCTAAAAGATGATGAAACTTCCCTAAATATAAAGATAAATAAACATATAAAAAGAAATAGTGTATTAAACAATATAGTTTCACCAATTTCTTTAATCGAAAAAGAAAATTATTCATTTTCTTCAAGAAATAATTATAATTCAGCAAATAAAGAGCCAACTAATAAAAAAAGTATTAGAAGAAGAACATTAAAATCTAAGAGTATCATTAATAAAAAAAATAATTTAAAAGATAAAGAAAAAGAAATAGGGGAATTTGTAAATAATACTCCTGTTTTAACAAGTAAAAAAAGAATTTCTTCAAAAAAAAGTTATGGATTTAGTATATTTAATAATAATAAATCAAATGATAAAAAAGCAAATTTATTGGATGAAATTAGTCAAAATATTGAAAAAAATCAAAAGAATTTAAATAATCCAGATGAATTTTATACTGAATATTTTAGTAATATTTTAACTAAAAATGCAGGTAAAATTAGTAATTGTAAAAGTTCATTTATAAATAATACTATTCAAAAAAATAATAATAATATTTTTAGAAGAAAATCTGCTGTTAATATTAATCATTTATTAAAAGGAATTTCAGTTGATAATATAAAAAGAAAAAATACAAATACAGGTAATTAAATTTGTTTGTATATTATATTTTTGCTTTTTTTATAAGTTTAAAAATAATTTTTTTTAATTTTATAAATTAATATAACTTATGTTATTTTAATTTATATATATTATAATTTCGTTGAAAAATAAATAATTTAATTATAATTGATTAAAATTAAAATTATTTTTTTTATTTTTATTTTAAATTCAATAATTTATTATTATCTTTTCTACTTCCCATATGCATAATAGCATAATCAAAAATATAATATTGAATAAAATCCATTAAAAAACAAGGTATAAATTTGGCAATAAAACAAATAATATAAGAGTACTTAGGAAAAAAAACAATTTTATCTTTTAGAATAATACATTTAATAATTTCATAAGTAATATTTTTAACATCATAAATTTTTAAAATAAAAGGAAGAGGATTCTTAAAATTTGGAAACATACCAGAATTAATAAAATATGGACAAAAAATAGTAAAAAAAATATCTTTTCTATATAAATATTCACTTCTTAAACTTTCATGGAAACCATATAAACCCCATTTAGAAGAAGTATAATCTGATGAATTTTTTGATGTTATGTGACTCATTATTGATGCCATTGTTATTATATGTAAAATTTTATTTTCTTCTTTTTTTGATATTAATAATTTAGTTAATAGCATTGGAGATATTAAATTTATTTGAATTGTTGATTTTATTTGTTCTTTTGATAATTTTTCAAATGGTAAATTAAATGCAATTCCTGCATTATTTATTAAGATATTTATTTCATTTATTTTTATTTTATTTTCTAAAAGTAAATTTTCAAAATTTTGTTCTTTATTTAAATCACAATATATATTTATTATTTTTTCTTTATATTCATTTTTAATATTATTAAATTCTTCTTTTCTTATATCTAAATTTATTATTTTACACTTATATTTTGAAATTAATTGATGTATAATTTCTCTTCCTATTCCTAAGCATCCTCCAGTAATTAATATTAATGAATTTTTTGTAATGTATGTTTGATTTTTAAATTTTTTCTCCCTAATTTTTTCTATTAAATAATATAATAAAAGGATAGAAAAAAAAGCTAATATGCATAAATTTAAAATAATCATTTAAAAATAAAAAATATAAAATAATAAATTATAAAAATATTATTTTTTTATAATGGGAATTATGAAGTTATGTTTTATTATTTTAATTTATAAAATATCTAATATTAGAAAATAATTAAATATAATCAAAATGTAAATATATCGAATTATTTATAAATCATCATTTAATAATTCTTTTACTCTATCATCATCCATTGTCATTAGACTACTATTATCAGTTAAAATTTTATTAATTAATTCTTCAGAAAATTCATTTTGTTGAATTTTAAATAAAGCAATTAAATCTTCTAATTTTGAATTTCTTATGATTAAAGCAATTCTAGTCAAACATAAATCTTGAAGTGGTGCATTCTGTAATTGTATAATTTCATTTAAAAAAATAATTGTTTCTTCAATATTTAATTGACTAATAAATTCATAATCAAAATCGTTCTCAATACAAATTCTTAAATCATCATTTAATGGCCTTTTAATTTCTTTTTCATAAGGAATATAATTATGACCTTCACAATATTTTAAAAACTTTTCTAATGAAAAAGAAGAAATATTAATAGTAATTTGTGGAAAATTAGGAATTTGAAGATTTATCATATTTTTAATTAAAGTAGGAACTTTAAATTCTTTTCCATCTGAAGTAATAAAAATTATATAATCCATTTAATAAAATTTATTTTTTCATTTAAAAAAAATAAAAATAAATAAAATAATATTCTAGAAAAAATAATTAATAAAAATTTCTTTATATACATAATATAAATTAACCAAAATAATAAAAAGTTATAAAAAAAAATGCAAAGAGAAAAAATATCCCAAAGAGTATATTTCGAAGATGAAAAAGAAGAAAAAGAAGAAAAAAAAGTTGAAAATATAAAATTAAAACCACATGAAAAACCAGAAATTCATTATTTAGCATTAAAATTACCAAAAAAAGTAACTTGGAGTGAAGATACAGTAGATAATGAGCATATGAATAAAAAAAAATCAAATATATGTTGTATTTATCATAAACCAAAATTAAATCCTGATGATCCTGATACAAGTTCTTGTTCTTCTTGTGATGAAAAAGGGTTAAACGCTTATGAAAGGCCTAATCATTATAATAGAGAACATCATCATCATAATGTTAATCCTGAGAAAAAATAAGCTTATTTACAAATTATATAGTTTATTTATTTTTTTTGTTTTGTATAATTTTTAAATTATTTGTTATTTGAAAAAAATGTATGATGTTATTTCTTATATTAATTAATATTTTTTATTTTTTTTATTTTTTTATTTTTAATTTTTTTATTGTTTTTGCTTAATGATTTGTATTTTTTTTTTTTTTTTTTTTTTTTTTTTTTTAATTTTTTTTTTTTTTTTTTTTTATTTTTTTTTTTTTTTTTTTTTTTTTGATTATTAATTTGATTGTAAATATTTTTTTTTAATTTTTAAAAAATATTTAAATTATTTTGGATAAAATTTATATAGTTAATTAAATGTCAAATAATTTAATAGAGGAAAAAAAGGAGAATGAAGATGATGAACAAATAAAAAAACAAATCCAGAAAAGATTACAAGAAAATATTATTTCCTTATTTAATCAATTAACAAAAGGATGTTTCAGAAATCATTGTTATAATAATTTATGTTTCAAAAATAAATCAACCCAATTAAGTATAATTTATTATTTATTTTAAATTTAGAATTTAAAAATAAATCTCAAAATGAAATTTTAGCAGAAATAATTCAATTATTTCAAACAAAGAAATTTTCTTCTGAAAAACCAGAAAAATTTAGATGTTTAAGTAATAAAGAAATAATTTCAGTTGAAAATTTATTAGGAGAATTTGAAATAGATAAAAATTATGATTTTGGTGAAGAAATAGTTAATAATTCTAATAAATTACCTAAATTAAATTTTGACCTTAAAAAATTAAAAAATGCCAATATAACAGAACCTATTGAAAAAACTTTAAAAGATTTCAATAAATATATTTCTGTTTTTACTGAAGATATTGATTTTAAGAATTTTAAACCTGATTCAATTGAAAATCAATATTTATTTTATTTTTTATTTTCATTTATTAGAAAAGCATATTTTTATATTTTAAATCATAATTTTTTTTATACAGATAATAGTTCATATGAATTTTCCAAATTTTTTGAAAATTATAGGCTAATAAAAAGATATACAAAAAAATGTTTAAACAGTATAATTTCAAAAAATAAAATGGAAATAGATAATATAAAAGATTCAAAAATAGATAATCAAAAATTAAAAAATATATATATAGACTCATTTGAAGAAATAATAAATTTTAAAGATATTTTTAAAGATTGTGTTTCTAATTCTCAAGATTTTATAGCTTTAATTTTAGGTGACTTAAATATAAATAAATTAGATAATGAAGAGGAAGAAGAAGAAGAATTTACATATAATGAACAATTATATGTTTTATTAGAAAATTTTATAAAGACATTTAAAACATTCTATTTAATAAATGAAAAATATCATATATTAAACCCAAAAGAATTTTACAACCATGAAATTAGCAAAAGTTTAAATTTTAAGATAGAATGTAAGACATATTCAAAAATTTTAGAAAAAAAATATCTTAATAAAAAACCATTTTGTCTAATATCATATATATTTTTATTTGATCCAGCATCAAAAAATGAAATATTAAAAATTTTCAATGATCAAAAACAAGCACATCAAATATTAGATTCATTAAATAATATAGGAGGAATTTTACCATTTAATAATAATCTTGATAATCCATTTACAATATTTTTCATATTAAATATTAGAAGAGATAATATAATAGAAGACACTTTAAATGCAGTTTCAAATCCAAATATTAATTTGCAAAAACCTTTAAAAGTAAAATTTGTTAATGAACAAGGTGTTGATGAAGGAGGAGTAAGAAAAGAATTTTTTATGTTACTTGTAAGACAATTATTTGATGCTAATTATGGAATGTTTAATTATAATGAAAAAACTAGATTATTTTGGTTTAATTATTTTTCATTTGAACCTAAAATTAAATTTGAATTAATTGGAATTATTTTAGGTTTGGCTTTATTTAATAATATAATTTTAGATGTAAAATTCCCGTTAGTTATTTATAAAAAATTACTTGGAATTGAATTAAATTTAGAAGATCTAAAAGAATGTGATCCTGATTTATATAATACTTTTACATATTTAAAAAATACAAAAGATGAAAATTTAAAAGATATTTTATCAATGAATTTCACAGTAACACTTGATAAATTTGGTGAAAAAATAGTAATTCCATTAAAAGAAAATGGAGAAAATATTTATATAGATATTAACAATAAAGATGAATATGTATCATTATATTTAGATTGGTATTATAATAAATCAATAGAAGATTACTTTAAATATTTTAAAAATGGATTTTTCAGAGTTTTTGATAAAAATTTAGCAAAATTATTAAATGCAGAAGATTTAGAATTAATAATTTGTGGAACACAAAATTTAGATTTTAATCAATTAAAAATTAAAGCAAAATATGAAGATGGATATAATAAAGATTCAATAACAATAAAACATTTATGGGAAATTTTAAAAGAATTTAATGAAGAAGAAAAAAAAAAATTCCTATTTTTTGTTACTGGATGTGATAGGGCACCAATTAATGGTTTAGGAAGTTTAGAATTAACTTTTTCAAGATGGGGACCTGATTCTGATAAATTACCAATTGCCCATACTTGCTTTAATCATTTACTTATTCCTGATTATCAAAATAAAGAAAAATTGGGAAAATTATTACATATTGCTATTTCTTATTCTGAAGGTTTTGGTTTGATGTAATTTTATTTTATTGTTTTAATAATTTTAAAAAAAATTTTCAATTTTTTTAGATTTATTTTTTGCAATTTTTTATAATTATTTCTTTTATAATAAAATTCATTTGTTATAACTTCCATATTAATTTTTTATAATTCAAATATCTCATAATCTTAATTATTTATAAGAAGTATATTTTTAAATAATATTTGATAACATGAAATTTATTTACCTATATATAAATTATATAATTATATGGTTTCATTATTATTCATAGTTTCGTTCAATGCTTTACTAAAATAAATTAATTGTATTTTTGATTTTATTAAACCTATTAAAATTATTATATGAATTATTTCTTCATGTAAAAAAACTTTATTTATTTCATGAAAATCAGAAATACTAATTCTTTTTGGAAAACAAACAAATTTTTTAATATATTTAATAAGTTTAATATGTCCAGATAAAATTTTAGTAATATTTTTATAATTATAATCCTCATGATAATAACCAAATAATCTTTCAATATAATGTATTAATGCTTGATGAATATATTTTTTATTATTTAAATTATCAATTTTTATATTTCCTAAAGAATTAGATGTAATTGATGTAATATATTCAATTTCATTATTTAAACATTCAATAAAAGTTGAAGATAAGTTTTTTAAAATAAAAAGACCAGTATCCCAATCATACTCAAAATAAGTTAAAACAATTTCATTATTACTTCCACTAAAAGCAATTTTTTCATTTTCACTTGAAACATGTTTTTTAAAAAATTCTTCAATTAAATTATTTTCTTTATTTCCTTTAGCAGATTCAACACTATTAAATGAATCTTTATTCTTTTCTAATTCATTATAATAAGAAAAAAAATTTAAATCTAAATTTTCATTATCAAATTCTTTTTCTTCATTATCATCTTCTTCCTTTTTAATTTGTTCTAATTGAATAATCATTTCTTCTTGCATTCTATCATCAACTTTATCTAAAACTTGAATTAAACTTTTTCTTTTTTTATTTTCACTTTTCAAACTATTATAACTTGAATTGCAACTTGATTGACATTCTTTAATATCAATTAATTCTTCAATAATTGCAATTTTTTGAAATAAAATTAATATTAAAATAGATTCATTTATTTCATTTAAATTCATAATTTTTTTTAATTTTTCAATTTCATTTTTATTTATTTTCCAAGGTTGATGACATAATAAATCATTAAAAAAAGCTAATTTTTTAATTTTATTAGGAACAACATCTAAACCAAAAATTAACCAATTAATATCACCACCATAAATTAAAAAATCTTCTTCTAAAATTCTAAATAATAATTCATTTTTCATTGTTGAAACTGCCATTATTCCCAAATAAAATTTCCATTGGATTGGAAGAATAGAATCTGTTTTTAAAAAGGTATTTATTGTTTTTTGATATAATGATAAATAATCATTGAACCATAAAAAATATTGTTCAAATTTAAGAAATTTATCCATTAAAGGAAGGTTAAAATTAATTTTTTCTACATAATTTTCAACCATTTCATTTTTATTATAAATTGATGAATGATTTGTTATAAAAGTATTTATTTCTAAATAATCATTTTTTGATTGTAAAATTTGCTCAATTTCTTCTTTTTTATCTTCTTCTGTTGAAAAAAAGTAATTTTGGGAAAAATATGTAAAAAAGTCTTTTTGATGAGTAAAAACAGATTGTTCAATATAATATTTTACTCTAATAGAAATTTCATCCAAATATTCTTTATCAAACTGTTTTTGATATTCATCAATTAGATTTAAAATATCTTTTAAATTATCGAATGTTGTATCATTAAATGATAATAAATTATAAATATATTTCAAATAATATACATTTGAATAAAAAATTTTCAATTGCTCTAAAGAATAATTCTCTGTTTTTATCATTTTAATAAATATTATTAAATCAGAAAATAAAATTTATATTCCATAAATAATTTTTTGTAACTATACATTTTTATCAAAAAAAAACAAATGGATTAGACTTATTAATAATACAAATTAATAATTTTATTATATCAATATATCATTTGGATTTCCTTAATTTTATCGAATAATATATTTAATATTTGTTATATTAAAAAACATTTTCAAAATTCAAAATAATAATTATTTTATTATTTATAAAAAATTTAAAAAAAAATGGGATGTTCATCAGCAAGAGAGAAAATAGAATCAAAAATGTTATCTTTGAAATTAGAAAGAGTATTAATAAAACAAGAAAAAAAGAAACAAATAGCACAATTAGAAAAAATGACAGGTGAAAAAATAAAAAGAGAAAAAATACCAGATTATATTGATCCAGAAGAATTAAAAAAAATGAAACATTTACAAAATAATTATTTACAAAGTGAAGAAGAATCTTCAAATATAAATGAAGAAGAAGAAGAAGAAGAAGAAGAAGAAGAAGAAGAAGAAGAAGAAGAAGAAGAAGAAGAAGAATAAGAAGAAAAAGAAG
>Ga0256407_10007548_pt1 | contig 16316 bp, 11 predicted proteins | sample RumenRJG_04DNA_FD_193489 | JGI IMG/M metagenome (GOLD analysis project Ga0256407, IMG submission 193489) | Bovine rumen microbial communities from Lethbridge, Alberta, Canada - RJG_04 | ecosystem: Host-associated > Mammals > Digestive system > Stomach > Rumen | place: Canada: Alberta...
TTTTTTTTTTTTTTTTTTTTTTTTTTTTTTTTTTTTTTTTTTTTTTTTTGAGTTTTTTGGGGTTTTAATATTTTTTTTTTTTTTTATAGATTTAATTTTTATTTTTTTTTTTTTGAAATTTATTTTTTTTATTTAAATGTTTTATAATTTTTTTAATTTAAAAATTTAAATATTTTAATATTTTTAATTATATATATATATAAGTTTATTAAAATCCAAAAATAAATTAGAAATAAAAATTAAATACATAATTTAAATTAAAAAAATGTCAACACCAAATAAGGATATATTAAATGATTCAAATGATGAAGACCAAAACATAAAAGTATATGAGAATGACGATGCATATATGTTCGGTGATGATAATTCAAATGATAATGAAATAACCCCAAACGAAGAATTGAACGAAAACGAATTGCAAAAATCCCAAAATTCAAATTCAGAAAAAGACACAGAATTAAATATAAAAAACAAACAAAATTTAGAAGACAACACAATAAGAAATCAACAAAACGAAAATAAAATAGAAGAAAAAAAAACAAATAATGAAATAAAGAAAAATAATATAACCCCAAATAAAAATATAAATAATAATTTAAATGAAGAAAATTACGAAAATGAAAACGAAGAAAATGAAAATGAAGAAAATGAAAATTCAAATGAGCAAAACGAAGAAGTAGAAAGTGATGGAATTCCTTTAATAACATTAAATTACATATCAATATGTCAATGTTGTAAAAATCCATTTAATAGTACAATAAATATACCATATTTATTTAAATGTGGTCATTTTTTTTGTAAAAAATGTATTGAAGAACAATTTACAGATGAAGAAGGAATAAAATGTCCTAATGATGGTTTAATTGCTTATTCTATAAAAGAATTAAAATTATTAAATAATTTAATTACTGATAAATATGTTGAATCAAATACTCAAAGAGAAGGTCTTTTAAATAATAATATGTGTGAAATACATCATGGACAAAAATTAACTCATTATATTGAAGATACTAAAGAATTAATTTGTGTTTATTGTGCTTTTTCTAGATTTAAAAAAAATCCTAAATGCGAAATTAAAGAAATTAAAGAAAAATTCGTTGATATTAATAATGATATTGATAATGTTATTGAAGATAATCAACATAATGTTGAAATGATACAAGGTGCTTTAAAAAATATTAAAAAAAATAAAGAAAATGAAGAAAAAAGAGTTAATACTTTTTTTGAACAAATTATGAATTTTTTAAAAAATAAAAAATTGGAAATTATGAATCAAATTGATTCTTTATTTACTGAAAATGCAAGGAAATTAAGTCAAAAATTAGAAATTTTTTCTGGGAAAATTGAACAAAGTGAAAATTTAAAAAATGCAATTGATGAATATAATACAAATCCAAATATTAATTTTTTAGAAATTTTAGATAATTATAATAAATTAATAAAAGAATCAACAGATTCAAATAAATTAAATATTCAATTACAAGAATATAGATTTAATCATGATGATGAATCAAAAATGTTAAAATATATAAATAATTTTGGTGATTTAAAAGTAGTTACAAAAATTTTTTCTTTTAATGGAGGAAAAGATAATGAAATTCAATTTACAAATTATACATCATCAAATAATAATAAAGTTAATATGAGTCAAACAAATGAAATATTAAATAATTCAGATTTTAATAATATAAGTAATGTAGGAATGAATAATACTTTTGATTATAAAGGAAATATTAGTCAAAATGGAAGAGAAAAAGGAAGATTATTTACAAATAATATTTTACCTAAAAATATATCAAATAATAAATATTCATATAGTAAACCAATGACTCCTGGTGATTATAGAACTGATTATATGGGGAATGATTATAAATCATTTAAAAATTTTAATTTTAAATAAATTTTAATTTTTTTTTTTAATTTTTTAAAAACATAAAAAAATAAAAATTAAAAATTGTATTTATATTAAATTTGAACATAATCTTAAACCATGATTATATTTTAATTTTATAGCATCATTTCTTAATAAATCTAAAAATTCATCTTTTCTTCTATTTTTATAACCATTTAAAATATAATTATCATCATTTTTATTTTTCATATTTTCTTGATTTTCCCCATTAATTCTATGACACTTTAAATTATATTTCCTATAATTATCTTTTAATTTCCTATAACTATCAGAAAAAAAATGAGAAAGTGAATTTATATATTTTCCATTTGTATTTTTCCCAGTTTGAATAGAAACACTTTTTTCTAAAGAATTATTATTTTTCTTAAAAACATTATGAAGTACATTATCAATTTTTTCATTTTGAAATCTATTATGATAAAATTTTATAGGTTGTTTATATGATTTTGAAGAAATTATATTTTCTGCTGTTTGAGATAAAATTGGATCATTTAACATATCAGTTAAAAAATATTTTGAAAAATTTAATGCTTTTCTATTTGATATTACATTTAATAAAGGAAAATGCTCTTCAAATAATGAATTTTTACTTTTTTCATATGGATTATCTTGTTCATGTATAAAGTCTCTTATTGTTAATTTTTTTCTATTTGTTGCCATTCCATCAAATGGTTTTTTTATTCTTTCTTTTTTTAAATAAGATTTTACTAAAAATAATTTTTTTTCATTATAATTTGGTTCATTTGTTTCTGTTAAAAATGCTCCATTTAAATGAACTCCAGTTTCCATTTAGAAAAATATTATAAATAATTTTTATAATTGATTAAATTCTATTTTTTTGATTAAATTTAATATAAATATTGAGTTATATAAGTTAATTTAAATATATATTCAATATTTTATTTTTATAATTTAATTTATTTTATAAAATATCAAAATTATCACTAATATTTATCATATATTTTTTATAATCTCTAGTTTTTGAAGGAACAACATATCTTATGAATATTTTTATTTTAAGTGTTTCAATAAAATCAAAAAATCTTTCAAAATTAGGATTTAAATTTGAATTAAAATTAATATTCATTAGATCCATTGATAAACTTTTATTATTTTCTTTCTGTTTTTGAATTTTAAAATTTTTTCCCATTACTCTTAAATTTTCAATAACTGTATTTTCAAATTTAGTATGATAAATATATAATTTATTTAATTTTGTTAAAGATAGAAAAGACATTATAATATTGGAATTTTCTCCTTCAAATTCTATTTTTTCATTACTAGAAATATTTAATATTTTTAAGTTTGGCATTATTAAGTTTAATGAAAAATTTTTTTTATCCATATTTTGAGAATATAAATTAAAAAATTGATTTGTTAAGTTATTTCCACTTAAATTAAGTAATTTCAAATTTGGTAATGGATATTTTAGTAAAAAGTTAATTATTTTTTCATCTGTTAAATTACAATAACTAAAATTTAAATTAATTAAACTAATTTGAATATTAGATAAATCAAGTTCATTAAATAAAAGTATATTTTCATCTTGATTTCCAAATAAATAATCTAAATTTAATTGTTTCAACTTATAATTATTTTGTTTTAATTTTATGCATAAATCTTTAATATAATTATTTTTTATTGGTTGTTTTGTAATAAAATAATTTTTACTAAAAAATAAATAAACTTTATCTTTAAGAGTAATATCTCTTAAATTATCATAATCATTACTATAAGAAAAATTATTCCCTGATAAATTAATTAATTGAATTATAGGCATTAAATTTTTATCAAATGTTTTAAAAGTATATATTACATTATTTTCAAAATGAAGTTCTTTTAAATTAAAAAACTTTACATTTTCTTTATCTGAAATTTTATTATTTATTTCTTCACTATTTAAAATTGATGGTATATCTATTTTTGATAATTTATTTTTTTTTAAAGATAAAATTTCTAAATTATTTAAAATTGATTGATTTAAAATAATTTGAATCAAAATAGTTTCAAAAATTTCATTAATTAAATCAATTCCATCAAGGAAAATATTCTTTAAATTTACTATACTATTTTCTTGAAGAGTAAAATGATAATTAGGACAATCAATAATTTTAATAGTTTCAATATTAGGACCTATATTAAAAAAATTAAATTCTTTTATTTTCCCATTATTTACAATTATTTTTTTTAAATTTGGATATTGTATCCAATTTATTTTTTGATTTATATTAATATTATTCTCATGTTGATTTTTATCTTCTATTTCATTAACATTTTTTAAATCTTTTGATGATTTAGATTCAATATTTGAAGAATCCAAAGAGTTACTTTTATTACTATTTTTTCCAATTTCATCTGAGGAATTTAATTTCCTTTTCTCATCAGAATTATTTAGGAAATAACTATATGTCTTTTTATCATCATTATTATTAAAATTATTATTATTTGCATCAAATAAATCTATTAATAATTTTTCTTGAAAATTATTTAATTCTAATTTAATTAAATCAAATTGGTTTTTTAGTAATATTGTTTTTTTTAAAAGTATATTATTTTTATTATCTATTGAAAAAGATTGGAAATTTATATTGTTCAAAATGAATATACGAAAATCTTCATTTTCAATATTTTCAATGAGATTATTTTCTTCAGGAATATTTTGTAAATTTAATAATATATCTGAATTTAATAATAAATCTTCATTTTGTATAAAAAAATCTTCAATAGAATTATCTAATACATTATTGTCTGTTAAAAATTCATTTAAAGCATTTATTTTAGAAATAAAAGATGATTGAATTAATTTATTATATTCATAAATTTTTTCATAAGTATTTAAAATTTCAGTCATTTTATAATATAGTAATTCATTTTTATCATTCAAATTATTAAATATTAATTCAATATAGTTTTCAATATTTTTATGAATATTTTCAAAAACTTTTAAAATTTTATTAGTATCAAAAATGGTTTTAGTTTTAAAATAAATTTCATAAATATTTTGCTTTTTATTATAACTATTTATAATATCATTTATTTTTGTTATATATTCTTCATTTGTCATTGGTTTTTCATTTATATCTGATATTTCTTTTTCATCTTCATCATCAATTAAAACAAAATTTTTTTGCTCCATTGATTCAAATATGAAATATACATTAAAAATTTTAAATAAAATATTAATTATTAAAATGATTATTAATGCATTTATTAATAATTTATATATATATAAAATAGCAAATTAAAAAATTAAAATTTATATAAACATTTTTCATATTCAAATATTATTTTTTTTACTATTCTTTTTTATTTCCATCTGATTTAATTCCTTTTGTAAATCCATCATTTATTGAATTATTTTTAATATTCTTTGATAAAGATGTATTTTTAACTTTTGATTTTTTTTTAAAGTTAACAGGAATTTCTTTTTTTTTTGAAATAAATTTAGAATTAATTTTATTAGATAAATTCCTAATTCTAGTTTTATTATCATTTATTATTATTTTACCAATAAATGTTTCATTTTGAGAGTTATATTCACTTGTTTTTTTACTATAATTACCAGGAGTTTTTATTTTTTTATTTCTAGACTCAAAACTTTTTTGATTATTTTCACTTGAAATATATAAATTTGAATGAGAAGAATTTTTTTTAATTATATTTGAATTTGTTTTTAATTTACTCATTAATCCTCCTTTTGAATTATTAGTAGTATGATTATAATGAATTTTATTTATATTATTATTACTAAAACTAGATGAATTAACATCAATATTATGTGAAAGTAAATAATTAATTAAATTTTTATTATTAATATTATTTGATGAATTTTTGACAATTTTTTTTGTCATTTTTATTTTCTTTGAAGTAGTATTTAATTTTTTATTTTCATTTTTAAAATTATCTTTAATAATATTTCTTGAATTTTCACTTAAAATTCCTGATTTTTTTAAACAATTCATTTGTTCATTACTAATATTTGCAACAGAACCAACACTATTTGTAGTAGGATTCATATGCATTGAGCTCATATAAGCTAAATTAAATTTTTCATTTTTTTTCATTAAAGTAAATAAATTACTATAATTAATAATACTTGCAGTTCTAAATAAACTTGAAATAATTTGTGGTATATATTGAGAGTTAAAATATTTTTTTTGAAAAGATTGAATAATTAAATTTTCTAATGCTTCATTACCAACAATCATATTTGAATATTTAAAAATTAATTCAAAAATATATTCATCATAAACTTTTTCCCATTTAATAATTTCAAAAACTTCTGTAATATCTTCTTTAATATTTATTTCATCATTTAACCATTTATTTATTCCTATTACAATATCATTTTCAGATTTTTTATTTAAATATTTATTCTTTAATACAAGTAATAATAATTGTTTTGAAATTTTATGAATACCATCTTGATTACATAATAAAGAAAAATTTCTTAAAAAAAAAGAAGTTAAAACACTATGAATATAACATAATTTTAAATTTACTGAAACAGTAAAATATTCTTCATTATTTGAACTATTTAAAGAAATAATACCAGAATTATTTTTACTCATTAAAGTAGTAAAATTTGTTAATTTAAATATTATATGACTACTTTTATTATTTGATAAACATTTCATTTTTGTTTGTGATGATATTGGATTTTTATCATTTCCTTTATATAATTTTGCAATTGTTAAAAATGTAAATATTTTAAAACAAAAATTATCTTCTATTGATGTCATTGGATTATTATTATCTATTTTTTTATTTTTTGTTTCTCCAAATTTAATACAAATATTAAAACTATCATCTGTTATTTTATAAAAAATTACAAAGATTATTATTTTATTATTTATTATTATATCAGTTGGAAATTCTTCATAATAATTATTATAAACTTCAAAAGGTATTTTTATTTGAAAAGTTGGATTTGGTTCATTATTTAATTCATTTATTGACTCAGATGAAAAAATTGACATATTTTCTAAAGTTAATAAATCAAAAAAATTTTTTACTCCATTAATTTCAAAAAGAAAAGAAATTAAATTATTTAAATTTTGTGTACTAATAAAATTAGTTTTTTTTTTATCATTATTTTCATTTCCTTCAACAACAGTTTCAAAATAATTTTCAGGTTCAATTTCATCACCATAAATACTATTATTATCATCTTCAATAGAAATATAATTATTATATAATAAATGAGAAAAAGTTTTTTGTAACAATTCATCAATAATCTTCTTATCAAATTTTTTAACTCTTTCTAAATTATTTAATAAAATATGTTCATTATTTCCTATAATTTCTAAACATTTATAAAATAAATCAAAATAACAAACATCAATATCATTATCTTTATTATTTTTATGATTATTTAATTTCTCATATGAAAATTCTAAATAATCAAAAGCATTATTTTCATTTAATTTACTCATAACAATTTCATTAATAATTTGAACAGAAATACTTTCATTTTTAAAAAAATCAGCAATTTTAATTAAAGTAATAATTTTCTCAGGATTATCAGGAGAATCTTCTAAATCATCTAATCCATTTTTAATAATAAAAATAAAATCCATCATATAATTTTGAGTAATAAAATGAGGAAGAGAAATTTCAAGTTGACTATTATTATTTACATTTGAAAATAATAATGGATTAATACTTATTATTGTTGATATTTCATAATCTGAAACTGTACCATCTGTAAATCTAAAACGAATATTACCTGGATGTAATGATAATATTGTATTGCTTTCTGATATTAAAACCGTATTTGGTTCTTCTGTGTACTTTGAAACATTATCACTTTTCATATATTTTTATTTTTTATATTTTGAAAATTATTTAAAATATAAAATTTTTTTTATTATTATAGAATTTTTTTTTTAATTAATTTATTATTAAAAATTTTTTTTTTTTTTATATTATTAAATTTTAATTTATATTAATTTTTAATGGATGAAAATTCTGATAATCAAAGTTTTGAAGCTTCATTAAATGATATTATATGTAATAAATATTATTAAATCTAATTTAGTAAATCCAATTCAAAATGAAAATGAACCAAATTCAGTTTCTCAAAACCAAAATAATTCAAATTTAAATATTAATAATAATACATTTCAAAATAATTTCTCAAATTTAAACTTAAATTTAATACCAAGTCAAGATATAGTAAATGATAATGAAGAAGAAGATTCAAGTATGAATGAAATAAATGAAGATGAAGAATTAGATAATCAATTTGAGACAAAAATAAATGAAATTTATAATAATATTTCAGTAATAATAGCAAATGAAAAAAATAAAATAAAAACAAAAAGAGATATAATTCAAAAAGCAAGAAATGATTTTAATCAATTTAAAAAAATTGAATTAGAAAAATTAGAATTAAAAAAAAAAGAACTTAAAAATTTATTTCAATTAAAAAATAATAAAAAAGAAAATGATATATTAGATTTAAATATAGGAGGAACTCATACAATAACAACATCAAGAAATACATTAATAAAATATAAAAATTCTGCATTAGCAACATTATTTACAGGAGAAAAAGAATTACCAAAATATAATGGAAAAATATTTATAGATAGAGAAGGAGAATCATTTATAAATTTAATTAATTTTTTAAGAACTGGGAAATTTCCAGTTTTAAAAAATGATATAGAAGAATCAAAATTTTTTTCTGAATTAGAATTTTGGAAAATTCCTTTATCAGATGGAAGTAAGAATAATATATTTAATAAAAAAAAAAATTTTTTAAAAAATTAAAAAATTAAAAAAAATAGAAATAAACTCAATTAACTTTCAATTTGATCCAGAATATTGTTCATCAAATTTAATATTAGACAATGATTTCACATCAGTAAAAAAAAACAATTTACAACATGGAATAGTTTTTTGTAAACAAAACTTAGATGATTACTCACCATATATAGAATTTAAAATAAATATAGAAACTCCATTAAAAGGAAAAGGAAATTTATATATTGGATTAGTAGATAAAAGTAAAAGTAAACCTCAATTATTAAGTTCAAAATTTTGGAAAGATACACCTCTAAGTTATTATTGGAATGTTTGGGGTACTCAATTAATAAAAATTAATGAAATGGGAATTCAAAGTGGAAGTGTTAAAGGTTATGGTTGTCAATGTGAAGATTTTGAAACTTATATTGGAATTAAATATGAACATGTTAGTAGAAGTGTTTCTTTTTATAAAAATGGAATTAATTTAGGTGTTGCTTTTAGAAATGTACAAAGTGGATTGACACCTGTTTTAGATATTTGGTTTGAAAAAGGTACTGTTTTTATTAAGAATAATGCTGTTTGTGAGGAAAAGAAATTTCTTTGATATTGGTTTTTTTTTATTAATCATTTTTTTTAAATTTTATTATTTTTTTTTTTTATTTTTTATTTTTTTTTAATAGAGATGATAAATTTTGAATTTGTTTTGAGAATGTTTATTATTTTTAAAAATTTAGGTTTTGATTTTATAATATTTTTTCAAAAATCAGTTATAGAATAATTTATTATTCCTTTTGAAAATCTTAATAAATGTAAATATAAAAATATAATAAAAGAATATTAGAAATTCTCAAAATTTGTTTATGTAAATAAATCAAAACTTTAAATATTTATTTATGAAATAAAAATTTTTTAATTTTTAAAAAAGTAATATTAAATAATTTATATTAAAAAATTAATAATTTAATTAATAATTCTTAAATTAACATTTAATTTTGTCTTAAAAATAATTTATTTATTTATTATTTTATTTTATTATTTTCAATAAACAATATTATGATTAAAAAAAATATGAATCTGTTCATTTAAAATAAATAATTAAAAATTATATTAAAAATAACAAAAGAAAAATAATTTTAATCATTTATTTCCTTATCTTCTTACCTTTTACCAGAATATAAAAAATTCAATTTATTACATATTTTTATTTGAATTATTGTTCATTCACCATAATTAATTAAATTTTTTGCTATTATTTCGATTTTATCAATATTATTTTTTTTAGATTTTGATTTAATTTTTTTAATCTTTTCCTTAAATGCTGGAATATCTTTAGTCCATTGTATTATATCGCTAGTTAAATATAAATTTAAATAAATGTTTTTTGTTTTCTCCTTCAAAAATTCATCGTTTGATTCATCGTTTTTTATAAAACCAGTATAAAGTTTTATAAATTTACCAAATGACATATTGAATAAATCTTTTATTTTATCTTTTGTAAAAAATTGTTTTTTTATATCATTCCCCAATTTTTTTCTATGTAATGAAAATTTATTATTTGATAGTGAAATTAAATAATTTAAAAAATCTCTCACAATTATTTTAATTATAGAGTCATTATCATTTTTTCTATCTCTTTTTCTCTTTTTATTTGACTTTATGTAATTTTGAGATAAATTTTCTACAAAAGTTTCAAGGCATTTTGTATTTGAATCTTTTATTTCTAATGTTTTATGTTCATCCTTTATTTCATTAATATCTTGATAACTTTTTTTCATTTGATTATAATAAAAATTTTAGAACTATTATTAAATATTATTAAATAATAATTAATAAAAATATGATTTTTTTAATTAAATAGAATAGCCAAACAAATAATTTATTTAATTTATAATTTATCTAAATATTTTATATACAAAAAATAATAACACTAAAATTTACTCATTAAAAATTATTTGAAATAACCTTTAGAACTTTTTTTTCTTTAATTTCAAAAGAATTAAAAAGTTCATTTAAAGAGTTATTTTGATTTTTAATAACATCAATAAATTGTTCTTTCAATTCATTTAATCTTAAAAAATATTTTGAATTTTTTAACAGATTGATTTTTTCAATAAAATGATCAAATTGAATATTAAATTCACTAATTTGAGAATCAAAATATTTATAAACTATATAAAAATTAAAATTATATTACTTGAATCAGTTAATTTTTGATTAACAATATCTTTATCATTTTCATCTAAATCAATAGCTTTAGAAAGTTCATTAACTAATCCATTAACAGTATCATTTTTTAAATTATAAGGACAAGTTAACATTTCTAAAAATTAAAAAAAATATATTTTACTTTTATTTTTCCATTCTTCTTTCCCAACAACAAATTGAATTTCAATTTCATTTTTATCAATTTTTTTACTTTCTAAATTATCATTTATTTTAATTTTAAAATAAGAATTTCTTTTAGTTATTTTAATACCTTCATTATTTTTAAAACTTTTTTTTTGACTATCAACAGTACTATCATCAGTATATCTTGATGAATTTCTATTTAAAAAATGATTATTAAAAACTTCTTTATCATAAGATCTTCCTCTTTGATATAAAAATTTTTTAAAATCATCTTTTAACATATTAGAATGCATTTGAATAGGAGAAAAACTATATTTACATAAATCAATTTTTTTCTTTTGAATTTCATTTTCTTTATTATTAATCATTAAAGGATGAAAATTACTTTTAGGTTTATATTGAAAAATATCTAATCTTAATGAATTATTAATTTTAACTGGAAAATTATTTTCATTACTTATATCATCATTTAACCATTTATTATTTAATAATTCATTTGCAGTTGGTCTTTCATTTTCTTTTCTTAAACATAATTTAATAAAATTTTTTACATTTTCATTATTAATTTTATAAAAGCTTTCAGGATAAATTTCATTTTTTTTATTTTCATATATTTTTAAAGTACCTTCACATTCTTTATAAGGAGTTTCTAAAGTTAACATTTCAATAATTGTTAAACCTAAAGAATAAATATCAACTTTAAAAGAATATTTTCCTTCATGAATTTCAGGTGCCATAAATTCTTCTGTTCCAGTAAATTTAGTACAAAATTTTTTTTTTACTATTATTCCATTTCCTAAATCACCAATTTTAACATTTCCAGTTATTCTATCAAAAAATATATTATCACATTTAATATCTCTATGAATTATATTTTGACTATGTAAATATGATAATCCATTTAATATTTCTTTTATCCATTTTTTAATTAATCTTAAACGAGGTGAAATATTTATTTTTTTAATATTTAATTTTAAAGAACCACCTGATATAAATTCAGTTATCATTATAACTTTTTTTAATTTTCTATTATACCATCCAGCTATGAATTTAACAATATTTGGATGATTTAATTTACTCATTAAATTCATTTCTTCTATTGTTTGATTTAAATTTGTATTTTCTGATAAATTATCTATATTTATTTCACACCATGCAATAACTCTTCCTTCATTATAATCATATCCTCTATATACTTTTTTATATGTTCCACTTCCTAAAATTTCTTCAAACTAAAAAATTATTATATAATTTTTATTTTATTAATTATTTTTACTCTTCCAAAATGATAGTCTTTTGTTTTTTCTATTATTTCTGGATTTTTTTTTTCTGAGGAACTACTATTGTTGAAATAATCATCTTTGTCATATTTTATTATTTTTGAATTCATTCTTTGTAACATATAATCACTATCACTATTTTCAAAATAGGAACTTGTTGATTGTTCTTCTTCTGAATTTTTCATTTAAAAAATAATATTATAAAAATTAATTTATCATTTTAAGCTTAATTTTATTTATTATTATTTAAAACTTTTTATTTAATCAATTTATTTTGTTATAATATATTTAAATTGTTTATTATTAATATTTATATTTTCTTTAAATATGAATATTGAAGAAATAATAAGAAATAAAATTAAAATTTATACTAAAGAAAGATTTTTAGAAATATTTTCAAAAATACTTATTGAAAAATCAACACATTTCTTCAAATCAAAGAAAGAAAAATTATTTAAAGAAAAAAATATAAAAAATTACAATCCAAAAACTCTTTGGAATTATTTAACTATAGTAATAATAAAAAAATTTGGAAAATCAAAAATAAAATATCCTGATTTAATATACAATTACTTAGTAAAATTATGTAATAAAATTTTTTATCAATTAGTAACAATTGCAATATCAAATAAATTAGATATAAGAAATTTAACTGATTATTATTTAGATTTATGTAAAAAAGATATAGAAGAAATAAAAAATCAAAAAATGAAAAAAATAATAAAAATTAAAAAAACACAAAATCAAGTAACAAATGAAAATAAAAGTAATAGAAAAAAAGAAAAAAATAAAAATTCATTTTATAGTAGTTATGCTAATTTATTTATAGGAGATGTTGAAGAAAATTCAGTTTTTCAAAGATATTTATCTAATATTTTAGTATTATCATCTCAAAAAATATTTGCTCATGGTTCATATGTAGATTTTTCTAAAAATTATGTAAAAAATTTTGTAAACAAAATGAATTATATATCTGAACTTAGTAGACAAAAAGATGCTAATAATTTATCTATAAATAGTTTAAAATTAAATTTACAAAATAGATATATGAAAAAAAATTTTGAAAGAAAAATATTTTCATATAAAGATTCAAAAAATGTTTCTATTAATAATCAATTAAGAAAAGTAAATCAAAAAATTAATAAATCCTCATCTATGAATAATTTATTTCCCTCTCATTATTTTAATAATAATGATAGTTTATCAATTTCTAATTCTCGAATTAATATTCTTAAAAAACCTATTAGAAAAGTTCCTAAAAAAAATAAGATTGTTAAATATTTTTTATCAAAAAATGATTTTTATTATGAATAAATGTAATTATTATTTAAAAATTCATTTTTTTGTATTTTTTAAATTATTAAATTAAAAATTCTACTTTTATTAACTTTATTTATTCTTTTTAGAAATTTTATATAAAATTCAAAATTAAATATACTTAATTTTTATTTATCTAATTATAATAAAAAAATAAAAAATATAAAAAGATAAATTATAATTAATTTTCTACAACAAATAAAATTTCCATAATTAACTTGAGATGAAAAAGTTCTATCTAATTCGACAATTAAATTATCAATAGTAGAATTTTTTTTAAATCCAGTTCCTTCAACTTCAAAATCTTCCATATAAAATTCTCCAAAAATATTTTTAATTTGATTTTTCCTATTAATAATAATTTCCTTTTCTCCATCATCAATAATTTCTTTACCAAAAAAAATATATTCTTGATTATTAGTTTCTTGAACATATCCTCTAGAAGCTGCATCAACCATTAAACTAAATCCAGGAAAAGAAGAATATCTCAAAGTTAAATAATTAAATAAATTTTTATCAATCCATTTTAAACATTCATTTTTATTTCCTAAATTACATTCTTTAGGTAAAATTAAACCAAAAATAGGATTTTCTAATATAATATCATATAATCCACTTTCTTTACATCTATAATCAATTTCATTACCACATTTTATTTTTAAATTATTACGACAAGCATCTTTATCATTTTTTCCACCTGATGAAAATTGAGAAATACAACCTGAATAAATATGAGTTTGCTTTGATGATATACTATTTCCATTATATGATATATCATAATATTTATTATATAATGAATCTACTACAATTGCACTTGTTATTGTTGCTCCATTATGATAACTTAAATAAATTTCTATATATATAAAATTATAATCTGGATATAAATCTCCATTTAAATTAATTTTTCTTTTCATTTTATATGTACCTAATATTTTATCATATGATTTTTCTCCTATGTTAATTTCTAATTGATTATTCATTTCTGAAATAGATAAACTATCTTTAGAATCCTTTTTTATAATTTCTATTGAGAATTCACCCTCTTTTTTATTAGATAATGATTCATATTCAAAAAATGATAATAATTCAGATAAAGAATTTAATTTTTCTTCATCAACTCCCTCATCATCAATACTTGAAATAACTGCTCTAATAATACCAGGATAAGGTTTATAATCATTTCCATTATCATTTTCAATTTTTTTTATCAAATCATCAATTTTAGTATTTCTATGAATTGTATTTTCTAATTTTACATATTCAATAAATTCATTCCATATTGTAGGAAGACCAAAAGAAGGTTTTTCATATTTATTAATTTCTTTTCTAATTTTACCTAAACCTAATCCATGTTCTAATAAATAATTATTAAGAGTTCTACCATCTGTTCTTATTTTATTCCCATCATTAATTCCTACTTCTTTCCCTTTTTTATATGTTATTGAAGGATCTTCAACTTTATTTGAACTCATTCCTGCATTTTTATTTGGTTCTTTTGTATTTATACAATTATTCATTGAGGAAATTTCAATTTGAGATTCTAAAGTTTTTCGATATAAAATATTATTAAAATTTTGTTTACAAATTGAAAAATCTTTAAATGCTTTAATTATTGTATTTGCTTCTTCTTTATTATATTTAAATCCTTTAATTAAATTTATTTCTTTTTCATTTTTTTCTCTAATAAAAAATTTTTCTAATTCATCATCTTTATACTCATCATTCATAATATTAACAGTAATAGAAAATAAATATGCTTTTCTTTGTTCAATAATATTAGTAACTTCAGCAGCAAAAATTGCAGTACAATTATTCATAATATTTTGACCATTTAAAATTGTATTAATATCATCAGTTATAAATTTCATCATATATTCATCTTCTTTTGATTTATATGATAAATCATTTGCTACTTTTTTAATACAACCTAAACCTAATTGATATCTTTTTGCTTCTAATGTTAAATAATAAGATAATGATCTATGTTGATATCTAAAATAATTAATTCCATTACCTATTTCTTTTTTCATTAATTTTATATATTTATCAAAATCAAAAATTTCTGTATTATAATTAGTTATATCATCTTTTATTGATTTATATAAAATTTCTTGTTCTGAATATGGGAAATATCCTATTATATGTTGTAAATTTTGAATTACATTATATACTTCATTATATATTTCTGATTTTTTATTTAATAATAAATTGAATATTGGGGATAATGATGGAAATTCATTTGGTAAACCTAATGAATTTGGAGTTAAAAATATATTATTTGTTACTCCTGGTATATCTAATTGCTTTCTTGATATAATATTATTTATTATTAATACAATGAAAAATATAAATTTTTTTCCCATTTTTTTTTAATTTATTTTTATATTGAATGATTTATTTATAATATAGACTTGATTCTAATTTTAAAATAATTATACTTTATATATTTTAAGAATATTTATTTTATATTATAATAAAAAATGTATATATATAAATGAAGACGATATGGGAAAAATATGAAGAAATTGAAAAAATTGGTTCAGGAAATTATGGAAAAGTGATTAAGGCAAAAAATAAATTGACAGGAAAATATGTAGCAATTAAAGAAATAAATAAATCAAAATACGATAATAGTAATCAATATTTATTTGAAAATATAAAAAATATAAATTCAGAAAATTCTGTTTCTATAATAGAAATAATTGATT
>Ga0256407_10007551_pt1 | contig 16308 bp, 12 predicted proteins | sample RumenRJG_04DNA_FD_193489 | JGI IMG/M metagenome (GOLD analysis project Ga0256407, IMG submission 193489) | Bovine rumen microbial communities from Lethbridge, Alberta, Canada - RJG_04 | ecosystem: Host-associated > Mammals > Digestive system > Stomach > Rumen | place: Canada: Alberta...
ACACTTATAGGGCTGTTCATCCGCTATATAATATCATCGCTCCAAAGCAATCTGCAGATATGATGCAGTCATTAGTTACGATGTATGAAGAGGGTGGGTGGTTACCTATCTTCCCTTGCTGGAACTCGTATACAGCAGCGATGATTGGCGATCATTGTAGTGTGGTCTTGGCTGATGCTTATATCAAAGGAATCCGCGATTTCAACGCAGAAAAGGCCTATGAAGGTATGCGTAAGAATGCATTTGAGACACCAGCCTCTTTCGAAGACTATAAGAACGGTATGGGTCGCAGGGCTCTTGAGAGTTATCTGAAATATGGCTATATCCCCTTGGAGGATGGAGTGAAAGAGGCTTTCCATCAGGATGAACAGACCTCTCGCACTCTCGAATATGCCTTCGACGACTTCGCTGTTGCTCAGATGGCAAAAGCCTTGGGAAAGACTGATGACTACAATCAGCTGATGACTCATTCTGAGAACTGGCGAAATGTCATCAATCCAAAGACAGGCTATTGTGATGGTCGTCATGCTCCAAAGAAAATCTCAAAGAGGAAATATGATAATGGAAAGTTTGAGGATAATCTCGATTTTATGCATCGTAAGCCATATATCACAGAGGGTGCCACTTGTCATTATACCTGGTATGTTCCTCAGAATGTAGAGGGTCTGATAGAGATGCTTGGCGGTCCTGCGAATTTCGAAACAAAACTCGACTCGATGTTTACTGGGGGACGCTATTGGCATGGCAACGAACCTTGCCATCAGATAGCCTATTTGTACGATTTCATCGGGAAAAGAGAAAAAACAATTGAGCGTGTGGCCCATATCCTAGATACAGAATACAACGATACCCCTGGTGGTCTCTCTGGTAATGACGATGCTGGTCAGATGTCTGCTTGGTATGTGTTTTCCTCGATGGGATTCTATCCTGTTTGTCCTGCAACAGACAGATATATGCTCTCTGCCCCAAGATTCCAGAAGTTGACTTTGAATCTCGAAGGAGGCAAGAAATATGTTATAACTCCTGAGTCATTACCTAAGGATAGGAACTACATTACACACGATGAAATCGTGAAATAAGTCTATTTATAGATGAGCGTGGTAAGCATATTTGTAGCAAACAATTCGTTTGCCACTTTTTGTATGTCCTCAGCTGTAACGTTGTCTATGCTCTCATAAAGATGGGTGATATCCTTCTCCCAACCATAATGCAGAAAACTCTTTCCAAAGTCTAAGGCAAACTGTTCACGATTATCGCATGCGATGGCGATCTGCCCCTTCAGTTGGAGCTTGGCATTGCGAAGCTGGGTGGCACTTAATGGCTTCTGCATCATCTTATCGAGTTCGCGACGAACCAGCTTGAGGCATCTTTTGATATCATGAGAGTCACAACCAAAGTAGATACACCAGATGCCTGTATCGCTATAGCTCACCATCGTACTCTCAACGGTATAAACCAGACCATTACGTTCTCTAAGTGAAATATTGAGTCGTGCATTCATCCCAGGGCCACCTAATATATTATTAAGGAGGTAGAGTGGAATGCGCAGAGGGTGGTGGATGTCGTAGGCGCGAGTGCCGAGCATCACGTGAGCCTGATGGGTGTTGAGCTGGCGCTCGATAACAAGTGGTTTATGTGATTGAGGAGCTTTCGTTTCAGCAAATTTTACCTCTTGTATCTTTTCTGTCTTCTCTATTTCCACCTTTGACATTAGCTTTACCAGCCTCTTAAAGTCAATCTCTCCATAGGCAAAGAAAATTGTATTGTCTGTGCGATAGTTGCGACGAACAAATCGAAGGGCATCTTCAGTAGTGTAGGTACGAAGCTGTTCTGCTTTGCCAAGAATATTATGTCCTAAAGGATGTCCCTCAAAGATGATGTTCTCGAAATCATCGTATATAAGCTCTGCCGGAGAATCGTTATAACTCTCGATTTCATCGCATATAACCTCCACTTCCTTCTCTATCTCGTGTTGTGGATATTGGCTGTGGAATACGATATCTGTAAGGGTATCCACTGCTTGTGAAAAGTGCTCCTTTGAGATGGCGGCATAGAATACAGTATCTTCCTTGTTGGTGAAGGCATTTAGTTCTCCACCAACACCTTCAAGAGCGTTTATTATCTGAATGGCATTACGTCGCTCTGTGCCTTTAAAGGTCATGTGCTCACAGAAATGAGCTATGCCTTCTTCGCCAGAAGACTCATTCCTGGTTCCTGATGCTATCTGATAACCACAATAAACCACTTGCGAAGTTGATGGCAAATGGATTATTCGCAGGCCATTTTTGAGTGTATGGGTATTGTATTTCGTCATTTTGCGCGCAAAGTTACAAAAATATCCGTGATAATCTGTGTAATCTGTTGCTTTTTTATTATCTTTGCAGCACAAAATACAAAAACGATGAGAAAAGTAATAGGAATCGGCGAGACTGTTCTCGACATAATCTTCAAGAATGACCAGCCTGTAGGCGCTGTGCCTGGCGGGTCTGTATTCAATGGTGTCATCTCATTGGGTCGCTCTGGCGTGCCTGTCTCATTTATCAGCGAGACGGGCAATGACCGTGTGGGTGAGCGCATCATTTCTTTCTCCCGTGAGAATGGGGTGAACGCGGATAATATAGCCGTCTATCCGGAGTCGAAATCACCTGTGTCATTGGCGTTCCTCAATGAGAAGAATGATGCAGACTACATCTTCTACAAGGATCATCCGCATGACCAGATGGAGTTTGTCTATCCCGACATCCAGCCAGACGACATCGTGATGTTCGGCTCCTATTATGCTGTTAATCCGGTGATTCGTCCTCAGATGGCGGCTTTCCTTGATCACGCCCGCAACAACGGGGCCATCATCTATTACGATGTCAACTTCCGTGCCTCTCATAAGTATGAGGTAATGAAGCTGACACCCAATATTCTGGAAAATCTGGAGTATGCCGATATCGTGCGTGGCTCAACAGAGGATTTCGATATCTTATATAAGAAGACGGATGCTGATGTCATATATCGTTCACAGATCGCCTTCTATACTAAGAATTTTATTCTGACGCAGGGCAGTAACCCCGTGGAACTTAGAGCTGTAGGCGATATCAAGAAACAGTATGCCGTTGAGAAGATGGAGACGCTGAGTACAATCGGTGCTGGCGATAACTTCAATGCCGGTTTTGTCTATGGTTTGATTAAATATGGTGTGACGCGTGAGATGATTGTGTCGGGCCTCAACGAGGCGACATGGGACCAGCTCATCGCTTGCGCCCAACAGTTCTCTGCGAATGTTTGCAAAAGCATCGACAACAGCGTCGACCAGAAATTTGCAGATGAGAAGAAACGCGAGTTGAAGGCTTGTATAAAAGAAATGGATGAGATTTGAAATTATGAATATTATGAGTGAAACAATTAAGTACATCGGCGTTGATGATCTTGACATTGATCTGTTTGAGAGTCAGTATGTAGTGCCTGAGGGCATGAGTTATAATTCTTATCTCATTGAAGATGAGAAGATTGCGGTAATGGATACAGCTGACCGCCGCAAGGGTGAAGAGTGGAAGGCAAACCTGAAGGCTGCACTGGGTGGGCGCCAGCCTGACTATCTGGTGGCTCACCACATGGAGCCAGACCACGCTGCTCTTATTGCCTGGATGCTGGAGACCTATCCTGACCTTCAGCTCGTATGCAGTGCCCAGGCCGTGAAAATGCTGCCTAACTTCTTTGAGGGCTTTAACTTCGAAGGTCGTGTAATAATTGTCAAGGAGGGCGATAAGCTCTCGCTGGGTCGCCATGAACTAACTTTCATTGGGGCTCCGATGATACACTGGCCAGAGGTCATCATGAGCTACGATTCCTTGGACAAAGTGCTCTTCTCTGCTGATGCATTCGGCAAGTTCGGAGCATTGGTTAATGAGACTGACGATTGGGCATGCGAGGCTCGTCGCTACTATTTCAATATCTGTGGTAAGTATGGTTCGCAAGTACAGGCAGTGATGAAGAAGTTGGCTGCAGTTGATGTTCAGGCCATCTGTCCGCTGCACGGTCCTGTGCTCAAGGGTGAACAGCTTGCTGCTGCCATCAGACTTTACGACACATGGAGCAAGTACGAACCTGAGAGTGAAGGTATCCTGATTGCCTATGCCAGCATTCATGGTGGAACCGCAGCTGCTGCTGAGCGCATGGGAGAGATACTGCGCGAGAAGGGTGCACCAAAAGTGGTGGTGAGCGACCTTAGCCGCGATGATATGGCCGAGGTCATCGAGGACGCTTTCCGTTATCCTACTGTAGTTGTGGCTGCTTCTAGCTACGACGCAGGCGTGTTCCCTGTAATGCACGACTTCCTCTATCACCTGCAGATTAAGGGTTATCAGAAGCGTCGCTTTGGTATCATTGAGAACGGAAGCTGGGCACCCACTGCAGGCAAGGTAATGCGTTCTATGATAGAGACGCTGAAGGACTGCGAGATAGTAGAACCGATGGTCACCATCCGCTCTCGCATGAAGGCTGCCGATGAGGCGCTGCTGGAGCAGTTGGCCGACAGTTTGCTGTCATGAAACCATAGGAGACAAGCACTTATAACAGACGGCTGATTTCTTCGATGGAATCGGCCGTTTTTATATAGTCTTGCCAGTTACCACGAATCATACCTTTGCTTTGCAGGTCATCGAGCAGGGCAATAAGCGAATCCCAGAAGCCTTTCATATTATAGAGGATTACCTTCTTGTGGTGATAGCCGATGGTGGCAGATGAGGCGACGGTAAAAATCTCGTCGATGGTACCGATGCCGCCTGGCAGGGCGATAAACACATCGCTCTGGTCCATCATCAGTTGTTTCCTGTCGCTGAGGTTATCGCAGGGAATTTCAATTTCGACATAATTACTGGTACGTCCGGTCTTTTCAATGATTGTCGGCACAATGCCGATAGTTCGTCCACCATTCTCTTTTGCAGCTTTACCCACACATTCCATGAGTCCTTGATTCACACCTCCATACACGATGGTATGGCCGTTCTCCGCTGCCCACTTTCCCAGTTCCTCAGTCATCGTGAAGAATTCCGAATCAATCTGCTTGTTAGCAGAACAAAATACACATATCTTCATATTGTCCTTGATTATCTGCTGCAAAGTTACAAAAAAAAAAGAGAAAAGCCTAAATTTTTTTACTTTTCCAGTGACAGAGTAGAATCATTTGTGTATGTGGCCTTTACCCTTATACTAAACCCCCTCTAGTATCATACTAAAAGGGGTTTAGTGTCGGGGTAAATGAACTCAATGAGAATGCCTTCTCTTTGAGTTCCAGAGAATCCTCTTGTTACTTCATCTCTCTCTCAATGGCCTCGAGCATCTGCTTCTGTTGCTTCAGGCTGGTGTTCGCCTCGATCGTCTTCTTAAGATTCTCCAAGTCGGCTTTAGAACACAGCGCTTTGATGGCCTTAGCAGCAGGTGCAGTTGCGAGCCAATTTACTTCAGGGTCGTTGACAACATCGGTCAGCACCTTTGCAAACTCTGCAGGTTTGAAATAGGTGGCCTTAGCCTTCCAAGCACCAATCTCCTTCTCTGCTACAGTACTGAATGCGGCAATGCCTGCCCATGAAGGAACCTTATTGGTGCGAGGTGTCTTCTTGTAGTAGTTCATTGTGGCATCGTAGGCTGCCTTACAGGTGTTCTTGTGGAAGGGGTAATCGAGCCACATCGTGCTCAGTCCTCGGATGGCATCACCATGGAATTTCTCCTGTGCAGGGTCGTCGAGCACCTTTACCAGCTCGGGTACGAAGGACTCGTCGCCCAACTTACCCACACCGCTGAGTATGAGTTTGCGGGTGTTATCGTCCTTGTCGGCCATCAGCTTCAGGGCTGCTTCCTTCACGCCGTCAACGCCCTTGCTCCAACTGTTGCCCACGGCAATGGCTACCTTGCGGCGTACAAACGGACTCTCGTTTTCTAACTGGGCCAGTACGAACTTGGCCACCTCAGGGTGCTTCAGTTCGTTGGATAGAGCTTCGACACCACACTTGATGACGTAGGGATCCTTCTCGTTCATGAGCGTGCTTAGGTCATTAGACACTTCGCTGTCTTTGGCACCAAACAGCTTGCCTGTGCTGGCTGTAATGGCCTGACCGCGTACCTGAGGCGATGCGTTGCTCATGAGTTGCTTGAGGATATCTTTAAAGTTTTCAGGATTCTTACGATTCTTAAAGGCTGTGTTACGAGCTTTGGCCACGAAGTTTTTCTCCAGTTCCATGGTTTTCTCGTCAATAGCTACCTTCGAGTAAGCCAGATACATGGCCTCGTACTCCTCGGGGGTCAGCGTTCCTTTTTCCGGTGTTGTCACCATGCTTATCAGTCCCTCCTCGGTAAAGGGTACGCTGTTTAGCAGTCGCATAGCGGGACTGTCATCACTTGTACTATCGGTATTCTGTGCCTGTTTGTTTCCACATGCTGTCATTGTAGCAGCAATAGCCATGATGGCAAAACTTAATAGTACTTTCTTCATAATTGTTTAATGTTTATTGGTTGTTTAATATCTCATTCGTGTGGATGATTATTTATAGTTGACAGGAGTCAGCTTTGCACCCAGACCTACGTTCATGCCATACTGGCCCTTCACCGTCTTCTGCAGGTCCATCTTCTGCATCACGTACTTGTCGCCCTTCTTGCAGATAACTGCGGCAGGGATAGAGTAGTGAGTGATAGGATAAGGGAACTTCTGGCTCTTGAATGCCTGCCATTTATTTCCTAAGTAGATAGTCTTCACATACTCCAGATTAGCAGCCTGAGCCCATTTCTTGGCAGCAGCATCGCCATTGCTCTTAATGTCAGCAGCAACGCTTACGCCAACAGGCATATCAACGGGCTTCACATTGTTGACACCACAGATATCAATCATGTTGCGGTACTTCTCGCGATTGTTGGCCTCCCATTTTGCAGCCTCAGCTTCTACCTTGCGAATCCATTCTGCCGATGCAGCAGCGTTTGGATGATCCTTGATGATTCGATCTTTCATTGCCTCGGCCATGAAGAAACTTTGAGCTAGTCCTACGCTACCATTCTCCAGAGCGCCTTCAGCACGCTTATACTGATGAACGGTGTACTCGCAGATGTAATCCAGCGGAATCTTCTTTTTGGCAATTTCGATAGCATACTCCTCACGAGCCCGGCGTTCGCTGATCATGTCCGATTTAGAAGGCCATGCTAGCATCCAACCCTTTTCTGCATTCACGACACCGCTTGATTCATTGCTCATCGGATACTCCAGATAAACCATATAGGTCGGTGTGTCATAAATCAGAACCATGGCGAATACCATGAAGTTATCCCATGTTGGATTATCTACGAAAGCCTTAGTCCAGGCATAACGAGGAACTTCATCCCAAGGAGCACATGTCTTCTTATCTTCAGAGGTGATGTAGTCCGTCAGACCATAAATAGTTGTACTCGTCAACAGTTTTAGAACTTCCCCGAATATTTTCGTATGAATGAACAACTGCTGCTTGTAGGCATCCGTCTTGCGGTCGCCTGTAAATACCATTTTATCTGCCCACGAACCGAACGTATTCTCCTTACCTGTCCAGCGCCAAACAACGCCTTCTGCAGAGGGGTTCTCGATGCCAGCAGCCTCGCTGGCCTGACCTACGGCTGCACTCTTGGTGTCCTCCGCCTTCTGTTCTACCTTCTCCTTTGCAGCCTTCTTTGCCTTATTAGCAAGTCCTTTAAGACTGCCGAACTGTGCGTTAGCACTAACTGCGCCCCCAAACAGGAACATTGAGACCATGAGGGCCTTTGCAATTGTCAGATTCTTTTTCATAATTATTTGTTGTTTTTTAATGGATAAAGTTTATGATTGATTATTGTTTAATGTAATTCTTGATTTCTTCTTGGACCATACTCCTCAGCTTCTCCTCAACGCGGAGGTCTACGAAGTTCTCCAAGTCGAGCAGTCTGTCCAAGTATTCCTTGGCATATTCCATTGCGGATTCCTGGTAAATGGTTTTTGCCATGATTGATGAATTTGATTTCGGGTGCAAAATTACAGCCAAAAAGGTTAAAGTGCGTTATCATTTCATCAAATTCTCTTATCATTTTGTGTAATTTGGCCCTTTTTATCAAGATATTGGGTGGGTGTGATGCCAAAATGCTTCTTAAAAGCTCGCGTAAAATTGGGTGTGTCGTTGTAGGCGCAGAGCAGGGCTACCTCGGAAACGGTCATCTCCGGATGGTTGTCTAGCAGGTGGCAGGCGCGCCGCATACGAATTCCTTGGATGAACGACTGAGGTGTCTCGTCTGTGATGGCGGTTAGTCGCTGGCGGAACTGGAATAGACTCATGCCCAGACTATCTGCCACGTGGTTAGCATCCAACTGTCCCGATTGCATCAGTATGTTGATGGTATTGGTGGTCTTCTCGAGGAAGAGCTTGTCGGCCTCGTTCAGTATATCGCCTGAATCCTGAGGGGTGTTGGCGATGGCATTGTCGTATTGCTCATTGAGGATGTCGTATTTCTCGCGCAATTCCCTGATGCGGTCTTTCAGTTCAGCATTCTGTCGGCTCTGGAGTTTTTGCCTGCGCCTCATGTAGAGCCATACTGCTACTGCCAGCAGGGCAGTGACTATGGCTATAGCGATGGCACACAACTTGGCCCTGCGCTGGGCATGGTTCTCTATCTTCAGCCAGTCGTTGCCGAATGCGGCATTATACTTGGCCAGATTCTCCGCCGAGGTGTTGTTGTAGATGGAGTCTTTCAAAGTGGTGAAACGGTCGAGCTGGCGCTTGGCCTCGTCTGGGTCTTGTTTCCACAGGGCTTCGTAGAGTCCTTTTCGCGCATGTACCTCATTATATGGATCGCCTAAGGCCATGAAGAGGTCGGCTGCCTCACGGTAGTAGGCGATGGCTTCTGCCTCGTGATGGAGTTCGTATTGGGCCATGCCCATCTTGTTACAGGCGATACCCAGCGACTGGCGGTTATCAGTATTGCGCAGATAGGGTATCACCTCCTTCAGCACTTGTTCGGCTTGCTTATAGTCGTGTAGTCCGATCAGTACTGAGGCTTTCTGTGCCAGTCTCACCATGGTGCGGTCCTCATTGCCCTGTGCCTTGTCGATCTCGTAGGCACGTTCTATATAGGCGAGGGCCTTCTCGTCTTTGCCCTGGGCGTGGTATACCTCCGAGGCCATGCCTTGCAGGATGGCCATGCGGTTGGGGTTATTAGCCTTTTCTGCCATCTCGATACCCTTCAGGATGTATTTCTCAGCCTCGTTCTCCTGATTGGCGCCCATATAGATGGCTGCCAGAGTGTTTAGGCTCGACGACATCACGTCGGGATCGCCTGTCTGCTCGTCAAGTTTATAACATTCCTTGGCATATTTAGCGGCCTCGTCATAATCTGATAATCGGATATTTATTACCGCCAACAGGTTCAGACAGTCGGCCTCGCTCTCCGTACCTCTGCACACGGGCAGTGCCTTCAGTGCATCGTCAAGCGCCTGTTTGTAGTTCTGCTCGGCATAGGCTTTGTCGGCCTGCTCCAGCATCTGCATGGCCAGCTTATTATCTGCCAGCGCCATTCCTAGTGTCGTCGTCCACAGCAACAATATGGTTATGGTCCGTTTCATGCTTTATGATATACCTAAAACGGGGGCAAAGTTACAAAAAAGTTTTGGAATAATATGCAAAGGATACTAGCTATTTTTAATGTTTCTTGGGTTTCTGAGAAATTATTCGTATCTTTGCACCCAAGATGAAGACATTTGAAGAATTAGGCATTAGCGGAGAGATTCGCAAAGCCATTGAGGAGTTGGGATTTGTACAGCCGATGCCTGTGCAGGAGGCAGTGATACCTTACCTCTTAGAGAACAAGAACGACGTGATAGCCCTTGCCCAGACAGGTACGGGTAAGACAGCTGCATTTGGTATCCCACTCTTGATGAGGATAGACACCTCAAATCGTAATGCGCAGGCCCTGGTGCTCTCGCCAACGAGAGAGTTGTGTCTGCAGATTACAGATGACATCCGTGATTTCGCGAAATATATGGATGGTGTGCATGTAGAGGCAGTATATGGCGGAGCATCGATAGAACCTCAGATGCGAGCACTCAAGAAAGGTGTGAATATCATCGTTGCCACTCCAGGACGACTCATTGACCTTAAGAATCGTGGTGTCGCAGACCTGACAAATGTGAGGAACATTGTGCTTGATGAGGCAGACGAGATGCTAAACATGGGATTCTCAGAGAATATCAGCGAGATTTTTGAGTCTATCAATGAGAACCATAGCACTCTGATGTTCTCTGCTACGATGAGTCGTGAGGTAGAGAAGGTGGCAAAGAAATACTTGCATGACTATCAGGAGATTGTAGTTGGTAGCCGTAATGAGGGTGCTGAAAACGTGAACCATATCTATTATATGGTGAATGCGAAGGATAAGTATCTGGCACTTAAGCGCATCGTCGACTACTATCCTCGTATTTTCGCTATCATCTTCTGTCGCACAAAGATTGAGACCCAGGAGATTGCAGATAAGCTTATCAAAGACGGCTATAATGCAGAGTCGCTGCATGGAGACCTCTCTCAGCCCCAGCGAGACCTTACGATGCAGAAGTTCCGCCAGCATCTTACCCAGTTGCTTGTGGCAACAGACGTGGCAGCACGAGGTCTTGATGTGGATGACCTTACTCATGTGATAAACTTCGGATTGCCCGATGATATCGAGAATTATACCCATCGCTCTGGTCGTACAGGTCGTGCAGGAAAGAAGGGTACTTCGATATCTATTGTTCATAGCCGAGAGAAGTTCAAGATCCGCAATATCGAGAAGGAGATAGGTAAGAAATTTGTGGAAGCAGAGATTCCTTCAGCTGAGGAGATCTGCAAGAAGCAGCTTTATAAGGTGATGGATCAGATAGTAAAGACTGATGTTGATGACGAGGAGATAGCTCCTTTTATGCAAGATATCAGCCGTTATTTCGAGTATATCGATAAGGAAGAGCTCATAAAGAAGATCGTATCTCTGGAGTTTGGTAAGTTCCTGGCTTATTATGCTGAAGCACCCGAGATTGAGGCTGTTGTCCCTGACAAGAAGGAGAAACGTCCTCAGAGCGACAAGCAGAAACTTCAGAATAAGGCACAGAAGGGCTATCGCCGTTTGTTTATAAATCTCGGTAAGCGTGACGGCTTCTATCCTGGAGAACTTATGCAGACGCTGAACCGTTTTGTGGGAGGTCGTCAGGAGGTTGGACATATCGATTTGCTCGATACTATCTCATACTTCGAAGTGCCTGAAAAGGATGCAAAGAAGGTAATGATTCAGCTTACTGGCATCAGATACAAAGGTCGTACTGTAAGATGTAACGATGCTGATGAAGGAGGCAAGGCTGAAAAGCCAAAGCGTCAGAAAAAGGACGATTGGCGTAGTTTGATGAATAAAGTACCTCGTGACCTCAGAGGTCCTGAGCCCGATTTCTCTGAAGAAGGCTGGGCCCTACGCAAACCTCGCAAAAAGAAATAACGAGATTGCCTATGGGTAAAATAAGTGCCACTTATTGCGTGATAAGTGGCACTTATTTTGTATTACTTGGCTCTTATTTTGAATTACTTGGCGTTTATCTCCTTGATAAGGCGATCTGCTTTTCCCCATGACTCCATCATGTAGAGGACATAGCGGATATCTACACCAATGCATCGTGCAAGCTGGGAATCGAAGAAGATATCCGAGCTTAGGCTGTCCCAGTTGCCATCGAAAGCAAGGCCAATGAGTTCACCCTTGCCATTAAACATCGGGGAGCCAGAGTTTCCGCCAGTGATGTCATTGTTTGAGAGGAAACAGAGATGCAGCTTGCCTGTACCCTTATCTGTATACTTCCCGAAGTCTTTCTTTGAGAGCAGTTCCTTCATAATTGGCTCTGCCTCGTAGTCGATGACCCCATTCTCGCCCTTTTCCATCTTCTCAACGATGCTCTCAGCTGTGGTGTAATAGCCTGAAGGCTTGCCACCAAGAAGATATTCGCCTACCTGACCATAGCTCAGACGCATAGTCATGTTAGCATCGCTGTAGTTAGGCATGTCTTCCTCCATACGGAGCTTGGCAGCACAGAGATAACGCTCCTGGATATCAATACTGTCATAAGAAGCCATCAGGTCAGCACGAATCTCGCCTAATATCTCGATGAGATCCTGACCATAGATCACGCCTGGGTCTTTGTGATAACCCTTCTTGTTGACATAGATCTTCTTGCCGTTTTTCATCAACTGCGACTTCTTGAAGAGATAATCCACATATTTCTGATAGTCACCACCAAACTTTTTATCGATAGTCTGATAGAAATCAGGCAGATACTTCGCTTCTGTTACCTGCTCGCGATAGTGTCTCATCAGAGCAGCCAGAACCTCGCGATCGAGATTGAGATCCCATGTGTCGCTATTATCCTTGAAGTCGATATACTGCTTCTTTGGATTCTTCTCATCGCCCTTCAGACGGATACCGTTCTGCACCCTCATGGCCCTACGGCTCATCTCATCGTTGTTTCTGAACGTCTCGCTAAAATACATCATAGCTCTCATGGCATTGAAACGCTGCTTATACAGACGCTCAAGCTTGTCGAAGTCGAGCTGGCCTTTCAGGAAACCTGTAGAGTCCTGCCACTGACGGATCTTAGCCTCAAAGGCTGCCTTCTGCTGAATAAGTCCGATGGAATCGATACATTTGTTCATTCCGATTGAGTTTTTCCAGTAGTTTGAGCTCTGGGCATACTTGGAATCATACTTTATGCGGACAGCTTCATCGGCACGCATATGACGGATCATAATGTTCTGCTTAACCTCGCGGGTGAGATAGCGTGGCTTGTTCTGGGCATCGCGACGCTCAAGGATACCATAGCTCGACAGATAACGGCTTGTGCTTCCAGGATAACCGATAGTCATTGAGAACGATCCTGGCTGATAACCCTGCAGAGACACCTGAGCCCACTTCTTTGGATGCATGGGGACATTGTCCTTCGAATACTTCGCCGGGCCTCCTGTCTTTGGATCTACATAGATGCGGAATACAGAGAAATCGCAAGTCTGACGAGGCCACATCCAGTTGTCTGTCTCGCCTCCGAACTTACCCATCGACTTTGGAAGAGCAAATACAAGACGTACATCCTCATAGTCGCGATAGGTGGTGAGATAGTATTTGTTTCCCTCGTAGTAAGGCTTCAGCTCTGCACGGAGGGTAGAGTCTTGCTTACGCACCTGTTTTTGGAAAACATTCTCCAGAGAGTCGATGAAATGGCCTCTTTTGTCTTCTGAGAGTTTGCTGAGGCCAAGACTGTCGAGCTGTTTTGTGACATCTTTCTGCTCTACCATGAAACTTACGAAGAGATTCTTGTTTGGCAGTTCTTCCTCATAGCTGTTGGAAACAAAGCCATTGAGCATATAGTCGTGCTCTACTGTTGAGTGACTTCTGATAGCCTCGAAGCCGCAATGGTGATTGGTAAATACCAGTCCGTCTGGCGATACCACTACTCCTGAACAGAAGCCTCCAAAGAGCACTACACAGTTCTTTATAGCGTCATCACCTTCATAGAGAGCACCATAGGGCAGCTCGTAATTCTCCATTTTCATCTGCTCATAGACGGCATTCGGCAGGTTATACAGGGTCCACATACCTTCATCGGCGTGGGCGAGATTAACTAGGCTAACTAGGGATACTAGGGATACTAGGATTCTTTTCATACGATTATTATTTTTTGAATTTCTTTCCGATAATAGGTAGTTTGCTCAAAGGAAGATCTCGCTTTATGATGACTGCGAGGAAGAGCAGGATCAGGATAGTATTCACTGCGAGTGACAGCCAGAGGGGCAGGTCATCCCTGAGATACATCATCACGGCGAAGGCGAGGGCTGCAATCATCGTATAGAGGGCGATGTCTTTCAGGGGATAGTTGAGTGGATAGTGTTCCTGTCCGATGATATAGGATGCTACCATCGCAACACCGTATCCTGCGAAGCCTCCCCAGGCACAAGCTACGAAGCCGTACTTTGGCACAAAAATCAGGTTTACTGCTATCAGCACCAGACATCCGAGACCTGAGAACCACGCTCCCCAGATGGTCTTGTCGATAATCTTATACCAGAACGACAGGTTGAAGTATATACCCATCATAATCTCTGCTGCCATCACGATAGGCACTACTCGGAGACCACTCCAGTAGTCTTCTCCGATGAGGAACTTCAGTATGTCGAGATATCCCACAACCATCAGGAATGCCAGCAGGGTGAAGATTATAAAGTATTTCATCGCCTGCTCGTACATCTCGTGCTGGTCTTTATCCTTTACGCCTGCGAATACGATAGGCTCGTAGGCAAAGCGGAAGGCCTGTGTTATCATTGCCATAATCATCGCAATCTTTGAACAGGCCCCGTATATTCCAAGCTGCTCCTGCATGTCGCTGCCTTGGTAGATATAGGGGAAGAGCATCTTGTCGGCTGTCTGATTCAGGATTCCAGCGATACCAAGCACGAGGATAGGCCATGAGTAGCTGAGCATCGTACGTAGCAGCTTGCCATCGAACTTCCAACGGAAACCAGCATATTCTGTGATAAGAAGCAATGCGAGCATCGCAGTACAGACAAGGTTGATATAGAATGCGTAACCCACGTCCTTGCCATCCATCCAGGCGAAATAGATGACGTTAAGCAGTATGCTCACTACGATATTCAGAAGTTTCAGGGAGGCAAACTTAATAGCCTTCTTCTGCTGTCGCAGATGTGCGAAAGGAATACAAAGGAAGGCGTCGATGGCTACAGTAACTGCCATCACCCAAACATACTCAGGATGATCGCCATAGCCCATGAGATTGCTTATTGGCGTGATAAAGTATATCACTAATGCTACAAAGATAGCTGATACGGAGCCTACAGCGATGAGTGTGGTAGAGTAGACTACCTGCGAGTCAGTATGCGTCTTGTTGGTAAAACGGAAATAGGTGGTCTCCATTCCGAAGGTTAGAATCACCAATATCAGCGCCACGTAGGCGTACATATTTGTTATGATGCCATATCCGCCTGACGCTGCAGAGAGCTGGGCGGTATATAGTGGCACCAGCAGGTAGTTAAGAAACCTGCCTATGATACTCGAAAGGCCGTAGATGGCCGTATCCTTTGCTATTGCCTGAAGTTTTCCCATATCTTATCCGAAGAACATATATGCTATTGCTATCGCTGCGATGATACCTGCGAGGTCTGCAAGCAGTCCACAGGTCACAGCATGACGAGTCTTTGCTATTCCTACGCTGCCGAAATATACTGCGAGGATGTAGAAGGTGGTGTCTGTAGACCCTTGGAAGATACAACTCAGACGTCCGATAAATGAGTCGGCTCCGTATGTAGTCATCGCATCCACCATCATTCCTCGAGCTCCACTGCCTGACAGAGGTTTCATCAGAGCCGTTGGCAGAGCACCCACGAAGTCGGAATTGCCTCCACAGGCCTCTACTCCCCATCTGATGCCATCGATAAGCATATCCATCGCTCCTGAGGCACGGAAAACGCCGATTCCAACGAGGATTGCCACCAGATATGGGATAATCCTCACTGCTGTCTGGAATCCCTCTTTAGCGCCCTCGATAAAGGCATCGTAGACATTTACCTTCTTCCTCAAGCCAGCTGCTATAAAGGCGATGATGATTGTCATCAGCATGATGTTGGCTGAAGTGGTGCTCACCTTGTTCATCAGTATGGAGTCGAGCTGTCCGAAGCCCCAGATGATGCCTGCCACAACGATAGCAGCACCTCCGAGGGTGAGCAGCATCGTACGATTCAGCAGGTTGATCTTCTGGAAGAGGCTCGTTATGATAATGCCTGCGAGAGTCGAGAAGAACGTAGCGAGCAGGATAGGGATGAAGATGTCTGTAGGCTGGGCGGCACCCATCTGAGAACGATACACCATAATAGATATAGGTATCAGGGTCAGGCCGGATGTGTTCAGCACGAGGAACATAATCATAGGATTGGTAGCTGTGACCTTAAGATCCTCAGCCTTTTCCTCGCTTATGGCGCCACTGTCTCTTTGATTTTTTATTTCTTCATTCTTTATCTCGTTCAACTGCTCCATAGCCTTAAGGCCAAGGGGAGTGGCGGCATTATCCAATCCGAGCATATTGGCTGCGATATTCATGAAGATAGAGCCAGTAACTGGGTGGCCCTTGGGGATATCAGGGAAGAGTTTGGTGAAAACAGGACTCAGAATCCTTGCCAACACATTCACCACGCCTCCTTTTTCGCCTATCTTCATTATGCCGAGCCAGAGGGCCAACACTCCTGTAAGACCCAACGATATCTCAAATGCCGT
>Ga0256407_10007553_pt1 | contig 16305 bp, 10 predicted proteins | sample RumenRJG_04DNA_FD_193489 | JGI IMG/M metagenome (GOLD analysis project Ga0256407, IMG submission 193489) | Bovine rumen microbial communities from Lethbridge, Alberta, Canada - RJG_04 | ecosystem: Host-associated > Mammals > Digestive system > Stomach > Rumen | place: Canada: Alberta...
CGAGCATACGGGATCTTCGGGGTACTTGTCGCAGCGCTTCAGCAGGGCGTCGCGCGCCGCGCGCGCAGGCCCTTCGGCGCGCGCCTTCACCTGCGGCCACGTCTCCGCGTTGAAGAACATCCGCGGATGGTCCCTGCGGATGGACGCGATCCATGCGTCGTCCTGACCAGCCCCCATGCACACAATGGCCGCCGCACTTGCCACGACTGCAACCAGTTTTCGCATATTCATTCAGATTTCCCTTTCGAAGTTTACATTTGACTTTCTTGTGCACCATTACAGGGACTATCCCCACGAAACAACACCTGTCACAAATGTCCCATGACTACCAATGTCATAGAGGTGCCGTCCATTTCGCCGCCAGGGGATTGCCGCGTGTGCCGAGAGAAGTGATCGGTCGGACCGAAATGGTCAGCGCATCGCCAGGCGGCAAGTCGGATTTTGGAATGGCCAGTTCCGTAACTCCGCCGTTCGGCTCATGTCCAATACCCATGTTGCACCCAGCTGCGTACACGGCCTTGTGCAGCTTTTGCCCATCGCCTGCAACAGCGACCTCATACGCATACACCCTCGAATCCGGATTGCCGTCGGCCAATGGTATTTTCACGCAGAGGCGCAGAGACGCAGAGTCTTCTTGGATAGGATTTGCAGGATTCACAGGATTATGATTGGCGGCATTCTCAATCTTGTCTAAAAACATCTCCAGCGGCGATGCGCCTACGATTCCGCCGAGGCTCACGCCGCGACGCCCCGCTTCCCAGATACGCTGCACCTCGCCGTGCGTGAGAGTGCGCGTCCAGATCGCCACGTCATCAACGTCCCCGACGAACGGGTGCTTGTACTTGCCCGTGCCGTCCTGTCCAATGAAGAACGGAAGCCCAGTCTTGAACGCGATGTCCGAAAGATCGTCCGCAACGCAGTAGAGATAGCCGTCCTTACGCCCCTGATAGAGACGCACCACGCCGTCCGCTCCGCGCGTCGCCGCATAGAAGATCCATTCGCCGAAATCAGGATTGTACACGCCAAGGTCGTGGCGCTTCCGGCCTTCGCGTCCGCAGTTCAGCAAGAAGCCGTGGCTGTTGAAGCCCCTGACCTTGCAGCTGTAACCGGACGTGCGCGACATGTCAACGTGGTCGGGGGCAATGAGAGCGATTCCCGGCTTAGAGCCAGCGCTCCAGTCCTTGTTGCCGAGAACTACGGGATCGCCGACCTGCTTCTCGAACGTGCGCACCCACAGGGCGAACGAGAACTCCGCCCCGTTCTCGAACTTGAGAGCCTCGGAGCCCTTCAGGCACGCGCATCCAGCCTCGTTCGTGCTCTCGGAAACGCGCAGCGCTCCGCCGAATCTGCCACCTTCCGCAAGCAGTTTAGCCTTCCCGCGTATCTCAACTTTAGCATCGCCGTTAAACGGCAGGTACACCGCCAGTCCGTCCTTCAGTTCCCGCTCCTTCTCCGCAGGCGCGGCGACGTCTCCGCGCACCTTGCCGTCAAATCCGATCTTGGAGATGTCGACCCCGAAATGCGCAAGCGCCGTCGGTGCGGCGTCGTAGTTGTGCGGCACGCCGGGGATGCGTCCATGCGCCACGTGGCGTCCCGCGACGATGAACGGAATCGTGTAGCACTGCGTGGTCAGCTGTCCGTGGTGGCGATCCCAGCCGCCGTGGTCCGCCGTCACTATCACGAGCCAGTCCTCCTCCGCGAACGTCCTGCGCGCTGCAATCGCATTCAGCACGCCGCCTATCTCGTCGTCGCAGACTTTCAACGCCGTGCGATACTCCGGCGTGTAGGGATAGTATCCAAATCCATGCCCGGCGTGGTCGGGACGGTCGATGTACCACATGATGGCGTCTGGCGCATCGTCGCGCGCCACGATCCCGGCAAGTTCCTTTGCGTTCGCGTCGTCTCTGTCGAAGATGAACTTCACGCCGTAGTCTGGGCTCATGCGCAGATCGCCGTACCACGAGAAGATGTGCAGTGGCCTGGTGCCGGGACGCGCCTTCGCAAGGCGGGCGAGCCAGGTCGGCAGGCGCGTCCCGCGGCTCAGCAAGTCGGGATTCCACGAGATGCCGGTCTTCTTCACCGTCATGCCCGTGGCGATGGCGACGTGGTTCGGTGCGCTTTCCGTACTGCCGTCGCGGACCGTGTTCGCCCCGAGCGACCATGCGCACTTGTACCCCGGCTGCCACTTGCCCGCGATCAGCCGTTGGAGGTGCGGCATTTCAAGGTTCTCCACCGCGTCGCCGCGGAGTCCGTCCAGCATGATCACAAGCGTCTTTGGACGGCATGCTCCCCCGGCGTGCGCCGCCACGGCCGCAACATCCCCCCATGCCGTCGTCGCAACCGTCAAGGAAACCATTGCGAAAATGCGGCTATATCTGACCATCATGTTCACCCTCCCTTCCGTTCGTCTTTTTTCAGTTTCGGTTATTTCTCCGGCCTCGCCCGTGCGCGGGCGCGGCGGGCGATTTCGTCCCAGGAGTCCTTCGTGCTCCAGAAGAGCTCGGACTGGCAGAACGTAGCGAAGCTGTACGGCGGGTTGTACTCCGCCACGGCGCTGTACTCCTTCGGCTGATGCTTGCCCGCGCGTACGTGCTTCACGAAGTCATACGCCCACTTGCCGTTCTTGATCCAATACTCGTCGATCTGCACATGGCGCGGAAGCGTAAGCGCGCGGTCGCGCTCGATCAGTTGCTCGCTGGCGCAGCCAAGCAGGAACGGGCCCGCAAGAGGACGCCTGAAGTGGCTCCAGTCGATGCGAAGCTGCGCCTTCCAGCAGAATCCAACGGACGGCGTGAGCGCGAGGATCTTGTCGCAGTACGTGATCATGTTCGGCGAGAGGCCAGTGTCGTGGAACGGGAAGGCGCCGCAGTCCTCCCAGAGGATTTCAAGGGAAGGATCGGTTCGCGCAATCGCCTCGGTTGCGCCCTTCTTGTGGATGGAGGAGGCATGGAGGCCGAAGATGATGTCCGTCTTCGGCGATTCGTCGTGTATCTTCTTCGTCGTCTTGTTCACGAGCTCCGTCACGATGTCGGCGATCAGGCGCCCGCCCATCTCCTGCGCGCTCGTCTCGGTGAAGCTCTGGAAGTATATGCCGTCGCCGCCCATCGGCTTCCAGATGCGCCGCCATTCATCCACGATTGAGTCGGAGAGCTGGTCGAGCTTGCTGATGTCGTTGAACTCGATGCCCCAGCCCCAATGGAATCCCCAATAGATCTCGATGCCCCAGCTGTGGGCGCAGTCGACGACCTCTTTTGCGTTCACAATCTGACGGTCGTTCCAGATGATCGCCCGGTTGAAGCGGGCGCGCGCCATCTCGCGGAACGACGCGTTGTAGTCGTTGATGACATGGCCCCACGTCCAGGCGCTTCTCACCGGCGTCTCGGGAGCCGTGGCGTATTCGTATGACGGAATCTTCTCGCTCCTGAAGAACGTGCCTGGGTAGCAGCAGTGGGCGTTCTTCAGCCGTGCTTCAAGGTCGGGAACGACCACGTCGAGGAAGTCGAACACGCCCCAGAGCACTGCAGAGGGATTGTCGCCGGCGATGATGACGATGTTGCGTCCGTTCTTGCGCATCGTCTTGATGAGATACCCGCCTGCGGGAACTTTCTTCTCGCCGAGAATCGCCCGCAGCGTCGCGTTCTTCGCGGGGACGCCGATCACGAATGCGTCGCGCTTCGTGTCGACGACATCGCCGCCGTCCTTCTCAAGCGGCAGCACGAACGGCATCGCAGGAAATACGTCCCCGCACGCTTGGTGAGCACTTCGAGCGCCCGCCCTTCCGGACCTTCCGCCGACGAGTAGATCACCTTCCACGTTCCGCCGCGCATCGTCTCTGGGAACTTCTCGCCCAATGAAGCCGCAACTGTCGTGTCAAGCGAATGCGTGACGACCGGCGAGACTGCATCTGCCTGCGCGGCCGCCAGTCCTGCGGCCGCGGAAATCACCACGGCCATCGCCGTCTTGAACTTCTTGCTTACCTGTACCATTTTCTTTTCCTTGTTCTTGATTTGAGAAATCATGCCTTGCTTTCACTCACTTGCCCGCGTTGGGCACGACGTACGCCGCGCGGAAGCTGTACCCAACGCCGCTGCTGGTGAACGCAGAGCTCCGCACGTCAGAAGACAATCGCGTCGGGTCAGTGGGGTAGATGTTCTCCCCGCGCACGTACCAGCGGTCGGACGAACCCTTGCCGGGCGTGAACACGTCAGGCGGTTCGCTCTCGCCCACATACGTCCTGCACCACTGCCAGTCGTTGCCGACCATGTCGTAAAGTCCCCAGGCGTTGGGCTCCTTCGTACCGGGCGGCTCGGCATACTGCGATTCGGTGCTACGTCCTGAAATCCCATAAAGCGCGTATTGCTGGGCAAGCGACGCGTCGTCTCCCCAGAAATACGTGGTCGTGGTGCCGGCGCGGCAGGCGATCTCGTGCATCAGCTCGGTGGGGACGTCGAAGTTCATCCCCGTCTTCGCATTGAGGAGTTCAAGCGGACGCCACTTCTTCGCGTCGATAGCGGCATCCGCACCGGGATACGTCGCGACCTTTCCAGACGGAACCGTGTTGCCGCGAATGTCGCAAGGTCTCCATCTGCGGGATTTCAGGCTGTAGTCCGACCATGGAGTGGCGTCCTGGCCGTTCGTCCGCTTGATCACGTGCCCGTACTGCGCCGTCGTCCAGCAGAAGATTCCGATGTAGAAGTCCTTGTCGGTCGTCCAGCTCTTGAACGCCCCAGTTCCCCGCTTTGCCTTGTAGGTGCCCTTGGGTATCTTGCGCAGGACCATGTGGGTGGTCTTGTACTTGTCGGTGTTGTAGCGTGCATTGGAGAGCTGCTGCCCCGTGAAGGAGGCGAACTTCTCGTTCGGCACGAAGAGCCCCTCGTAGGTGACGGCGCCAGTCACAAGATCTACGACCATGTAGTCGTCGCCAGAAGGAACTGGATCGGATATGTACAGCTCGGCTGACATCTTGCAGTCGTCGCATTTCACGCCCTGTGGCGGATTCGTCCATGCGACGGTATGCCGCCCGGGACTGGAAATGCCGTCGTAGACGACATACTCGACCCCGTTTACGACGCTCTTGATTAGGACCCTGCCCACCCTGGTGTCGAAACAGCCGTCACCGTCGGTCACGGTGTACGTGACATAGACCTTGCTGCTCCACGGCCATTGCTGCCTTACGCCGTCGATGGCTATGGTTGCGGCGTCCATCACCAGCGGAAGCGCCGCACTTGCCGCGACCGCCGCTAGTGTCATCAGTTTGCTCATCTTATTGGTCTCCTTTGGCGAATCTCAGGCAGAGCCATGGTTCGTGGCTAACGCTAACGGTCTGCACAGGAGAGGTCGAGCTCGATTCGATCTCCGCTGATGCGGAAGCCCTTGTTCGTGGACTGTACCGCGCCGCATACCGGAACGCGGTAGCGGAATCCCTGAAACACGAAGTTGATGCCGCCATCGCCAATGGCAATCTTCCTGCGGAAATTCTCCTCGTATTCGGCGTCGAGCGAACTGCCAGTCACGACGATGCGCCCTTCCTCGAACCGCACGACGGCTGACGTTCCATCGGCGCGCCTTGCCGTGGCCACGAGCACGCTGTCGCCCTCTGCATCGGCCTCGAGGCCAACGAACTCGCCCGAAAACGCCATCGTGCCCGAAACGTCCTTGCCGCGGAACATCCACTGATCAACGACTGGAGGCGTGAAGTAGAGCGCCTGCCAGCCCTTGCACACCTTGTCGAGGAAAGGCTCCTCGAAGTCGTCCGCCATCTTGTGGATGTCGCGGAATACGAGGCGCTTGCCGTCCATGATGAGGTTGCCGCGGTAGAAGCGGCTGTTGTACCACACGCTCTTGCGCCCGAATCCGGACCAGTCCTCAAGCGCAATCTGCGTCTGCGGACAGTTCTTCTTGTGCGCGGCCTTGAACGCGCGCGCGGTGTCGCACATCTTCTCCAGAACGATGCGCCCCGCGGCCACCTCCTTCGCGATCTTCTCGCACTGCATCGGAAGTCCCCGCGATATCTCCCTCCATCCGAACGAGTTCTCCTGCCCGGTCTGCATGTAGGAGAGATTCAGCAGCCCCTTCGGCTCTGTGTAGACGCGGAAATACCAGTCCACGATCTCCTTGCAATACCCGCCGTACCACACGGGCTCCATCGTTGGGCAGCCATGCTGGTGCACCCGGCCAGAATACAGCTCTCTCGGCTGTCCGTAGTTGTAGATCGGATCTGGCGTGAGCATCTTGAAGACAGGCGACTTCACGGCGTTCTTCATGTCGACCGCCGCCGATAGCATATTCTTCTTCGAAGGATAGTACGCGCCGTTCGAGTAGCCGCCGCGCAGGCCGTAGGCGTCGGTGTTGTCCTGCTCGCGGCAGATGCAGAAGCCGTCGACGCCGTACGTCTTCTCCATGTAGTCCATCGACCAGGCGTCGAGAAGCCACGAGCCGACGCTTTTGGGGTAGTACCCGAAGTCGGCCTTGAACCGCTTGAACGCCGCGTCGATGATGGCCTTGCGTCCGGCATGGTCGTACGCCATCAGGAAGCCGGGGTTGATGTGCCAGTCCCAGTTCCAGTCCTTGTGAGATCCCTTCGGCGCCCACGGCAGGCCCGCAGCCTCGTTGAGCGGACGCGACATCTCGAACCAGAGCCCGAACTCTGTCTTCGACATGTCGCTTTTGCGCGCCTCCGCCATCATCTCCGGATCGACGAGAGCGTCGTACTGGAGCAGGATCGTGTTCACAAAACCGTACTTGCGGTTCAGCGCCACCTCCTCGCGCAGCGCATCCAGCATCTCCTTCCTGGGCGGACGCGGATCGGCCGACCGCACGAAGTTCACCATGTTGACGACCTTCCGCACAGGCGCGACAGGCGCTGCCGCATACGCCGCAACGCACATCGCCGTTCCGACAGCCGCCACCGCCGAAAACATCACCTTCATGAGCAACCTCCTGTATAACTTTTGAGCATACGCGATCTCATGCCAACTCGTCACCGCATGAGGATGGCCATGCCGCCCTTGCCTATCACGTATAGGCCATCATCCCTTACGCGCATCGCAAACAACTTCGCGCTCTCACTGTCGAGCTTGAACGTGACGCCTGCAGGCTGCGCGCTCCAGCCAACCACCTTCTCGGCCGTGCGGGACGAGAACAGACGCCCGTGGATGTCCACCGTGATCGTGGCGCCGGACGCGAACATCACCTCGCCCGCCTGGCTGACATACGTGTTATTTTTGGTTATATTGCCGTTGTGTCCCGTGGCATCCCAGCATCCCGACACACCCGAAAGGTCAAGCGTCGCACCATTGTTCAGCTCCACTGGCGGACGATACGCCCCGGCCTTATAGACTCCTCCGACAACCACCTTGCGCGCCGTGTTCGCATGCGCCGCCCAGTAATTCCTCGTGTTCGTGTATGTAAAGTCCTTCACCAGAATTGAGCCAATATTGTTGCCGGACAGGAAAAGGAATGCGTTCCCCTCGAACTGGAGATTTGCGGCGGAGAAGTCTGCATCGTCGGCGCTGATCTGCAACGCCCCTGCGGAAGCGGCGTTTATCTTTATCGTCCCCGTTTGCGTAACCCTCAAATTCCTGGCGTAGCATTGGCAGTTGTTGTCGCTGCCCACGTTGATTTCCACGGTCAAGGTCTTGCCGTTCAGGTTCAGTTCCCCGTAGTCGTTCGCGTCGTTGCTGCCGAAGTGAAGCCAGCCGCCCTCGATCGTCGCGTCATCTATCAGAACGATGTCCTGCATCCATGTGTTGCTGAAGTCCGTGTCCCATGCCGCGTTCTGATTGGCGCCGCGGACTTTGATCGTGCCGCCGAGTTCGTAATTGTAGATGCTCCCGTTGATGTTGGTGTTGAAGTCAAGGACCGCACCCTTCTCGATTCGGATGGTCTGCGTCTTGTCGCCGATTCCGAACGGATTACGGTTCGCGGCATTTGCCGTCCAGATGTCGCAGATGACCGTCCCGGCTTTCACGTGCGTTCCGCCCGTGTAGGTCTGCCCCGCCCTGTGGACACGATACGCGCCAGTCCCCTCCTTGACGAACCGCAGCGATCCGGAAAACACGATTCCGCCATTGTCCGAGATTATGCCGTTCACGAACTCCTCGCCTTCCGCAACGGTCAATATGAACTTGCCGCCGGAGCCCTGCGCCGAGCTGTCGGTCACGGACCATGCGTTAATCACGCTCCCGTTCAACGCCGTCATCTCCAAGTCGTTTCCGCAAAGGTCGATGGAACTCCCGGACGCGACCTTTGTTAAGTCTATTCCGTTCCAGTTGACGTCCGCAGTGAGCTGCACGTTGTCAAACCGGATCGCGTGGTAGGTCAGTGATGCATTCTCGGGGAAGGAGAACGCCGTCTGGCCGGCGATGATGATTGTCGTGTCCGCGCCGGGCAGGCCTCCCTCGATCGTCACCCCGGAGCTGTTGGCGCAAAGCCAGTTGTTCGTGTCGGAAAGGTCTCCCGCCGTACCGGCACCGGTCCAGGTCGCCGTCGCCACGACGTCATCCCGCAGGAACACTGCCTTGAACTCGGCCGGCATGGACGTCCTCACGGAAACCGTCGCGTCTGACGCCGTGCCGGATGCAATAAGCCCAACGGGGCCTTCCCAGTGGTCGAACAGGTATCCAGCCGCCGCCGTCGCAGTAAGGGTCGTCTCCACAGGCGTGCCGAACGTGCCGTCAACGGAGACCGTCGCGCCGGGCGCGCCCTGCCCGATGGCAACCGTTCCCTGTCCCTCGCTCGTCGCCGTCACCGTGAACGTTGTCGGCACGGGCACGGCAACCTGTACTGCCGCGATCGCGCCACGGTACTTTTTCTTGTTGCCGAGATTCACCACGCTCACATCTACGCGGCCACCCGTGTTCTCAAGCAGCACGGGGCCGATCTTCAGGTAGTCGCCGCCGTGTACCAGAGAGTTGGCCACGGCGTTTGCGGAGCTTCCCCATGCCCCATTGCCCTCCTGGACGATATTCGCCGAATACGTGTATGTCACGCCGTTGACGGTGACCGGCTCGAAAGTTCGACTCCCGTTGTCCGTTGACAGATAGACGTAAACCCAGCAGTAGCCCGGGAATCCATTCGCGGCAGTCAGTCCACTTATCGAACACGAATGGGCGGAATCGTCAAGATAGCTGTAGAAGAGGTTGCCGCTCGTCACGCCCGTCCCGTTCGCCCACGTATGGTGACAGGTGTGCGCGAACGTCACGCTGCCGGGATGGGCCGCGCCGTCGTTCCACAGGAATCCGGTCTGGGCTTCCAGCTCGCGCGCGTATGTGTTGTTCCAAAAGTCGCCTGCGACTGGAACGGCGCCGTATTCATCCGCCCCGGAAAGCGGACCGTAGTCTTTGTCGTTCGTCTGCTGTCCGCCGGAGAAGTTGACGGAGAGAGTATAGTCGCAGCGTTCACCGAAGTCGATCTGCACGGCGGAAAGCGAACCGTGGTATTTCGCGGTCGTTCCATCCGATGCCGCCGCGTACGAGATGGTCACGGTTCCGTCGGTTATCGCCACGCCTTCGATCTTCAGGTAGTCGCCGCCAAGCACCAGCTTCTTGTTCTGCGCGAACGTGCAACTGCCCCACGACGTCGTGCCCGCCGTCACCGCGCCGTTCGCGTAGGTGTAGGTCGTCCCGTTCACGGTCTTGGGACAGAACACGGCACCCGATCGGTCTGAAGTGCAGTAGATATAGACCGTGCAAGTAGAGGGAAAGCCGTTTCCCGCCGTCAGTCCCGACAGGGTCAGCGTCTGCGCGTCAGATCCATCGAGAAACGAGTTGAAGATGTTGTCCGTCGTGGAGCTCGTACTTACCGACCAGGTGCAGCTGGCGTTCCACGATGCAGATACGCCTGCCGCGACGGAGCCGTCGTTGAGCTTGATCGACGACGCGCTCGCCACGCCGCTTCCGTGCGTGGAGGAATGCGTCTGGAAGTTGTTCCAGTTGTCGCCGGCGACTGGCAGCGCGCCAAAGAGCGCCGAACCGCTCACAGTGCTGAAGGCCGAATCGCCCGGATTCGCCGGCGAATCCCTCGGCCCGGCAAAGTTGATCGAGATCGACTTTCCCGTTCCGGCCAATGCCGGCAACGCCGCCGCTACGCAGATTGCCGTAACTGCCATCAGTTTTCTAGCGCTCATTTTTGTTTTGTCCTTTTGACGATTAAAACTGAAACCAACACTATTTTACCCCTCCCCCGTCGGTTTTGTCAATTAGGGAATTTGAAAAAATTGTAATCGGCCCGTCTCACGTTTCGCGTCTCAAGTCTCACGTCAAAAAGCACCCTACAACGCGCTCTGCGGTCGATGATGCTCTGCTGACCGAAATGCCCGGAAATGGGCGCGAAACAAGCTTCAGTTGCAGTATGCGGAGAAATCGCGGATGAGCGGCTTCGCGGCGGAGGCCGCGACGGAGAGGCGCAGGCGCGAGGCGGCGACCTTCTCGAAGCGGACGATGTGCTTGTGCCCGACGCACGTGCCGGAGTAGAGCTTCTTCCACTCCGTGCCGACAAGCGCCTCTAGGTCGAACTTGCGGATACGCTCGCCCTGCTCGATGCGCTCTGCGAGGATCACCTGGTTCACCGGACCGGAATCCTTCGGAATCGCGAGTTCGAGGCGGTCGCCCTCTCCTTCGGCGGCCGCGAGTCTGTTTGCGTAGCGCCCCTTGATGCGCCGACCGAACTCGGCGTAGGTCTTCATCTCGCTTTCGAGAATGAGACCGTCAGGCTGCGGCGCGGCGTTGAGGAGGAGGTTGCAGTTGCGCCCCACGGAACGGTCGTACATGTTCATGAGGTAGTCCATCGTCCAGTTCGGTCCCCTATTGTAGCAGAACCACCTGTTGCGCCCAAGCGGGACATCGCACTCGCCGGGAATCCACCTTCCGCCGTCGGGATTGCCGTTGTACTGCATCTCCTTCGTGCCGTCGTCCGCCGTGCCGTCGATTCCCGTGGCCCAGCAGGGATACGGTGCCACACCGCGTTCATTGCCAACCCAGCGTATCAGGTTCTTCGCTTCGGGAGGTCCTTGGAAGAGAAGTGCGTTCGGTTGGTACTTCTCGATGAGCGGCAAGAGATCGGGGCCACCCTTCTCCGGCGCCAGCGCGCCGCCGTCGAACCATATCTCGAAGAGTTCTCCGTAGCGGCTCCAGAGTTCCTCGGTCATCCTCTCGCATATCTTCGCGTACCGCTTCTTCGACTCGGGCGAGGGGTCGCCCAGCCAGCAGCCCTTCACAAAGGAACGACCAAGATTGCCCGCGCCAAGGAATCCGTTGCCGGAAACGCTTGCGTAAAGACCGGGCAAAAGGCCGTACCTGCGGGCACTCTCGACGAAGTCCTTCACAAGGTCGCCTTTTCCGTTCCGCCATGACGCCTGCTTAAGGCCGTACGGATAGAGATCGCTCTGCCACTGGAGGAACCCGCTGCAGTGCTTCGCGACGAGCACGACGTACTTCGCACCGTAGGCCTTCGCCGCCTCCATCCACTGGTCCGTGTCGAGCTTCGCGGGATTGTAGAGCTTTGGATCGGGAAAGTCCTTGAAACTTCGCCAGTTCCAGTTTGGCTTGAATACTGGGATGTCGAAATGGAAGAACATCCCGAGCTCCATGTCGGCCCAGCGCCTCTGCGCAGCAGTGGGAACCGGCAGAACCCGTCCCGCCGCCGCATTCGCCGCAAACGCGATTCCGCCCGGAAGCGCGGCATACGCACCACCTGCGGCCATTGATCCGATGAAATTTCTTCTTGTCGTTTTCATGCTCATATTATACGAGGCAATTCATAAACCCCTCTTTCGTGGCAGTTGCGGATCAAGCCTCCTGGTCTGAAATAAGCCGCATAACTGCAAAAACACAATCGAGGTGTCCTGTGTGGTAAGTTTAGCAAAATAACCGCCGCAGACGCAAGCGGGAAATGAAAATTGAAGGCGTTGGACGCGGGCTGCGTGCAGGGCATCTTGCCCGTTACAATGGGCTAGTGCTTCGCACATTGCTTCATGTAATTCGCTCCATCACCTTGCGCGTCTTGACAAGGGCGAGGATGAGGTTGTTGCAAAACCTGGCCACGACGGAGCGCGGCCCTCCCGTGACTGCGCATGTATTGTGCGAGAGGAGTATTTACCGTAATCGCCCCCTAGATGACAACTACGGATTCAATATTTTCAAATAAACATTGCCATGTAGTGCGGCAACGTGATTTTCTTCCCCGAAACGCCGACGTTCCCGTCGATGAACTTGTACCCGTACGGCACCTGCGGATTCTCAAGGGCCTCGTTCAGCGAGATGGTCGCGCCATTGGACGCCTTGACCTCGACCGGCACGATTCCGCCGTCACGCTCAATCGCAAACTCGACTTCACGCGCACCGTCCTCGCTTTTGAAGTAGTAAAGCGGGATGCCCTTGCGGTCAAGCACGCCGGCAATCAGGTTCTCGTAAAGCCCCCCCTTCGCATTCCCCTTCAGTCTTCCCGAATACAGAAGACCCTTCGTTTCCGTACCATACAAGGCCGAGAGCAGGCCGATGTCCGAAAGGTACAGCTTGAACCATCCGTCGCGGACCTGCGCGTTGAGCGGCACTTCCGTCACCGTGACGTTCAGCGCACGGGAGGCGAACGAGGCATCGCAGAGCCAATCCACGGAGGATGCGTACTTGCGTTCGCTGCCGCCTTTTTCCACCTCCGCATACTTGAACTTGCGGTTCTCCTTTGCCAGAAGACGCGGGATCGCGCGGTAGCAGGCTTCGATCTTCGGGATGTCCGTCGTATCCGCGTACTTGTGGATGTCGTCGATATACGACGCAAGTATCTTCTCCTGTTCCTCCTGCACCGGACCGAAATCCCCGGCTTCGACATACGCCTTCACGACAGCTGGCATGCCGCCGACAATCATGTATTCCTTCAGCAGGTCCAAATACTTGCGGTTCACGGCGTCGGGCACGATCTCTCGCCGCTCGCAGTATCCCCTCAGAACCTCAATGGCCTCTTCCGTCACACCCCTCGCCCAGAGGAATTCCTCAAAATCAAGGGAATGCATTGTAACCTGCCGCTCGTAGCCGACTGGAATTGACTTCGGTTCATGACGGTCACGGCTCTTTTTGTTCTTGTACTTGATTCCCAGCAGAGAATCCGAGGCGACGACATCGTAGCGCCCGTCCAGCGCAAACGACTTCAATGCCGTCCGCGCGTTCGCGCACTCCTGTATCTCGTCGAGGAAAATCAGCGTCCGACCGGGCAGAAGACGCCGCGACGCATCGTATGCGGAAATCTTCCGGTAGAGATCTTCCGCCTTGAGGCTGCCGTCGAATATCGAACAGGCGTCCGGATCCAGAATGAAGTTGAACTCGATGAAACTCTCGTACTGTTCCCTTCCAAACTTTTCGATGATGAAGGTCTTTCCAATCTGTCGAGCCCCCTTGACAAGAAGGCTCTCCTGATGCCGTGTGTTTTTCCACTGCATCAGTCGGTCATAGAATTTTCGCCTGAGTTCTACCATTGAAACTCCTGTTTTTCAAACGGCGAAATTATATCAGATTTCAATCGAGATTGTCAACATGCAACTTTTAGAACTCATCCAACACAATAAACTGCAACTTTTCGGACTCTTTTCAGATGTATTTTTGCAACTTCTTCAGCGGCATAAATAGAAGAACGCCGCCTGGAAGGCGGCGTTCCCAGTTAATGACCTACCGATCACGCCATTTATCTCACGATAATCGAGAAGCCGCTGCGGAAGAGGTCATAGCCCAAGCCGTCTGCGGTCTTGGCAAGCACCCAGCCCTTGGGCTTCGTCCCGGCGACAAAGTCAACAGGCACGCTCGAAAGCATTTCCGCAGAGCCGACCTTGAACAGCGGAACCCTGTCGTAGGTCGATTCCAGGTCAAGCCCGCTCGCGTCTATCAACATTGTGCCCGTGAACGACTCGGTCACGGTGAGGTAGCCCGTGCCGCTCGGCTTGAACACCGCGCCGCTGCCCATCGTCTTGTGTACGGTGAAAAGCTTTTCACCCGTGGGCAATTCAACGCTGGACGCGACCCGAGGCGTTGCCGGCTGCGAGCGCCTGCACCTCGGCCACCGACGCATGGTTGAAGTCATGCTCGATCGAGTGCTTCAGGCACGAAGCCGCAACTGCGAAGTTGATGGCGTCCTGCGTGCCGTACCCGTTCGCGAGGGCGTAGATGAGCCCGCCGCCGAAGGAGTCGCCGCCGCCCACGCGGTCGACGATCTGAATGTCGTACTCAGGAGAGAAGCACGCTTTGCGTCCATCGAAAAGCATGCCGGCCCACTTGTTGCGGGACGCAGAAATCGAAGTGCGGAGCGTAATGGCCACTTTCTTGCAGCCGAAGCGCGTGGCAAGCTGGCGGGCGACGGAGATGTAGCCCTCTTTGTCGAGCTTGCCGCTGTCGACATCCGTGCCCTCCGCCTTGATGCCGAAAACATCCGCCGCGTCGGCCTCGTTCGCGATGCACACGTCCACGTATGGGACGAGTTTCGACATCGTCGCGCCGGCCTGCGCGCGGGTCCAAAGCTTGCCGCGGTAATTGAGGTCGCAGCTCACGGTGATCTTGTGGGCCTTGCAGTACTTGAGCGCATCGAGGCAGATGTCGGGGCATTCGCCGCCGAGAGCGGGCGTGATGCCCGTGAAGTGAAACCACTTCGCGCCCTTGAGAATCTTCGCCCAGTCGAAATCCTTGCGGGACGCAGTAGCGATTGAGGAACCGGCGCGGTCGTAGACGACCTTCGAAGCGCGCTGGGAGGCACCTTTCTCAACGAAATAGATGCCGAGACGCGGACCGCCCCACACGATGTCCTTGGTATCGACGCCGAACCGACGTACCTCGTTACGGGCAGATGCGCCGAGCGGGTTGTCGGGGAGCTTCGTGACGTACGAGGCGTCCATGCCGTAGTTGGCGAGCGACACGGCCACGTTTGCCTCGCCCCCGCCGTAGGAACATTCAAACTTCTCCGCCTGGACGAACCGGAGATAGCCTTCCGGGTTCAGGCGCATCATGATTTCACCGAAACAGACGATTCTTTTAGCCATGACTAATAACCTCATTTTCCGGATTCTCCGGATTCTCCGGACATTCCGGACTTTCCGGGAGAAAAAAAAAAGCCGGCGGCGCCCTACTCTCCCGCGGGCGAGTCCCGCAGTACCCTCGGCGAAGAGGCCCTTGACTTCCGTGTTCGGAATGGGAACGGGTATGACAGCCTCTCTATGGCCACCGGCAAAAGTATTGCCGAGTCGACGGTCTAAAGGGAATTGCAGCGCGACGGGAAGGAGATCCCTGCCACAATGAAGTCTGTGTGGAAAATTAAGCTAAGCCGCACGTCTGATTAGTACCGCTCGGCTCAACGCATCGCTGCGCTTGCACTTGCGGCCTATCGAGGTCGTGGTCTACAACCTGACTTTAGACGGTTGCCCGTGGGTGGTCTTGTCTTGGGGGAGGCTTGGCGCTTAGATGCTTTCAGCGCTTATCCGTTCCGTGCATAGCTACCCGGCCTGCCGCTGGCGCGACAACCGGAACACCATGGGCACGTCATCCCCGGTCCTCTCGTACTAGGGAATGCTCCCCTCAAACCACCTGCGCCCGCAGAGGATAAGGACCAAACTGTCTCACGACGTTTTGAACCCAGCTCGCGTTCCGCTTTAATTGGCGAACAGCCAAACCCTTGGGACCTTCTCCAGCCCCAGGATGCGAAGAGCCGACATCGAGGTGCCAAACCGCGGCGTCGATGTGAACTCTCGGCCGCGATCAGCCTGTTATCCCCAGAGTACCTTTTATCCGTTGAGCGACGGCCCTTCCACAAGGAACCGCCGGATCACTAGGTCCCGCTTTCGCGTCTGCTCGACCTGTCGGTCTCGCAGTGAGGCCAGCTTCTACCCTTGCGCTCGACGCACGATTGCCGACCGTGCTGAGCTGACCTTCGAACTCCTCCGTTACTGTTTGGGAGGAAACCGCCCCAGTCAAACTGACCCCCTGGCATTGTCCCCCTCCCGGATGACGGGATGGGGTTAGGACTCCGCCCTGCTGAAACCGGTATTTCACTTGTCGGCTCCACCGTCCCTGACGAGACGGCTTCGAAGCCTCCCGGCTATGCTACATACAACAGACCAGAGCCCAGTACCAGGCTACAGTAAAGGTTCATGGGGTCTTTCCGTCCTTCTGCGGGTATCCGGCATTTTCACCGGCACTACAACTTCACCGAGATCCTCGTTGAGACAGCGCCCATATCGTTACACGATTCGTGCAGGTCGGAACTTGCCCGACAAGGAATTTCGCTACCTTAGGACCGTTATAGTTACGGCCGACATTCACGGGGGCTTTGGTTCGG
>Ga0256407_10007554_pt1 | contig 16304 bp, 12 predicted proteins | sample RumenRJG_04DNA_FD_193489 | JGI IMG/M metagenome (GOLD analysis project Ga0256407, IMG submission 193489) | Bovine rumen microbial communities from Lethbridge, Alberta, Canada - RJG_04 | ecosystem: Host-associated > Mammals > Digestive system > Stomach > Rumen | place: Canada: Alberta...
ATAAAAACAAAAAACAAAAAAGTCAAAAAAATAAAAAAAAAAAGTTAACAAAATCAATAATGGAAGAAGAAAAAAAAAAAGATCCAAAATATAAAACAGAATTATGTAAAACATATAGTGAAACTGGTGAATGTCCATATGGAAAAAAGTGTAGATTTGCACATGGAAAAGATGAACTTTTTTCAAAAGATATTGGAATGAATTATAAAAAAATAGAATGTAAATCCTTTTCAGAATATGGTTTTTGTCCTTATGGTTCTAGATGTAGTTTTAAACATGATGAAAGAGAACTAAAAAATTTTCAATTACCTTTTTATTATGTCAAATTATTTATTTTTAATAATTTAAAACCTTTAAAAAATAGACTTAAAATTTTTGAAGAAATTGTAGAAAATAATAATAAAAATGAAATTAAAAATAAGAAAAAAAATGTTAATAGTTCTTCAACTAGTGAAATTAGTTTTGATGATGAAAATTAATATTAACTATTTTCCCCTTATTTATAATATTTATTTGTATGCAAAATTTATTATTGATAATGATTTAATCTTGGTATTATTTATTTGTTTATTTAATTTTCCTTTTTTTAAGGAATCTATTAATAATTATATAGTGATTATGAATTAATGTATCATTAATTTTTTCCATTCATTACTTTTATTTTTAGTAGTAATTTATAAATAAATTCATTTAAAATTTTTCTTTTTAAATGAATTTTTACCTTAAGGTTATTATAATAATTTATGAATTTTTAATTTTTTAATTTAAGAATATTATTATTTGATATAATTTATAAATAATAAAAAATTATAAACAAAGTTAATTTTTTTTAAATTAAAAAAAAATTAAATATTAATTTTTTAAATCTAAAATGAAAATCAAATTATTATTTTCTATTACATTTCTCATAATAATATTATGTAAAAAAGAAAATATAACTAATTCAAATAAAAATGAAAACACATTAAATATATCAAATTATGAAATGGATAAATTAATGTCATGTTCTTATATAATAACATTAAAAACTCAAGAAGATAAAGATTTAATTGATTCAGTGAAAAAAAAATTAAACACAACTCAACAAGAAAAAATATCAGCAAAAATTTATACTGATATGTTTGAAAAATGTGTAAATACAATTAAAGAAGAAAGTGTATCAAAAATATTTAAAAATTTAAAATTAGTAATTGAACCAGAATATTCAGAAGAAGTGAGAAAATTAGTAGAAATAGATTATACAATTTATAATAATAATCAAAATTTAAATTTAACTTTAAATCAACAAATTTTAGTTTATAAATTTCAGAAAGTTAGAGAAATTTTCCAAAAGAAAAAAGCAGAAAATCCTAAAGAAGATATAGAAAATGAAAGAGGAGAAGAAAATGATGATTTTACAAGTAATACTTATGATATAACGAAAATGCCTAAGTATATTAATGCTATTTTGTTTATTATTGTATTTGGATTATTGTTTTTTGGGACTTATTTTCTTTTGAAAAAATTGACTTATAAACCTGAAAAAAAGAAAAAAAAGAAAAATTAAAATCTTGGATTATTAGAATTTAATAATATTTATTTAAAAATTTTTTTTTTATCAATTTACTTTAAAATATATTATTTATAAATGAAACTAAAAGAAATTATTCTCAAAAAAATGCCATTATATTTAAATCAAAAATATTCTGATTTATTTTTTAATATTTTGAGAAATATTAAGGAAATAAAAAATGAAGAAAATAAAAAAATGAAAAAAATTTCCCTTTTTGAATTTGAAAAAAAAAGATATATTGAATTAACAAAAAAAACAATTTATAAATATTTTTATGAAATTGATAAAGCAATAAATAAAAAAGAAATATATAATAATGAAATATATTCTCAATTAGAATTATCATACTTAAAAAATAAGGCAAAATTATATTATAGAAAATTAAATTTAATAAGTATTGAATCAAGAAAAAGAATTGATTATTGTATAGAATATTATATTGGATTTTGTAAATTTGAAATAAAAAAAACACATAAAAAACTTTTTATATTTCCTAGTAGAACAGAAACAATGAAAAGTATTTTTAAAAGAAATATTTCAAGAAAAACAACTTATAATCATAATTTTATCAAAAAAAATACATTTAAAAACTTGGAAAATAATAATGAAAATAATGAAGATGATTTTTTATTTGATGATGATGAAGAAAAGAAAAAAATTATAAATTTATTTATTGGAAAATTCGATATAAAAAAAATTATTAATAAAGAACAAAAAATTGAATTCAAAAAAGGAGGATTTGTTAATGCTTTTATATTTAAAGATTTAAATAGTAATGATGAAAATGATAATAAACTTTTTCATTTTATTAAAATGAAAAAGAAAAAATATAATAATGTAATTTCACCGATTAAAACATATAGGGAAAATAATATGAAAAAAATTCATAAAAATTTGAATTTAAATAATAATTTAATAAATGATGAATCAATTTCTGATTTAAGTTCAAAAAATTTATTTACAAAAAAAAAAAAAAAAAATTTAATTTTTTCAACTAGTTACAGTAATCTTTATCTTACAAAAAATATTCTTCATTATAATAAAAATAAAAAATTAAATTTAAGTCCAAATTCTTTTATTTCAAATTATGAAAAAAGTAATAGAATTTCTTCATATGAGAACAAGTCATTAGATTACACATCAAAAAAAAAATTTCCAAAATTAAATGAAAGATCAATTTCAAATTCAAATTCAAAAAATAAAAAAAAATCAGGTGTTTTTAATTACCTTTCTAAAAAGGATTTATATTATTAAAAAGAAATTTATATATTCCAAAAAAAAAATACTTTTTTAAAATCCTATATAAAAAAAGTAATCACAATATATAAATAATATATTATAAATAATTTTTTAATAATTTCATATTTATTAATTTACTTATTTATCACTAATAAAATTAATTAACTCATTAATATCAATATCAAAAATCCTAACAGTAAAATCATCAGAACAACTTCCAACACGAATAACTTTATTATCATCAGTGATAAAACTCCTAATTCTCTTTACACTTTTTCCATGTTGTAAATAAATATGCCAATCATAAATAATTTTAATATCTTTCCTTTCAGAATTATATAATAATAAATTTAAACTTCCATCTTCCAATCCAGAAATAATAATAAAAACTTTTCCAAAATCAAATTTAATTAAATCAACACTAGTAACAGAATCTTTCATTTCAATAAAAGATACTTTTTTAAATTTTAAATTATCTTCTTCCCAAATAGAAATAATTTTATCTCTTGATCCAGTACAAAAAATTTTTTCATTAAATCCCCAAGAACAACTCCAAATAATTCTATCATGAGCATTTTTTTCACTTTGAAATAATTCATAATCATAATTTTCATTATTTGAAATTTTTTTATATAAACACCAACTTCTATCTCTTGAACAACTTAAAATAAAATTATCATTTGGACTAAATTCAATTTGTGCAATTGTTAAATTATGACCATCTAATTTTTTTATTAATTTCCCATCTTCAATATTCCAAAAATGTAATTTTGAATTTTTTTCTTTTTGAGATTTTTCACCTGAAACAAAATATTTTCCATTATGACTTATATCAGAAGAGAAAATTTCATTTCCATGACCATAAATTTTTTTTTCTTCAGGCCATAATGTATTATTACATAAAAAATCTTCATTTGGTGGAATTGAATAATTATATTTTGATATATAAAATTGTTCTGTTTTATTAGTTAAAATTGCATCTGGATCAAATTTAGAATAGTCATTTTCATTATTGTCTTCATCATCTAAAATAACTTGTCTATTCATTAATGTTAAAGCTTGTTTCATTCCTTCAACTTTTGAATATTTTAATTCATAAAATTCATTCGTATTATCTTTTTTAAATTTTAAGTCAATTTCACTTAATTCTTTTAAAAATTTTATTAAATTAAATGGAGGTGTAAAAATTCTTAATAATTTCTCATCTGCTCCTGTAATTATTTTACATAATAATTTTTCATTTGGATTATTTTCATTTATTATATTTTGACACATTAAAGTATTTATTATATAACCATGAATTTGAGGTCTGTTTACTTCATGCCAAGTATCATTTTTTTTCCAATATATAAATGCTCTTGTTGTTTCATCTTTACTACAAGAAAATAAAATATTTTTTGAAGGATCCCATTTTATATCATTAACACTATTAAAATGACCATGAATAATTAAATTTGATTCATATTGATTTTCATTATTCATTTTCCAATTGTAAAATGCACCATTATATGAATATGCTAAAATATTTTTATAAGAATCTAGGAAAGTAGCATAAAAAAATTGATGTTTATTTCCTATCATTTCTCCAAGAGTATATTCTTTATTCCACATATTATGTTTTTTATCAAAAACCCAAATTGAAACTGTATAATCAAAACTTGAACTTAAAATATAATAATTTTCTTCATCTACTTTTTCCCATTGAATACTTGAAACTGAATCTTCATGACCTTGTAAAATACTTTCTAATGTAATATTATAATAATCATATTCAATTAAATTAGTATTATTTTCATCTTTTTCTACTTTTATTACATATGATGTTTTTGATTTATATTCATCGTATATTGAATTTGTTTTATTTATATTTATTTTATCTGCAATTGAATTCAAAGAATTTTCTTCTAATTTTGTTATATTCCATATTCTTATATAATTATCTTGTGATGATGAACAAAAAAAAATTGATTTTGAATTATGGGTTTCTGGACAAACACAATTTATATCTCTAATATCATTTTCATGTCCTGTTAAACTAACTAAATATTCGACTGGTTTTATTTTTGAATAATCCTCTTTTTCTAAATTTTTTTTTTGTAATTCAAGGTTTAATTTTTTTATTCTCATTATACTATGAATATTTATTACTCTATCATAACCACCTGTTAATAAAAGTAAATGAGATTTATTAATAACAGTTAAACATAATGTATCTTGTAATTTTTTTGAATAATCTAATGAATAAAACATTTTAAATTCATTTAAATCAACATCAAAATAAAATAAATCTAAAATACCATTTGATGTAAAAATTGCAAAATATTTTTCAATTCTACTAATAAATAATGTTTCAATACAATTAATAGAAATTGATTTATTTGAATCTGAAGATTTATATTCTTTTGATAATTTCCAAGATTTATAATCAAAAACATTATTTTCTTTATTTCCATTTATCCAATGTAAAATTTTCCCATCAGAACCAACTGAAATAAATTCTATTAAATCATTCCCATTATTATTATTATTAATCCATTTTAAACTATTTACTCTATCAGTATGTGCATTTAAAGTTAAATAAGTTTTGCATTTTTCAGGGTCATGTATATGAATTAAATTACTTGAACCATAAATTAAACATTTATATTTTTTTGAATAATCAGCACATTTTAAACATGTATTAACATTTGCACAAATTAATTTTGTTTTAATTAAAGATGACATTATTTTTTTAATATTTTGAGTATATTTAATTAGTTAATTTTTTTTTTTTAATTTAATTTTTAAATTTTAATAATATTATTTTTTGAAATATAATTAATAAAAATATTATTGAAATAAATAAAAAAATGAAAACTAATGTTTATACTTTCCAAGAATTTTTAGATTCATTAAAAATATTAAGTGAAAATAATCCTTCACACAATGATGTTTTTGTTAATTCAGGTGATATGAATAATGTAAATAGTCAATTAAGAATAAAAATAGAAGAAGCTATTGATAAAAACGAAGCATTAATTCAAGAAAATGAACAATTAAAAAATGATTTAGCCAATGAACAAAGAGAAAAATCTGAATTAAAATTTCAATTAGAAAGTATTCAAAAAAAATTTCAAAACGAATTTAAATTATCAGAATTAACAGGAATAGAAAAAGATAAAAAATTATATGAATTAACAAATGCAATAAACCAATATGAAAATGTAACAAAAGAACTAACTGAAAAATTAAAACATTACGAAGATGTATTTCAAAATATGAGTAAAACAGATTCTAAAACTTCAGAAAATCCTTTATATGATGAAACAATACAAAAATTATTAGTTGAAATTGATAAAAGAGATGAAATAATAGAAAAATTAAAAAATGAAATTGTATCTCGTGATCAAGTTTTTCGTGATATTTCAAAAATGAAAGGAGAAATTGATAGTTATACTGAGAAAATTGGTATATTATATAATGAAATTAAAGTTAGAGATAAAATAATTGAAGATTTAGAAAAAAATAATAAACAAAATATTAATTCTGGAATTGGGAATTCTAATGAAAATTTTTATAAACAAAAATATGAAGAAGAAAAAACTAAAAATGAATCTTTGAAAAATTCTATTTCTGAAGTTACTGTTATGATTAAACAATTAAATGATTCAAAAGATGAAATGAAAAATGCATATGAAAAAACAATAAGGGAATTAATGAAAAATATGAAAGAAAATGAAGGAGGAAATATTAATAGTGAAAATAATGAAATTAATGATGAGTTACTTAAACAAAATGTTGAATTGAAAAAAATGAATGAATTTCTTATTTCGAAATTGGAAAGTTTACCTGATTTAGAAAAAAAATTCCAAGAATTATTTGAAATGATTAATATTTTAAAAAAAGAAAATTATGCTTTGAAACAAGAATTAAATAGTAAGAATAATCCTAGTTCAATTCCTAATCAAAATGAAGAACAGAATAAAGAATAATGAATAATTTATTATTATTTATTCTTAATTTAAAAGTTTAAATTTGAATTTTTATTTTATGTTTGTTAAAAAAAATTACTTTTCCAAATGATAATTATTTATTTATATAATATTTTTATATAAATATTTTCAAAATTAAAATTAATGAAAAGAAATCATTAATAATTTATAATATACTTAATTTAACCATTATTTGGTTCAGTAGAATTATAAAAATTTTTTGAATCTCCATCATTATTTCCATTCCCAACACTATTATTAATATTATTATTATTAGGAGCTGTATTTGTATTATTATTTTGTTTATTTATTTTATAAATTTTAATAACTTTTGGTTGATTAATATTATCATTATTTTGATTATTTTCACCTCTTGGACTAAGTAAAATATTATTATTAAATGAAATATTATTATGTACATTAATTTGATTATTATTATTATCACTTTTATTATTATTAACATTTGAATTATTACTTATAAGATTATTATTATTATTAAATCCTCTTGAACCAACATGTGGTAATTTCACTTTTTTATCTAATGTACTTCCAATTCTATGTAAATCTTTCGAATTAGCAATTTTCTCATCATCAGATGCATAATTTTTCCCATTTTCTTTTAATTCTTGACTTTTTAATAAATCAGTATTAACCATTTGTAACATTCTACTAAATCCATGTCCCATTCTATATTTAGTACTTTCTTCCCTTTGAGGATATTTATTCCAAGGAACATACTCACTTTTAATATTCATATCTTTAATAACACTTTCACAAGAAGCACATAAAAAGTTAGATATAGGTTTTTTTGCAAGTAACCAAGTTTCCCCTTCTCTTTTATAATTTTCTTGAATATTTTTAATTTGAGTTTCAATATATCTAAAACTCTTTTGAACATCAATTTTATCAGCATATTTTTTATTACATGATAATCTTAAATCTTCTAACATAGCTTTAAGTAAATTTTGATATTGTGTAAAATCATCTTCAGTTGGAGTATGTTTTAATCTTTCTAATATATCATCAATATTTCTTTGTATATTTTCAATTAATGATTTTAAATGATCGAATTTTGAATAAATAATTTTATTTGTTTCTATGAATTTTTGATTATCAACATATTTTGCTAAATCTAATAAAGTTGAATTTCTATTTTTTGAATTATCACTTACTGGACCAAAAGCTAATTTTGAATATTGACCAGTTAAATATTCAATTTTTCTTACCATCATTGAATTTTCTTGTCTTAATTTATCTAATGCTTCATTTACTTGTTCCATTTGATAATCATCATCTTTTGATTTGTCTTCTAAATTATTCACTCTATCATTTAATTCTTCAAAGGAAAATTTATTTGTTTTTGTATTTAATTCTTCATATATTTTCTTTAGTTTTTCATTTAATTCATCTATTGATTCTAAATCTGATTTTGTTGTAATTTCTTTTCTTAAATCAGATACTTTTTTTGATAAATCATTTAATAATTTTAAATTTTCTTCTGAAATTGTTGGATTGTTATTTTGTAATGAATTTGATTTTATATCTCCTAATAATTTATTTATATTTTGCATTATTTTATCTTCTAAATCATTTATAGATTTATTTATTAAAGAATTTATTTTTTCTTCATCAAAATCAATATTTGAATTATTATTATTGATATCATTTCCTAAATTATTTAATCTTGTATTAATATTGTTAATTTCATTTAAAGTTTCATTTTTATAATTATTTAATTCTTTAATTAAATCTTCATTTGATTTCTTATTATTTTCTATATCTTTCTTAATAGATTTAATAGAATTCATTGCATTAGTAGAAATATTTTTACTTTTAAAAACATCTTCTTCTAAACCTTTTGCTCTTTCATCATTTTGTTCAAATTTTTTAAAAACTTTTTTTTCCAAAGCCATAATTAAAACTTTACTAGCATCTAAATTCCCATCTCCAGCATCTTTGAATAAATCATAAACATTAAAATCTTCAACTTTAACTCTAATTTGATCCATTTCATTTTTAGATTGTTTAGCTCTAATTTCTAAATCTCTAACACTTTTTTTTAAATTCTCAATTTCATTATTAGATTCTTCAAGATTATCTTTATTTCTTCTTATCCCATTTGAGAGCATATTATGAATTTTTGATATTCTAAATAATTCTTTTATTTTTTTTTCACATTGATGAATTCTTTTATTAAATAAAGTTAATAATTCTGGAAAAGTATTTATTTTATATGAATTTCCAGGTTCATTTAATTTTTCTTCTTTATGTTCTAATCCAAAATTATTTGGTAAATTTGATATTATTCTTTCAATTTCTTCTTCTTGATTATCTGATTTACTATCTTCTTCTGTTCGAATACTTGCACTATTATAATATTTTTTACTTTTTCTATTACTTCCTTCTTCAAATGAATCTTTTCCTTTTTCATATGAATCATCTCTTTTTTTTTTTGGTTTTTTTATTTCGTATGATTCATCTTCTTCTTCTGAATCTTTTTTTCTTTTTTTTCTTTTTAATTTTTTTTCTTCGTATGATTCTTCTTCTTCGTTTTCTGATTCTTTATTTATTTTTTTTCTTTTTGGTTTTTTTTCTTCATTTGATTCTTCTTCTTCTTCTTCTTCATATTCTTTTATTTTTTTATTTTTTCTTTTTTTTGGTTTTTTTTCTTCATATGATTCTTCTTCTTCTTCTTCATTTTCTTCTATTTTTTTATTTTTTTTTCTTTTTGTTTTTTTTTCGTTTGATTCTTCTTTTTCTTTTTCTTTTTCTTTTTCTTTTTTCTTTTTTTCTTTTTCTTTTTCTACTTCGGCATCATATTTTTCAATAATTGATTTAATTTCTATTGTATCAATTGGCTTATTTTGTGATAAATTCACTATATTATTTTCTATATTTTGAAGTCTAATATCGTTAATATTACTAAGTTTTGCTAATTTTTCTTCTAATTCTTCTATTTTATTTTTCATTGATTTTTCTCTTTTTGCCATACGAATTAATATTTTTTGAAGTAATGTAAATTGGATACATGCTTCAACATTAAATTCATCTCCTTCTATATCTATCATTTTTTTATTTTTTTTATTTGATTAATATTTTATAAACGTTATTTGGTAAAAATATTTATTTATTTTTTATTTTATTTAATTTATAATTCAAATTAAAAAAAATATTGATTTAAAAACATTAAGTATTTTTGATATAATTATATTTTTCATTATGATATAATAATATTAAATAAATATAAAATACTTTTTAAATAATTATTTTTATATTTTTATCTTTTTCTTTTTTTTTCCCTTTTAACATCTTTAAGAGCTTATTCATGATTTAACTTAATGAAATAACTCCCTTTAAAATTAAAAATCAAATAAATAATTTCATTAATAATCATACAAAATTGAATATACCAAAAATATGTATAATCAATAATATATATTAATTAGGATTCCTAAAAAAAAGCATTAAAATAAATATCAATATTACTTAAAATTGAATACAATAAATATAAATGTAATAAATATATCATTTAATTTTTTTTTAATAAATTATTCATAAAAAAATCCATCAATCCAAAAAAAAAGTAAATAAAGAATTAATAGAAATTGTCATAAGAGAATAAACACATATAATTTCAATATAAATTGAAGATATAATCAAATGAGTAAAATAAGTTATTTCAATAAAGATATATATAATAAATAAAAATATAAAATGAATAAGTAAAATTAAATGAATCATCATAATAACTTTTCCTTTTAGAATTTTTTTACATTGATATCATGAATTTTAATATTAATATCAACATTTATAATCATCATCTAAATTTCTTCTATATAATGAATCTATTCAAAACTTAAATATTTATTTATTTCCATCTTTAAATTTATAATTTTATCTTTGATGAATATCAATATTAGGAAATTCTAATTTTCAATCTTCATTAATGAACGCAACTAAAAATTCAAGTGATTCATTTCATCATTATTAATTTCATTTAATTGATTCATTTTATTGGAAATTTTATGCAAAATATATTAATTTTTCTGGGAAGTAATATGATGAATTGAAAACTATTGAAAAATGCTCAAATTTTATTATTATTGTAAGGAATTTGATTTTAAATATAATATTTCATAAATTAGAGGTTTGTAATTTTTTAAAATATTTTTTATCCAAGGATTAATGTTGTTTTTTTAGAGTGTTAGTACATTTTTTTTTTTTGAAACTTTTTTTTTCAATTTTTTTTTTTTATTATTTTTAAGGATATAAAAAAAATTAAAAGATTTTATAATAATAATAGATATATTTATAATTTATAATATTAATAAATATTAAAAAATAAAATCTAATATTTAATAATTTAAATGTTCTTTATTTATTTTTTTTGATTTTATTTTATTTTTATTTTATTTTTTGTTTCATTAATTAAAAATATTTATTTCCTCTTCCTCTAAAAGATCTTCCATCTCCTCTATTATTATAATGATTATTATGAAAATTATTATTATTATTATGAAATTTATGTTGATTATTGATCAAATTAAAACTATTTTCTTTAATCCATAAATTAATATCAAGATTATTACCATCACTAATAATTAAAAAATTACCAATATTTTCTTTTTTTTCAGGATTATTTAAACTTATACATTTTCTATCAATAGCATTAACTCTTGAATTAATTTCATAAATTGGATTAAAAGAATCATTAAGAACAATAATTCTTCCATTACTAAGAATAATAAAAAAATTATCTCTTCCTTCATAATCAATATTATTATAAATATCATTAACTTCACATTCAAATTCTTTTTTAACAATCATTTGCATATTTGAATCAAGATTTATCACACAAACATTTTTATCTAATGAGGAAGAAATTAAATAATTTGAATTTGAATCAACAGATTTTAAAATCATTTTAGTAATTTTATTTTTATGATAATCATTTGATGAAAATTTACAATGTAAAAAATCATTTGAATTACTTTCCCAAACTGATATTTTTCCATTTAAATGACCAATAAAAAATAAATTTTGAATTAATTTTATATAAGTTAATTCTTCATTTCCAATATTAATATCTTTGAATTTGACAAAAGAATTTTGATTATTTTGAAAAATTTCGATAATTCCTATTCCAATACAAATTAAGTAATTTTCCACTTCAATAATATCATTGATTAAATTTTGAGTTTGAATTGTATTAATTACAAAATTTGAATTCTGATCTGAAATAATTAAAATTTGATTTAAAGCCTTCAACCTATAAAAAGTTATATAAAAATATTATATATATATTAATTAAATTAATAATAAAAAACAAATATCAACCTTTTCAAATTTATTTTGATAATTGCATTTATTATTTTTTGGAATTAATTGACATACATTTTGGTAATAATATTGATTATAAAAATTTTTCCATTTGAATAAAGTAAATTATGTATTTTTCCTTCTGGAATTTTTTCTTCTTTTAATTTATCAAAACCAGGGTTAAATCCCCATATTTTAAAAGAATTTTCATCACATGTTATAAATTTATTTTCATTTATTTGTGCAAAACATTTAATTGGCATATCATGTGCATTTTTATATGTTGTTACATTTAAAAGTTTATTCCCATATCCATGGAAAAAAGTACAATTTGGTTTTGTACAATTTCCTTGTAAAAAATACTTACAAGTTTTATCTTTTGGATTTTTATGAAAATGAGGATTAAAATTTTGATTTGTATTTATGTTATTTGGATTTCCTGGATTTTGATGTGAAAATTTACAGTTATCTCCATGAATACATTTACCTTCTAAAAAATATGGACATATTTTTCTCATCATTTATATCTTATAAATTTTTTTTTATATCATTTTATATATTTTTTTTATTTTTTTTTATTTTTTTAATTTATTTAAATACAATATAAATTATTGATATTATAATTATTTCAATAAAATTGGTTTTTTAGTAAAAATTTTCCTTATTTACATTTAAATGAAATAATTTATTCTATATTATTTTCAATTTCTAAATTTTTTTTTAGAAATTTAAAACAATTTTTTTTCTTTTTTGATAATTGTCTAATGTCATATGAATTAACATATTTTTTATATTGATGTTTAATAAAAAAAGAAGAAGTTTCTTCATCACATTTATCAATAGATATTTTAACACTTAAAAAATCCTCATTATTAACTTTTTTATTTAATTGAATACAAATTCTATCTTCTGAAATTAAAACTCCAGATATTTTATATTGGTATTCAATATTTTTTTCAGATTCATATACTTTTAATATACTACCAAAAGAAATATTATTTAAATGTTCAATATAAATATTATTTGGATTTCCATAAAAAAAAGGAATTATTTTATTTAATCCTTTAATATAATTAAATATATCTTTTATATTTCTTTCAATGATAATTGAATCAAATTGAATTAAACAATTATAATCATATTTAATATAATTTTCTATTTTTTGAAAAAGTATTTTTGTTGTTTCTTTATTTATTTCTTTTTGAAGAATCATATCTTTAAAATTACTATTTTTTGTTATTATTTCAATTAAGAAGAAAGTATTTGCTTCACATGAATTCCAATAAAAATAAAAATTAACTTTACCAGGATTTATATATTCATTTATTTTTATAAATGAAATACTAATTTTTTTATTTTCATATTTATTTTCATTTTCATCAATTCTTAATTCACAATTTAAATTATTTTTCCATAAAAATGTAATTTGAATTCCTTCTAAATCATTTTGTTTTACATTATCTTTATTATAATTTATATTTGAAATATAATCTTTAAATATTATTTCATTTAAAACATATTTATTTGTTAAACAAGAATATACTCTATCTACATCTTCATAATATATATATGAAAAACTTTCTTTAAATTCTTTATTTAAAATCATTTTAAAATTAAAAATAATATATTTTAAAGTTTTATCAAAAAAATATTAACAATTATTTATATTTAATAATTTGATATATCTCTAAAAACAAATTAAAAATATTCTTACGAATTTTAATATATTTTCTTTTAAATTATTAATTATAATTAAATCTTTTTCTTTATCATATTTTAAATTATTTATTAATTCATCATAATCTTTAAAATTATTTAAAATATTTATATCATCAAAAAGAATACCATAAATATATTCATTTTTTATTTCAGATTTAATTTTAATTGAAAAACTAAATTATAAATAAATAAAATTAATTACTTTTCATTTTGATTTGAAATTTCAACTGAGCATTCTCCTAATTCATTAATTATAATTTTTTTACAATAATCATCCATTATATTATTAAAATATTTTTTTTTACATAAAATATTTTCATTATTATCTTTTATTTGATAATTTTTTAAATTTATAGGATTTGATATTCTCCTTTTTCTATTTACTTTAATTGGACTTAATTTATTTGAAAAATAGAGTGGTTTTAAATAACAATTAATTTTTTGAAATTGTATATTTTTTTTTTTATTAAAATCAATAGATGGGAATTCACATATATTTTTTTTATAATATCTACTAGTTAAGAAATCTTTTTCCATTTTTTGGAAATTATAATAAGGTTTTTTTTCATATATTCTTTTTAATATTCCTTGATTTTCTTGAGCAATTTTTAATAAATTATTAACAGATTGACTTTTATATTTATTTTTGAATGTTTCTGGACATTGATTATCAATTGTTGCTTTCATATATAATAAATGATTAAGAATTATTTCATTTTGATGGATTTCAATTTGGTTTTCAATAATTTTATTTAATATATTTCTTTTATACATTATAAAATTAATTTTTTTATAATTAATAATAGTATTAACTAAGAAATAATCTATTATTTATTTTTTTAAGGATTATAATTATAAAACATTAAATGTGCTAAAAAAATTTTTCTTTTTTTGAAAAATCATTTCAATAACCAAAAATGGATTAAACATTATTTATATTTTGATTTTTATAAAAATTAAATATATTTTTTAAGCTTAAAAAAAAATTGTAATTTTTATATTTTTTTTAAAATTAAAATTTCAAAAATATAATCAATATTAAGAAATTAAAATTTCTGCAAATAATATACAAATAAAGAAATAAATCAATAAAAAATACAAAATATTATTATTTTCATTTCAAAAAATTATTTTTTATTTGGAATATTGAATGGAAAGTAATGTTGTTAAGATTGAGGATAATTATGATGATTATTCATTAATTTTTTGAAAAAGTTTTAATAAAAAAATATTAATTCTTTAAATATTACAAAATATTGAAAATATTATGATGAGAATTAATTTCTATTAATTTAAAAATATTAATATTGTTTTTTAATATTATAATGATTTTTTATATCTTTTTTTATTTGTCAAAAATATTACTATAACAATTATAAACTTTGATTTTATTTATTTATTTCTATTTTGTTGTTTTAATCTTAATAATATTGAAAATTTTTGAAAATAGTTTATTAATTATTAGTAATGTAATAATATTATATTTATATATTTTTAAATTCATCAAAAACCAAAATTCAAATTTTTAAACCACAAAAATTTTTGAAATTTTATTGTTAAAAATATCAAATTCATATTTTAAATATTTATGATATATTCAAAAATTAAGGGTATTGAAATGAATTATTTTTAAAATTTCTCATGTCATTTATTGTAAAATTTATTATATAAAATTAAGAATTTTATAATTAAAATAGATTAATTTTAAAAATATCTTTTGAATGTATTTTTAAAATATTCATGAATATTTTTCATAAAATCAAATTACATTAAATGGTTATTAATATTATACAAAAATTCTAATGTATTATTATTAATGAATATATAAAAAAATTATATTTAGTTTATTGAAATTCCTTTTTTTATTGATAAGGAAAAATAATCTCATTAATTAAAGAATTCAAAAATATAATAAATATATTATAAATGAAAAAAATATAAATCACAAATTCTAATCTTTAAAAATTAATAAAATATTTTTATTTCCTTTTTTTAGAATTTATTGTGTATTAGTTTTATTATTTGCTTTTGGTTTACATCTTCCATTTGGATAACTTCCATAACGGCAAAAACGTATACATTTTCCTCTTACATATCTGAGTCCATCTGGACATTTTTTAAGGGGATTTGGTTTTGGTTTGCATCTTCCATCTTCAAATGTCCCATATTTGCAAAAACGAGATGGTGGTACACATTTTCTTGTTTTTATGTTTTGAGCATATCTACATTCACATTTTTGAGTCTTTTCATCAAATATTTCCCATGGTCCACATTTCTTAGATATTGCAATTAAAAATAATGCTATAAGAATTAGAAACTTTTTCATTAGTTTTGATTATTTTTTTATATATATATTAATATAGATAGGAAATTATTTTTTTATATTTATAAAATTTAAGATTTAATTTTATAATTGATAAAGTTTATTCATTTTTAAATAAATTATTTAATAAATAAAATTAATAGATTATTAAATTAAATACTTGGGGATTGGGGATTGGGGA
>Ga0256407_10007555_pt1 | contig 16304 bp, 11 predicted proteins | sample RumenRJG_04DNA_FD_193489 | JGI IMG/M metagenome (GOLD analysis project Ga0256407, IMG submission 193489) | Bovine rumen microbial communities from Lethbridge, Alberta, Canada - RJG_04 | ecosystem: Host-associated > Mammals > Digestive system > Stomach > Rumen | place: Canada: Alberta...
AATGATGTAGATGTTTTCATTTACAAAATTTAAACATATTAAATATTATTAAAAATTATTCGCTGAGCAAATAATTTAAAAGTGTTCTTATGCCCACTCCTGTCGCACCTTCGGGATTTTCCGCAACGGGTTTATCTATAACCGCTGTTCCCGCAATATCTATATGAGCCCAAGGAGTGGTTTTATTTATAAAATTTGAAAGGAATAGAGCAGCAACGGTTGTTCCGCCTTTGCCTCCACCGCTATTTTTTGTATCAGCTATTTCACTTTTTAAAACAGATTCGTATTCGGGGAACATAGGCATTCTCCATAATTTTTCCCCGCCTTTATCGGCACAACCGAGCAATTTTTTAATAAGTTCATCATTATTTCCGAGAATTGCAGAAGCAACAGAACCGAGAGCAGTAACACATGCCCCTGTAAGTGTCGCAATATCGATTATGACATCCGGATTTAACTGTTGAGCGTAACAAAGAGCATCTGCAAGAGTTAATCTTCCTTCTGCATCCGTGTTATCAACTTCTATTGTTCTTCCGTTCATAGCAGTTAAAATATCACCTTGTTTATAAGATGAACCACTGGGCATATTTTCGCATGCCGCTATCAAACCGTGAACTTCTATATCAGGTTTGAATTTTTTAATATTTCTCATTATCGATAAAACTGCGGCAGCGCCTGACATATCGTCTTTCATTGTTAACATTGATGTTGCTGTTTTTATGTTCAAGCCGCCCGCATCAAAAGTAATACCTTTACCAATTAAAACGACTTTTTTTCTTGCTTTTGACGGTTTATATTCCATGTGAATGAATTTCGGAGGATTTACACTTCCCTGTCCTACGGCGGCAAATGCACCCATTTGCATATTTATAATATCAAATTGTTCATAAACCTTTACTTCATCAAGATTTAATTCGGAAGCCAAATTTGAAAGATAGTCGGGAGTAACCTTTTCAGCAGGTTCTGTAATTAAATCTCTTGCATAATTGATTGTATCACCGACAAGAAGCCCTTTTTCAAACCCTTGTTTTGCTTCTGAGTATTTTGCCGCATCAATTTCTGCAACAGTAAAATCTTTTATTGAATTTATTTTTGAAGTTTTGTATTTATCAAAGGAATATCCGCCAATCATTGTTCCTTCAACAATTGCTTTTGCGCAATCAAAAGGCTTAAATCCCGCACAACCTGCCCCGTGAAGCATTGAAACAACTGTTTTAACGTTGTGTGTTTTTTTGGCTTTTTGAATTATATACGATGATAATTCTCTCAATTTGTTAATAGTAAAATCTTCTCTTTTTCCCAATCCGACAAGCAATAATTTTGTATAATTTTCGCAATTTGGTAAAGGTAAAAGGTACATTTCACCGAATTTACCCGTAAAATTTTCCTTTTTTATTATAAATTTTGATATTATTCCGTTAAGTTCTTCATTTATACGACCTGTTGCCCCGCCAGGAACCGTCGTTCCTTCAAATAAATTCAAAACCAATAAATCAGCCTTTAATCCCATTAAATCGGCATTTTTTATTTTTAAATCCATTTTATAACTCCTTATACATTAAATTTATTCATTAATCGTTCAATCCATTCAAAAATGTATGTTATTTCGTATGGTTTTGGAATATATAAATCCGCACCGCTGTTCAAAATAAGTTCTTTGTCATGAATTGCCGTTGTCATTATTATATTTGAATTTTTATATTTTGCATCTTTCTTTAAATTTTGACACATTTCAATTCCCGCCAAATCGTCCGTATCGCCTGCATCAATTACAATTACGGCAGGAATATAACCTTCTTCATATATTTCTTCTTTTGATTTTATAATTTTTACTTCGATTCCTCTCATTTTTGCATAGGTTTCAAGTAAATAAGAAAGAGCTTCATCGGGTTCAAATATTACAAGTTTTGCGTTGTAATCTTTGATTTGCACCGAATTTTCGGCAGTTATTTGAGGTCTTAAATATACATACGAAGATTCGGAATTTTGTTCGGCAATACTTTTTACATTTATAAGTTCGTGCAGAGCCTGTTTTAAACCCGATATTTTTTTATATTCGTTGGATATTATGCCTATGCTTATTGAAACAAGAGCGATTTTATTTCCGGGAGTATCATCTCCGAATCTTGTTATATATCCGTTTTTAGAATCATTTTCCGAATAGAATTTTTTTGCAGCAGAATTAAATCCGTTGACAAGTCCCATTGCAACAGTTTCAGCTTTATGAGGCGTTGTTATCACAAGAAATTCGCCATCTGCGGTTATTCCGATAAAATCGTCCCCTATCGAAGATTTTGCTATTGCTCCGAAAGTCTGTTTCATTTTGTCAGCCGCAAGTTCGCCGTATATTTCTTTGTAATAATTAAAATTGTTAATTCCGATTAACATTGCAGCCCAAATTTTTTTTGAACTTATTGTTCTTTTTAAATATTTAAAAGAAATTCTTTGATTATAAAGCCCTGTTGAAGAATCTGTTTCTGTTTCGGCATGCCTTCTTAAATGGGCGGATATTCTTGCAATAAATTCTCCTTGAGGAATAGGTTCGCTTATAAAATCATCTGCCCCTGCATTTAAAATATCTATCCTATCCTGCATATGTTCCGATTTTGAAAGAACAATGATTACAGGTCTTAAATTCGGGTTATATCCTCTGATTTTTTGTATTACGAAATTCAAGTTTTCTTTTATACTGTCTGAAATTATTACCAAATCGGGTTCTTTGTCATATAAAACATTCTTTGCCTGTTCAAAATCAACCGTACATTCCGTTTCCAATCCGATATTTTGCAATGTACGTTTATTTTTTAATGATTGTTCTTTTCTTCCGTCAATAATAACTACTGTTTGAAGCATTATTTCCTCATTTTTAAACTTGCGTCTTCACCGTAACCGCTTATCGGGAAAGTTATTTTAAAAGTCGTTAATTCTTCGGAACTGTCAACATCAATTTTTCCGTTCATTTTTTCAACAAGGGTTTTTGTTATATACAAGCCCAAACCCGAACCTTCTGTTTTTTGGGTTAAGACAGAAGATAACCTTGTGAATTTTTCAAATATTTTATCCTTGTCTTTATCCTCAATTTTTATACCTTTATCAGAGACTTCTATTGAAATATAATTATCGAAAGACTTGGTTTTTACGGTTATTGTTGTTCCTTTATCGGAATATTTTACGGCATTTTCCAATAAATTCAACATTATTTGTTGAAATTTATCCGTATCTGCGAGTATATCAGGTAAATTCTTTTCCAATTTTGTTTCAATAGTATTTTTATCACTTTGCTGCTGGATAATTTTCACACATTTTTCGATTATTTCTGTTACATCGACCGATTTTATTACAAGTTTTTCAAAATTTCCCTGCATTTTTGAAACTGCAAGAAGATTTTCGGTCAATTTTATCAACCTGTTTGCCTGTTCTTTTATTATTTGAAGAAATTTTTTCTTTTGTTCTTCCGTCAACATATCGTATGAAGTCAGCAAAGTATCCGCAAACCCTCTAATGCTTGTCAAAGGAGTCCTCATTTCGTGGCTTACCGTTGATATAAATTCTGCCTGTGCTATTTTCAGATTATTTAATTCTTCTATTTTTTCTTCCATAATTTATATTTGATTTTGCTCTTCTATGGGGGCAATAGGTGCTCCCGTAACTCTTTCAAGGTTTGCAACCGCAATATTGTAGTTCATCAGGTTTGAATAATATTCAAGTTGTGCTGTAAGATAGGTATTTTCCGCATCTTTTAATTCAATTGAATCCCCAACACCTACTTTATATCTTCCGCTTGCAAGATTGTACCGTTCTTTTGATTCCATCATTGCAAGTGCAGCAACAGGAATAGAATCTTTTGCATTTTTAAAATCTATATATGCCTGTTGTACTTCTAAATATATTTTTTGTCTTGTTCTTTCAAGCTCAGCCAAATCCCTTTTTGCAGTAGCCTTTGACTCATCAAGTTGTTTTTTAAGTAACAAAGCATTGAAATTTTTATAGGCCAAATTTCCGCCAAATTTATAACCTGTATCATTTCCGGGGCTTGTACCGCCTGCTTCAAATGAGGCAAAAACATTCAAATCAGGTAAAAATGCTCTTCTGGAACCTCTGACCAGTAATGCTGAGGCTTCAGATTTTTTCTTGGCTGCCAAATATTCAGGTCTCGTATTAAACGCTATTTCAAGCATGTCATCTATATTTATCTCGTATAAACGAGTTTCAAGATTTTCATTAATTGCATAATTGTTAAATTCAGGAATTCCTATTGAATTATTGACATTTGCATAAGCAAGTTTTGTACTGTTTTGTGATTTTATAAGATTAAGTTTCGATTTTCCCAAATTATATTCTGCTGTCAAAACGTCAATTTTGGGCTTAGTGCCTACTCTGTAAAAAGCATTTGCCTGTTCAAGATGGGCTTCATCATCTTTTACGAAATTTTCATAAACTGTTTCTTGTTGTTTTGCAAACAACAATGAATAATAAGCCTTTTTGACTCCGTAAATTACATCGTTTATACTCATTTTGACATTTTCTTCGGAAGCCTGATACGTCTTTTTTGCTATATCGGCTTTTGTTTTCGTTTTTCCAAAGTCAAAAAGCATAATATTTGCACTCAAATTCGGCATATAAAAGAGATTATAACGCTGTTTACCGGTATTAAAAGTTGTTAAAAGCAAATCATTTCTTGAATATTCAATACCTGCACCAATTGTCGGAAAATAAGCAGACCATGCTTGTGCTATTTTAGATTTATATATTTCCGCAGAACTTTTGTAATATTGAATTGACGGGTGATTTGCGAGTGCTATTTTTACACAATCATCAACATTTACTATTTGATTAACCGTGTTAATATCTATCTTTATTGCGTTATTGTTGTTTAAAGAATTATTTATTCTTTCTGATATTGATTTTGCGGAATCTATTTGTCTGTTTTGTTCAGACGCATTATCAAGTAATTTATCAACCGTATCAAGATTCGGTATTTTCCTTGAATGTATTATAGGGAAATGCCTTTTGTGTGTTTTTGTATCTTGTTTTTTATCATTATCCCAAATTGATATGAGAGTCGAGTTACTGTTTTCCGATACAGGTGTATTATCTGTCTCAGCATAAATATTCTGACTTGAAAAAATAATTGCGATTATTATTAATAAGAGTTTCTTTTTCATATTTTCCTGCGATTTTTTATTTATATATTTTTTGGTCTTTTCTTTCTTTTTTCCATTTGTTTATTAACAAAATTTTGAACAATTACGTAAAAAGCAGGCGTTAAAACTGTTCCCAAAGTTCCTGCCGCTATCATACCGCCAAATACTGTACTTCCAACCGAAATACGGCTGTTTGCCCCTGCTCCCGTCGCTATTACCATAGGTAATACACCGAGAACGAAAGCGACAACAGTCATCATAATTGCCCTAAATCTTAATTTAGCCGCTTTAATCGCAGCATCTTCAACAGATAAGCCGTGTTCTTCGTGTTCAACTTTCGCAAATTCGACAATAAGAATTGCCTGCTTTGTTGCAAGACCAATTAACATAATCAAACCTACCTGAGAATATAAATCCAACGACTGTCCTATCATTAATTGAAACGTTAATGCACCGATTGCCGCAACAGGTGAAATCAGCATAACCGATACGGGTATCGTCCAACTTTCATATAACGCAACAAGGAATAAATAAACAAACAATAAAGCAAGTGCAATTACTATGCCTGTTTGTCCCGCAGATTCAAGCTCTTGTGCGGAGGTGCCTGACCACTCGTATGTTATATCTTTCGGAAGAACCCTTTCAGCAAGTTTTGCAACCGCCTTCATTGCTTCACCCGAACTTACCCCTTTTGCGGGAGAACCGCTGAATTGAACCGCTTTATATTGGTTATATCTCGTAATTGCAGAAGGACCTACTGACGGAACAAGTTTTACCATAGTCGTTATGGGAACCATGTGACCTGATCTGTTCTTCACATAAATATTGGTTAAATCATTTTCTGCCCGTCTGTATTTTTGTTCTGCCTGAAGTTGCACCCTGTAAACACGTCCTAATTTATTAAAATCGTTAATATAATAGGTTCCGAGTGTTCCCGCAAGAGTTGCATACAATTCTTTTAAATCAACATTTTGTGCCAAAACCTTTGAATTATCTATATCTACAATATATTGAGGAACATTTGCTTGGAAGGTTGAAAATAATCTTTGAATTTGTCTGTCCTGTTGTGCCGCAGCAGTGAGCATTCCGGCATATTTGTCTATATCGGCATAAGAATAATTTCCTTTTGCAACCATCTGAACTTCAAGACCGCCTAACATACTCATACCCGAAATAGCAGGCGGAGAGAAAAATATCTTTTGCCCTTCCCCTACGTGAGCAATTCTTTTCATAATTTCCGATTGTATTCCGTTTGCCGATAAATCTGTATTTTTTCCTTGAATTTTCCGTAGAACAAACTGTATAGGATTTACTTTCCGCTCGTCCCAATTATGAAGGTCGGCAATTACATAAGCCAAATTTGAAGGTCCCATTCCGCCAAAAGTCATGACAAAATGTATCCCTTCAATGTCTTTAATACTGTTATTAATATCCATACATACGGCTTTTGTTCTTGCAATTGAAGCCCCGGGAGGAAGGTTTATTTGTCCGATTAATACAGCCTGATCCTCGTCAGGAATAAATCCTGTAGGAATAAATTTAAACATTAAAAGTAAAAGACCTATAATTGCCGAATATACAATTAATGTTAACTTTTGGTTATAAACAAATTTTTTAACAACTTCCATATAAAAAACAGTAAGTTTTTCAAAGTATATATTGAACTTGTTAAACAATACCGATATTGCTTTTGTTATTATATTTGAGGGAATTTTATCAGGGTCGTGATGTTTTAAAATAACAGAACACATTGCAGGTGATAAACTCAAAGCACATACTGCCGAAAAAGCAATAGATACCGATATGAATACCGCAAATTGTTTATACATCATACCCGATAAGCCCGGAATAAATGCAGCAGGAACAAACACCGCCATCAACACCATTGCCATTGCAACAAGCGCACCGCCAACTTCTTCCATTGTTAACTGAGTTGCGATTACGGGATCTTTTCCTTCTTCTATGTGCCGTCGAACATTTTCTATTACGACAATAGCATCGTCAACAACTGTTGCTACCGCCAAAATCATTGCAAATAAAGTTAACAGGTTAATAGACATTCCAAGCGGCGGAAGAGCCATAAATGTTCCGAGCAAAGATACGGGAATAGTTACGCAAGGTATTAAGGTTGCTCTCCAATCTCCCAGAAATACGAAGATAATCATAATTACAATGATTGCCGTTATAAAGACGGTAAATTCAACTTCTTTTATTGACTCTCTTACAAATTTCGTTCCGTCGTTAATAGTGACAATTTTTAAACCCGTGGGCAAAGTTTTTTCAATTTGAGCAATCTTTTTCATTGTCAAATCCATAATACTTATTTCATTTGCACCCGGTAATCTTACAACCTGCATAATTGCCGCAGGGTGACCGTCAACTATACCGAAAGAATCGTATGTTTGTGCACCGAGTTCAATTCGTGCCACATCTTTTAATTTAATTTGAGAACCTTTTGAATCAGATTTTATTATGATATTTTCGTATTGCTCGGGTTTTTCAAGACGTCCCGTTGTTCTTAAAGTCAATTTAAGTTCTTGCGGATCATCTCCCGGTTCTTGTCCCAGAAAACCAGCAGCAACAAGAGCATTTTGACTTTGTACGGCATTTATTATTTCTGAAATACCAACATTTAAATTTGCGGCTTTTTGGGTATCAAGCCAGATACGAATTGAATAATCGCTTGCACCGTAAACATTTACATCTCCGACACCTTCAACACGCTTTAATTCGTCTTTTATATAAATTGTTGCATAATTTGTTAAATCAAGTTGTGACCACGAACCGTCTTCGGAAACAAGGTTAAAAGTACCTGTTCCGGGACCGCTTACCTTGTTTACCGCAGTAATACCCAATCTTCTGCACTCTTCGGGAAGTTTAGGAGATACCTGTTGAAGTCTGTTTTGTACGTTTACAAGGTTTATGTCTTTGTCTGTTCCGATTTTGAAATATATTGTGAGATTGTAAGTTTGGTCATAACTTGTAGAGGTCATATAAAGCATATTTTCTACACCGTTGACCTGCGATTCAATCAAAGAAGCAACCGATGATTCAACATCAGAAGCACTTGCCCCCGTATAATTTGCCGTAACCGAAACTTGGGGCGGTGTAACATCAGGGTATTTTTCCAATTGCAAAGTCAACATTGCAATAAGACCGACAATCGAAATAAAAATTGCTATTACGACTGCAAATCTCGGCCTTTTTATGAAAAAAAACAACTCTTTCTTTTTATTATCTTCGTTACTCATTATTCCGCCTTATCTTCTTCTTTTTCGTTATTTTGTTGATTAGGCTTCGTTGTTATTGTCGATTGTATTGCTTCTTCTCTTGCTTTTTTCTTTTGTTCTTTTATTTCCGCAGATAATTCGATTTCCTGAACCTTTGCACCTTGACGCATAACTTGAAGATTTGAAGAAATAACTTTATCGCCGGGTTTTAAACCGTTTGTAACAATCCACTTATCTCCGTATGTTCCTGAAACATCAATATCCTGCTGTTTTGCACAATTATTTTCATCTATAACCCATACATATTTGCTGTTAACCGATTCAAGAACTGCACTTTGAGGAACAATTGTTTCTGTTGCTTCCGAATTTGAAGTCAATATTACTCTTACAAATTCGTTAGGAATAAGTTTTCTGTGTTTATTTGAAAATGTTGCACGAAGCATTATTGTTCCTAAATTTTTATCAATTTTATTATCGATAAAATTAATTTTACCTTGTTCATCATACATAGAGCCATCGGGCATTTTAATTTGAACAGTTGCATCAGGTAACCCATTTGTGGATTTATCCGCATTAAATTTTTTCAAATCATCACCTTTTAACGTAAAGGTTGCATTAATCGGATCAATTGTAACCAAAACAGCCAATCTTCCGGTTTGTGCAGTTACATAGTTTCCTTCATCAATATTTGTTTGCCCCAATTTTCCGTCAAACGGAGCATAAATTTTTGTATAACTTAAATCTAATCTTCTCTTTGCCAAATCCGCTTTTGCAGCATCAACTGCCGCTTTATCGGTAGCATATTTTGCATACGCCTGATCATAATAAGAACGGCTTACATAATCTCCTTTGACAAGTTCTGTTGCTCTTTTCATCTCAACCAAAGAATGGTCGTAATTTGCTTGAGCACTTCTTAGTGTTGCTTCAGCATTTTTGACTGCTATTGCATAGGTATCAGGCTCAATTTGGAACAAAAGTTGTCCTTTTTTGACATAATCACCGTCATGGAAATATTGTTTCTGTAACCAACCGTCAACACGGGATACGATATTAATTTCTTTATCTTCTTCAATTCTGCCGACAACATCCATACTCGGCTTAAAAGTCGCCTCTTCAACAACCGTTGTTTCAACCTTGGTAGGAGCGCTCATCATTTTTGCGTTTATAAGACCAAAAACCAATGTCTTTGCTCTATTAAAAACTATCGGAATTATAATAATCGCCAAAATTATTATTATTGCTAATTTTGTTTTTTTATTCTGCATATATATACCTATCTGAATTTATTGTGGTTACAATGACATTAATTATATTAGAAAAAATTCTTTTTGTAAAAAAAATAGCCCTTTCGGATAAAAAAATTCCCGAACTTTTAAATTCGGGAATTTTCAAATTTACAAAAAGCAACAAATTGTTGACTAAAGAATTGCTCCTTTAGGAACAACTGTAACTCCGCCTGCAGAAACAATAAATCCTCTTGCAAGGTCTTCGTCCTTGTTAAATCCGATTCTTGTATATGGCGGAACATCAACATTCTTATCGATAATGGCTTTTTTAATTTCGGCGTGTCTGCCGATATTAACATTTTCCATCAAGATACTTCCTGTAACGTTTGCAAATGAGTTGATTCTTACTTTCGGAGAAAGAACACATCTCGAAATGCTGCCGCCTGAAATGATACAACCTTCGGATACCATGGAGTTCGTTGCCATACCTATTCTGTCGCCTTCTTCCCAAATGAATTTTGCGGGAGGATAGTTGTAGTTGAAAGTTCTTAACGGCCAATCTTCGGAATACAAATTGAGTTCCGGAGAGTAGTCAAGCAAGTCCATATTTGCTTGCCAATAACTGTCAATACTTCCTACATCTTTCCAATAACCCTTTTCTGAAGGTGTCATTCCACTGAATTCGTTTGTAGTGAAATCATAAATAAATATTCTTTCACCGTCATGCAACATTTTAGGAATTATATTTTTACCAAAGTCGTGATTTGAATTTTCGAGTTCAGCATCAATTTTGAGTTCATTTACAAGTTTATCTGTTGTAAATATATAATTACCCATTGATGCAAGACACATATCAGGTCTTCCAGGAATTGATTTCGGTTTTTCTTTCGGTTTTTCAACAAAACCTGTACATCTCCAATCATCATCAACTTCGATAATACCGAATTCGCTTGCTTCTTCTATCGGAATAGGTATTGCCGCAATGGTCAAAGATGCTTCTTTTTGTTTGTGATAATTCAACATAAGACGGACGTCCATCTTATAAATATGGTCACCACCGAACACACATACATAATCAGGGTTTTCGTCATATATATGGGTAAGGTTTTGGAATACGGCATCAGCAGTCCCTTTATACCAGTGTCCGTCAGTTCTCATTTGAGCGGGAACAAGGTCGATATATTGACCGATAATCGGTGACAAAGGCCAGCCTCTAGTAATGTGATGGTTCAAAGAGTCTGATTTGTACTGTGTCAAAACCTTTATCTTGTGGAAACCTGAATTTACGAAATTATTGATAACGAAATCGATAATTCTGTATCTTCCACCAAAAGGTACTGCCGGCTTCGCTCTGTCTCTTGTAAGAGGAAAGAGCCTTCTTCCTTCTCCGCCTGCGAGAATCATTGTTAAACATTTGTCAGTTAGCATTGTGTTTACACCTCTCGTTTCTACTTTTATTATTAATCATCATCTAAACTTAATACTGCCATAAACGCTTCTTGCGGAACTTCTACACGTCCGACCGCTTTCATACGTTTTTTACCTCGTTTTTGTTTTTCGAGGAGCTTTCTTTTTCTTGTTATATCACCACCATAACATTTATCAAGTACACTTTTTCTCATTGCCTTAATATTTGTTCTGGCGATAATTCTTCCGCCTATTGCCGCTTGAATTGCGACTTCAAATAATTGTTTCGGAATTATATCTTTTAATTTTGTGGTTAATTTTTGTCCGATATAAAGAGCATTATCTTTGTGAACAATTGCACTCAGTGCATCTACTGGTTCTCCTGCAAGTAAAATATCCAATTTTACAAGGTCTGAACGTCTGTAATCTTTAAATTCGTAATCTAAACTTGCATAACCTTTCGAACGTGATTTTAATTGGTCGTAAAAGTCCGTTATTACTTCACTTAAAGGTATATCGTATTCCAAATCCACCCTTATCTTATCAAGATAGGACATGTTTTTAAATATACCTCTTTTACTTTGGGATAATTCCATCAAAGAACCGACATAATCATTGGGGGTAATAATATTTACTTTTACATAAGGTTCTTCTATATAATCACGGTACTGTGCATCGGGTAAATTAGCAGGGTTATCAATTTCCACAACCTCACCATTTGTCTTGTGAACTCGGTAAATAACACTCGGTGCGGTTGTTACAAGAGATAAATTATACTCTCTTTCAAGTCTTTCTTGGGCAATTTCCATATGAAGCATTCCCAAAAAACCGCATCTGAAACCGAACCCCAATGCCGACGATGTTTCGGGCTCATAAGTTATACTTGAATCGTTTAATTTTAATTTTGCAAGTGCTTCTTTAAGATCACCGTATTGTTCGTTATCAACGGGATACATACCTGAAAAAACCATAGGCAAGGCTTCTTTATACCCTGCAAGAGGTTCTTTTGCCGGATTTTCAGCCAAAGTAACCGTATCACCTACAAACCTTGTTATTTCCTTTATTGACGCCGCAAGATACCCTACATCTCCTGTTTTAAGTTCATTAACGGGGACTCTGTGCGGGTTAAGATATCCGAGTTCAACTATTTCAAATTCTTTATCGTTCGCCATAAATTTGATTTTGTCGCCGTTTTTGATTGAACCGTCAACAACTTTAAAATAGCAAACCGTTCCCAAATATTGATCATAAGCACTATCAAAAATCAAAGCCCTTAAAGGTTTTTCAGAGTTATCTTCGGGAGCGGGAACATATTTTACAATTGCTTCAAGAACATCTTCAACACCTGTTCCGTCTTTAGCACTAACGGGAATTGCCATTGAACCGTCAATTCCTAAAATTTCTTCTATTTCTTGTCTTACACCTTCAATATTTGCGGAAGGTAAGTCAATTTTATTTATTACGGGTATTATTTCGAGGTCTTGTTCCATTGCAAGATAAACGTTTGCAAGTGTTTGTGCCTCTACACCCTGAGTTGCATCAACTATAAGCAAAGCCCCTTCGCAAGCGGCAAGTGAACGAGAAACTTCGTAAGAAAAATCAACGTGTCCCGGAGTATCAATAAGATTCAGTATGTAATCTTTACCGTCTTGAGATTTATAATTCATTCTTGCGGCATTTAATTTGATAGTTATCCCTCTTTCACGCTCAATATCCATAGTATCAAGCAATTGGTCCTGCATATCTCTTGCCGCAATAGTTCCTGTTTTTTCAAGCAACCTGTCCGCCAAGGTCGATTTACCATGGTCAATATGTGCTATTATACAAAAATTACGAACATTCTCTATTTGTTTCATACTGCAAAGTATAACCCGAATTATTATTTGTGCCAATAATATAAATTAATGATACTAAAGTGACATGCTTGGCCAATGAACGTATCCGCCACCGCAAACGTATTCTATAACTTTGAAAAGAAATTCTCTGTGTGCATTTTCTATAGCAATTTCTATAGGACGTATTTCATTGATTAAGTGTATGGTTCTTAATTCACAAGGCATAGATTTTTTTGCAGGAACGTACAAAGATGCAACTTCTATGTTCTTAATTTTTTCCACAATTGAATCCGGATTTTCATTAATTACTTTTATACAATCACCCTTTGTTGCAACAATTCTGCTACAAATAATTCTTTGTCTGTTTAAATTATTATCCAAAACCTGAGGTTTATCATTAAAAATCATTGTAAATCCGATTTTATGCCACAAAATCGATAATAACAGAGATTGAGTCACTTCATCTCTTGTACAATAAATATCATCGCCTGAAACACCTCTTGCAGAAAAAGTTTGCCTAAAATAATCAGTCGTAACTTTCATATTTTCGTATATGGAATCTAAGATATTTTTTGCAAGAATATTTGCATTTTGATAGTCATTGTATTGTTCGTACATGTGAGATGCAACAATACTCATTCTCTCCTGCTCAACAGAAGATTGTCTTGAACTGTTTAATCCTGTGAAACCGTATTCCAATATATTTTCCTTATAGTACTTGACTTCTCTTGTATTTTAATTTTTTTTACGGCTTTTGTTAATACATAAACCGCCGTATTTACGATTATATTTGAATTTAAAAGTAAAAATCTCTTTTTATTGAAAATTTGAACTTTTTTATTGGACAAAGTATAATCACAATATATTTTATTCGGAACACAATTATTATGCAAGCATTTCAGAATATTGAGAATGTGATTTTATGCCAAAAGTTGTTATAGTCGGATACGGAACAATGTTTGCCAACCTTATTTCGGGTTGTATGTCGGCAGGTTATGAACCAGTCGGAGTTTTCAGATACGAAAAAGTAAAATACAATCATTTTCTGCTTGCTTTAAAAGATATTTTTATTCCGAGCAAAGATAAAGCCTTCATTAACGGTTATAATTTGCACGAAATTGATGCAGACAGCGTCAATAGTGAAAATTTCAGAAAAGAATTGATAAAACTTAATGTTGATATTGTTTTTATCGGTTCTTGGGGTGAAAAATTCGAGAAAAAGACAATTAATATTCCCAAAATTGCCACAATCAATTGCCACCCCTCTCTTCTTCCGAAATACAGAGGCCCGAATCCTTATGTCGCAACGATATTAAACAACGAATCAAAAACAGGTGTAACTTTTCATTTAGTAAACGAAAAATTTGATAGCGGAGCAATATTAAAACAGGTTGAAGTTGAAATAAAACCTGATGACACAGGTAAAACTCTCCGTGAAAGGTGCGCTTCGGTTGCAGGCGAAGAAATTGAAAAACTTTTAAAAGAACTTGATTCGGAATTTATAGTTCCCGTAAATCAAAATGAAGAAAGAGCAACATATTTTCCCCAATATTCGGAAAAAGATTTACTCTTAAATTTTGAAAATTCAGCGGAAGAAATTGATAGGAGAATAAGGGCCTTTATTCCTTGGGCAAAGTGCTTTATTCCCCATAAAAATCGCTTTTTTACTTTTTCAAACCATAAAATTATCGATGAAAAAACGGATTGTAAATGCGGCACTTTACTCTCAAAAGCAGGTAAAGACCTTGTTATTGCCTGTGGCGACGGAAAAAAAATTGAGTTTTCGGAAGTAAAAATCTATAAAAAAAGTTATTTGTTTACAAAACTTTATACGGCTTTTTCTTTAAAAACAGGCGATATTATGGTTTAATTCTTTTCTTTTGACAAAAGATTACACTCAAATGTTATACTCTATTAGAGAATATGAGGTTTTTATGCTTGATTTAAAAGCAATATACGAAGTTGTTATATATACAGTTGGAGATACAAAAGCAGGTTCCAAGATGGGCAAACTTCAAGTCCGAAACACAAATGACGGTTCTCTTTTGAATTGCATTATGTGGGAGGAAACAATATCCCGCCTTGATGAAAAAATGTTCAGAACAGGAAATAAACTACAATTTTTACAAGGTACTTATAACGAAAAATATAATAATTGTCTGATTTCAGATGTTAAATTGGTTGAAGAAGCAAAATTCGGGCTTTCTCAAGAAGAAATGCAATTGCTTTTTAATCAAATATGCGAAAGAGTCACAAAATTTAAAGATGAAAAATTAAAAAATTTTGTTTCGGATTTACTTGTAAAATATGAAGACAAACTCAAAATAACCCCTGCTGCAAGGTTAATGCACCATAATTATCTCGGCGGGCTTCTTGAACATACTTTTGAATGTGTTCAAATCGCTGATAAAGTTGTTGATATGTTTCCGTCAAAATTAAACAGAGACGAGGTTATTGCAGCAAGTATTCTTCACGATTTCGGAAAAATGCTTGAATATAAAATCAATGTTGATTCGGGGTTAATTGAGTATGAAGAAAACTTTTACGGAACTTGGATTTCTCATTCCCAATGGGGATTTACGGTTTGTATGACGGCAGGATTTCCAAGAATTGCAAAAATGATTGCAGCACACCACGGAAGAACAGATTGGGGTTCTTTAATTGATTTAAATCAAAAAGATTTAGAGCCTTATGTTTATGTTCTTCATCATATAGACGATTTGTCCGCTAAATTCGGAAAAGTCGCCGTTTCAGATTTATAACTAGTGATATTTGGAGGATAAAATGAAAAAATTATTAAATTTGTTACTTGCACTATTAACTTGTACTGTATCTGTCAATGCTGCACCATTGAAAGCAGATGTAAGCAGCGAGCACATTCCTGCAGGGACTGTAATTGCAGTTAAAACTGCTGATTCTCTTGACAGTACGAAAGCTTTAGAATACGACAGATTTGACGTTATAACGGTTGCTGATATTGTTGCCGGATCAAAAATGATTTTGCCTAAAGGAACTGTAATAAGAGGCTCAGTAAAAAATGTTAAAAGCAAAAAAATGCTGTCAAAAGATGCTGCAATCTATGTAAAATTTGACCATTTGGTAAGCCCTGTCGGTACTCAAATACCTGTTTCACTTGCTCTTCATTCATCAGATATTTTAACTGTTGATGGCGGTTTAGGATACGGCGGAAATTACGGTTCTGCAAGTAAACAAAATGTCAAAAACGCAGGTAAAATAATTACCAATATGACTAAATGGGGCATTACAACAGGCGATAAGGCATGGAACGGCTGGCCAAAATACGTTTTAACACCTGTAAGTTCCATTCTTTCTGTTCCTTGTGCAGGTTTATACTTGATTGGAGACGAAATAGTTGATGTATTCAAAAAAGGAAATGACATTACTTTAAACCAAGGAGATGTTATAAATCTCATGTTTCTTAAAGGTGTAGATGTTCCTACA
>Ga0256407_10007556_pt1 | contig 16303 bp, 14 predicted proteins | sample RumenRJG_04DNA_FD_193489 | JGI IMG/M metagenome (GOLD analysis project Ga0256407, IMG submission 193489) | Bovine rumen microbial communities from Lethbridge, Alberta, Canada - RJG_04 | ecosystem: Host-associated > Mammals > Digestive system > Stomach > Rumen | place: Canada: Alberta...
AGGCGCTTCACATACATCACCATCCCGCCGTCCTCGGCATGAAGCAGCTTCATGAGCTTGCGGCTGGAACCGATGAAGATGAACACGTCGCCGTTGCGCACGTCGCTCCTCATCTTCTCGTGTACCACACCGCAGAGAGAACTGATGCCCTTGCGCATGTCGGTCTTACCCGGACACAGGAAGTAGCGCATCGTGTCGTTAAGGCAGAACATGGCTCATAAGGCTCTTGTCCAACAATTCGCGTAGCACCTCTTCCATGCCGCTGCCGAAGTGGGCGCGGAGGCCGTTGGGGAACAGAAGGGTGGCACCGGAGGGGACGCCGCTTGTAAACGATGGATCTGACGGACGGGTGAAACGGATGGGAGCAAGTTCGGGATTCGCGGACTCTTTATCCTGCAGTTTCTTACGCCAGTAGTTATAAGTGTTGTAATTAATGCCTACATGTTGTAGGTACTTTGTGATGGACATGCCACTCTTTTGTAGTATTACAATCAGACCTACAAAAGACATAGTAATACACATATAGATACAACATATACCAACAGCTACAATCACATTTGATTGTAGCTGTTGTTGTATAGGTATTACTACCTGTAGTTTATCGAATGTTTAAGACTTACAGATCCTTGTACTCGGTACGGGCATCGAAGCAGGGGCATTTCTTGTGAACATTCGGTAAGTCGCGGTGACCGAGGATAAGCGCATCAGGGTAGTCGGCCTTCAGACTGGTGAGCACCGTCTCGAGGGCAAGTTTCTGTGCCGGGGTTCGGGTGTCGTCATAACTACCATCCTTATCCAGACCACCCTCGTAGCAGATGCCGATGCTGTGGGCGTTGTAGTGCCTGGCATGGGCACCGGCTACATCCTCACTCCGACAGGGGTGGATGTGTCCGTCGCGGGTGATGTAATAGTGGTAGCCGATACCGTTATAACCACGGGCTCTGTGGCACGCATCGAGGTCCTCTACGGTGAAGTTCGTGTTGCAGCGCGTGGCACTGCAGTGAATTACTATCAAGTTGATTCTTCTCATATTTGTACGGTGTTAAAGTGTTTGCTTGTTCGTTCAGGTTCATGCAGCTTTGCATGAAGAATGTACTGATGAATGCTGTGATGATCGTGATGATCAGGTTGCCGATTTTCTCGGCATTGGGTTTCCTAAGTAATCGCATTTCTAATACAATTTTATTGGTTTATCCACGTTATTACTACGTCCTGTAGGATTTTTAGTCCCGCAGAAATGGCAGAAATAGCAGAAATGATTAACAACTTATATTTATTTTATTATGAAAGACAACGAAATCACTTACCAGATTCGTGGGGCAATTTACAAGGTATATGTGGCCCTTGGCCCAGGCTTGCTCGAGAGCGTCTATGAGGAAGCATTGGCTTACGAACTTCAGAAGAACGGTCTTAAAGTGGAGAGGCAGAAAGACGTGCCAATTCATTATGACGGTAAGATTCTAAAGACTCCTCTTCGATTAGATTTACTGGTAGAGGATAGGATTGTTGTGGAGTTAAAGAGTGTCAAGGAGCTCCAAGACGTGTTCTTTAAGCAAACCCGCACTTACCTACGACTACTGGGGTTGAAAGTAGGTCTGTTGGTGAACTTTAATACCGACAATATTCTCCAAGATAGTATCTTTCGAGTAGTTAATGGCTTGTGATTGGGTATCCTGCAGACTGTAGGATTTTTAGTCCCGCAGAAATTGCAGAATTTGCAGAAGTGCCATGCGGAATAAAGCTTTATTTCAGATTTATAGATGTTACTTGAGGTTTAATGAAAATGAATTTTCATAAACACTCCATGCAACCTCTATTTATATATTCTATGAATATAGTAAACCACTTCGAGGTTCCAATCTGAAATGATTTCTGCCATTTCTGCCATTTCTGCGGGACAATTAAAATCTATATCAGCAGGACAATACCCTTTTTGTTGGATCATTAAAACAAAGAGCGCAGGGTGGGAGAGGCTGAGGGGTGCAGGCTGCCTTCATGGCGGTATTATTAACATTGAACATTAAACATTAAACATTGAACTTTGAACTGTCCCTCTTTCGCCATGGCTTTTCCCCGGACACCATCCTCAGCACGCTATCCCTGACGGTGTGTGTTAATCACCTGTGTTTCCCATATCTGTGCTTGTATCTTCGTTCTTTGTGGTTTCGAAGAGTTCCTTCACGTTCTTGAAGGATGCACGCTTCTTGAGGGTCTTCGAGGTCAGGTCGTTGATGTCACAGCGATTGGCGGCGAAACGGAGGTACAGACCGTTGATGTTGTTGATGGAATAATCCTTCTCGGATTCCGAACCTTCACCTTTCAGGGAGAGGTAGAAGGTGCCCAGATCGCCGAACTGTACTTTCTTTCCTTCCAGCAGCTGCTCCAGGATACATCTCTCCAGCTTCTTGGCTACCCCGAGACACAAGTCCTCTCCATATACGGAGTTGTGTTCCGACATGTGCTTACAGAGTTCGCTGTAAGTCATGGTCGTCGTGGCAGCTACGTGACCGAAGAATTTCCCGTAGGAGGTGGAACCCTTGATCGTGTTCTTTTTGACTTTGATAAATACTGACATACGTAAATGGTTAAATGGTGATACATCTATTCTCCAGCGCTGAAGAACAATGCAAAGGTACGAAAACCGGAAAGCGGAATTGTCCGCAGATGTCCGTGGATGTCCGCCCATGTCCTTGTTTGTCCTTTGTTGTCCTTAGATTCCTGTTGCTATGTCGCTTTAGTCGCGACAAAGCATTTCTTTGATCATTCTCACCTGGAGTCTGGTATAGGAGTGGGCCCTCCGGTTCCAATGGAGTTCCTTTAGGGCTGTTACCAGTTCAGGACAGCCGTTAATCTCCCTCCATAGTGCTTTCTTCCTGGAGTTCGGATCGGTAGTGAACGGGTAGAACTGGTCGGCCAGTTCCTGTTTCAGGTAATCGCGGTCTTCAATCATACTCTTAGATTTGATTCATGCTATTTCATTCTGCAATCATTCGAGGGGTTTGACGCAATCAAACTCGGAGTTTCGTTGCGTCAAACTCTCTGAAAACTGTCAACTAAATATAAAGTCGATGATGTCGATCTTCGCTGCTTTCTGCTGACAGGTTGCCTGCTCCTCAAGGATTCGGCTCACTCGGATGGGGTAGTCGAAATTCTCTTGTGCAGTGTCGGCTACGGCTTTCCAGTGTTTGTATGCTTGTCCTGTCTCGTCGGTGTCGGGAAAGAGCACCACTTTGTAATCCCGTAGCGGATAGAGCATGGCTGCACTGAGCATCGACAGTCCACCGGCAGCCATCCAGCAGTACTCCGGGAACAGCTCGGAGCAGATCACGGCAGTCTTCTCGGCTTCTACCACTGCAATGGTCCTGCCTTCCTCGTTTTCATGTAGTAGATGGAGACCGAACAAGCACCGCTCGGGGTTGAGGATTCGCGACAGCGCCCCTTCCTGTTTCAGCATATAGGAGATCCATTGTGGGTTCTTTTCCTTGTCACGGTGACAGTCGTTTCGGTAGTACATCACCTTACCGTCGCGGATCCGGTGTTCCTCATCCATTTCCCAGAAGACCACACCGCCATCGGTGGTCTTGCCTAACCGGTAGCGGTCGGCTGCCTGTGCCATCTGCTGGGTGGTCAGGTAGCCGGTTGAAACCAGCGACTGGCAGAATCCGGATTCGTTACTACTGAGTTTTTCTACTAATGTCTTGCCGTCTTCCGGCTTTTTGATAAGTTGCTCTGTGAGCGATTTGAATGTGTAATTCATAACGATGTGTGTTTTTTCCTCGGTGAAGGCCGCTTCAAACTGCCCCCTCCATACTACCTTCTCTCTCGTAGAGAGAAGTACGTATGGGGGCTTGAAGCCTTCACCTCGGAACTGATTAATTTGAATTGTTGTTGAACTGTATTTCTGCTTGCTTAACAGGACGTATGAAGCACGACGTACCTGTCGGTGATGTGCTTTTCACGATGATACCTTCGTTGATGGCTTTATTCACCTGCTCCCATAGGATACTAGGCATTACGATATTGGCTACCATACCGATGCTCTTCTTCAGTTCTTCCTCGCTATAGGTTTTTCCAGACAACATACAGTCTGTAAACAAACGGGGAAGGTCAAATATGGTTTTGTTCCATTTCTTACCCAGTACGTATTTCGGATTGAAAGGTGCCAATTTGGATTTGCCAGGATTAAGCTGTTTTTCCCCAACCATGTTTTGTTGAGCCTTATAGATCGCTTCTGTAAGTTCCTCCTGGGAACACAGATGGGGGATGCCGTTTTCATCCACAGAGAACTGGAGCTTATCGAGGATATCGTATTTTCGTGTATCCGTTTGGCTCCACGAGAAGATCCTTTCCGACTTGTTGCACTCGTACACTTCAAAGGCTTTGTTCTTCAGCTCCGTACCGATCCAGCCACGCAGGTTCCGGTCTTCTGCCGCCTTGTTCTGGTGCAGCACACAGACAATGCAGCATCGGTTAGTGGAAGCCAGTTTCATTAACCGTTCGATACAATCCTGCGCCACCACACCGTCGTTGATATCCGCAATAAGATCACGGATACCGTCCAGGATCACCAGGTCGGGATGATAATGGCTCACTGCCGTCTCCAGCATCGGCAGACGGTTGTCGTACATGTCAGCACGGACGTTGAAAATGTCGAACATCTGCATGGGGAAGTCTTGTTCATCCATGCCGCTCATCGGGATGATACGGTGCCTGAGGATGTCCTGAGTGGACTCCTCGCTCTGCTCGGTATCGTACCAGAGTACACGCAACTTCTCTGTTCCGATGCGCTCCACCGACAGTACCTCTTCACGGAAGCATAACGTCATCAAGATACTGCTGATAAAGGTCTTACCACTCTTGGCTTTTCCTGAGAAGGCCACCAGTTCACCCCTCGGGAAACAGGGCTTGTGGAACAGCCTGAACAGGAACTCCATCTTCTGGAGTTCCTTCTCGGGGGTGATACGACGGTCTTCAAGGTGTGTGATAATCTTCTCGGTCTCAGGCGAAAGGCCGGCCTTGGCCAGTTCGCCCACAATCTGGTTAAAGGCTCCCTGATTCATCCTTCTTTTTCTTGGATTTAACACCTAACTCCAGAGCATGTTCCTCTACATACACTTTAATCTTTGCACGGAGTTCATTCCAGAACTTCTCAAACTCTGCTTCCCCCTTTGAATGATAGAGAGTGATAAAGATCCTTAGTAGCTGGTTACTACGGATGTTGAACACTGGCTCCAGCTTTAGCCATTTACCGTTGATGCCGGCCGACTTGTCAATAAGTGTTGTCGCACCTGGTGTGTTTTTTGAAGTTGTGAGAATGAACTGCATGAGTTCTTTCTCAATACCCTCTTTCATGAGGGGTGTTTTTTCTTTGTGATATTCCATAAAATGTTTTAAATAAGTATTGATTTATTTGCGGCTATCCGCAAAACCGCAACGAAGGTACGTATTTCCCCTGTAGGCACACTGATTCATATATGAGTCAGTGGGCCATGGAAATTTTAAGGAATCTTATGAAATGACACGTAGAAATTATGGAATTTTTAGAACAAAGTACAAAAGATTAAGACCAAAGAACCAAAGGACCAATCATTGCATTAATACGCTTACGTAAAAAATCCTCCAAAAGGAGTGATTTTCTCAGATTATATTTGTACTTTTGCGGTGCCATGTGCGATTTTGCTTGTCTTTTAATGCAGCACTAAGGTAAGTGAATAATCTGACATGGCAAAATCTCGGGCTGCTCGGCTATGCCATTTGCCCAAGCAAGAGCATCTTGTTGCTCAATTACTTCTAAATACTGACAAATGAAGTGCTGTGGAATTTATGCGTATGGAAACAGAAACTATCAACCGCAAGATTTATGCAAAACCAGCAATTGTGGTAATGATGCTTGGGAAACAGAAACTGTTGGTGGTAACCAGCGACGAGTATTATTACCAAGGAGCGCCGGACGATTGACACCTAAAAAAACAGCAGCTACAAGCTGCTGTTTTTGTTTATGGTAGGAACAAGTCGTCCATCGTTATTTCATTTTGTATTAAGTTGTACTAACCTATAACCAGCGGAAATGTATGTTTTTCTTTATGTTTCCGCTGAAAATAACGCAAAAATGTGCTTATAACTAGCGGAAACTTGTATTTTTCTTTATGTTTCCGCTGGAAATAGTATTCGCGTTCAAATAGTATTTCTGGGATAATTATGATAATTATTCTAATTTCTTTCATAATTAAGCATTCAATAAACTACAGCTAGTAATACCTATATAATATAAAAAGTAATTGCTAGAAACCGAAATCGCACTGAGTTTAGTGCGATTTTTTTATAAAAGTGCACTGAATTGGGTGCGATTTTGCAAATTATCCGTTTTATCCGAGCAATCCGTGGTTTTATAGTGTATATGCGTAAAAACATGTCCATAACCAGCGGAATTTGCTGTTTTTTTACCTAACATTTCCCGTAAAATTCACGAAACATTGATATTTCATGAGATTAACGGGATATGTTGGCCTTTTTGTGCATTTTTGTACTCTCTTCGAAAAAAATAAAACCATTTGTTTGCGAGAATCAATGAAACGTTGTATCTTTGCATTTGAAAAGAGAGAAATATGGCTGACAAAAGAATTTACCTGTGCTTGGCTCACATGAGCGAAAACGGTGCTGAACAACGTTTCATCAAAGAGGCTTTCGATACCAATTGGGTGGTGCCCCTGGGTCCTAACGTCAACGGATTCGAAGAGGATCTTGAGAAATTCGTGGGAGAAGGGAAGAGGGTAGTGGCCCTCAGTTCTGGTACTGCTGCGGTTCATCTCGGTTTGTTGGCTTCAGGTGTCGGCCCAGGCGATGAAGTGATTGTACAAAGCTTTACGTTCTGCGCCTCTTCACACCCCATTACATATCTTGGTGCCAAACCTGTGTTCGTGGATTCAGAACCTGATACTTGGAACATGGATCCCGACCTGATGGAAACAGCCATTCAAGACCGTATCGCCAAGACAGGCAAGAAACCCAAGGCCATTGTTCCTGTAGCTCTCTATGGTATGCCTTACCGGATAGACCGTATCATGGAGATTGCCAATAAGTACGAGATTCCTGTCGTAGAAGACGCAGCTGAGGGCTTCGGCTCACGCTATAACGGCCAAGTGCTGGGAACCTTCGGACAATATGGTGTGCTTTCGTTCAACGGTAACAAGATGATTACCACCTCGGGAGGTGGCGCCCTGATCTGCCCTGACGAGGAGAGTTGGAGAAAGGTGATGTGGCTGGCCACACAGGCTCGTGAGTCGTATCCTTACTACCAGCATGAGGCCATCGGGTATAACTACCGCATGAGTAATATATGTGCCGGGATCGGTCGCGGACAGATGACCGTTTTGGACAATCATATCGCTCATCATAAGCATGTGCAGGCGCTCTATGAAACGTTGCTGGCAGACGTTCCAGGAATCAAGGTACACGGTCAGCCAAACATGAAAGTCTTTGATAGTAATTATTGGTTGTGTACGATTACCTTGGATCCGGATGTGAAGGTGAAGGGCCAGGAGAACGCGTATAAGACCATCGTTACAGGTGCCGTGGGAGGTGCTGCCGGTGTGATACATGCTGCTGATACTGCAGTAACCGACTGTCAGCCGAACGACAACGTGGAGGCGATGCGTGTGGCGCTCGACCAAGCGGGCATCGAGGCACGTCCGGTATGGAAGCCCATGCACTGTCAACCTGTTTACCGCAATAGCGTGGCGTATGTCAACGGGGTGAGTGAATCTATATTCAAGGTGGGTATGTGCCTGCCGGCGGGACCGTATGTCACGGATGAGGATGTCGCTTATATCGTTGCAAAGATCAAAGAAAACATTATTTCATAAATCAATCGGGCTTCACGCCCGATTTTTTTGTACCTCCCACAGAAATTATTTTCTTTGCTCACACGGATATTATTAAATCTCACACAGAAATCACAGAAATCACAGAAAGGCCATGCGGCATGATTATCCTCACGCAGAGACGCAGAGAGCGCAGAGGTCTTTTCCGTTTTTCCGTTTATTTTTCCGTTTCTTCCGTTATGGAAAAATATAAGCGCCAATCACTTTGAGAATCAAATTTGACTACCGTCTTCCTCCTCCTCGCTCGACAAAACTTATACAAGTATAACTCTGTTCTCACTCGTTCGTCGTTTCTGTGATTTCTGTGATTTCTGTGTGACAAAAAACCAAAATTTCTGTGTGACATTAAAACAATCTCTGTGTGAACTCTGCGCTCTCCGCGCCTCTGCGTGAGAAAAAATGATTCTGCGTGAGAATAAACATTTCTCAGTGTGAGATGATAGAAAAAAGAAGGAAGAATATTTCTTGGAAAAACGACGAAATGAGTTTTTTTAAAGAAATATTTGGAACATATTGGTAATTTTATTACTTTTGCATGCTTTTACCAACGAACAATGTAAATAGTAGTAGGGAAGCAAACAAATCTACGCGAATACAGAATATGAAATTGATAGATAAACTAGCAAACTGGTATTTCACCAAACGAGCACTGCCTTACTGGGGTATTCTTCTCATTGATTGTCTTATTGTCCTGAGTTCAGGACTAGTGTGCTATACGTTGGATCACGGTGCTGTTCATACAGCTCAAAACTTCGGATCCATACTGGGTACTCTTTCATTCTATCTGTTTTTCTTTATGGTCGGTTTCCGAATCATGAAGACGTATATGGGGGTGATGCGCTATACCTCGTTTGCCGACCTTCACCGCGTACTCGTAGCGAACCTGATTGGTATTATACTGATCATGATCTTCCGACTATTTCGTGCTGACTTTTTCCTTGAGCCAATCCGACTTAAAGACCTGATATTCACTTTTATCCTATCAACTATCATCATGAGTGTACTTCGCCTTGGAGTGAAGTGGATCTATGACTATGCTGGAAGGGAGACTATCGTGAAGTCAGTATATATATATGGAGTGAAGAATGGTGGTATGGGCATTGCCCGTTCCGTGATTAACGACAAACCGCAACGCTTCAAATTAGCTGGCTTCGTGAGCGATGCTCCCGATATGATTGGAAAGATACTCATGGGTGTGAATGTGTTCAAGAACGATGCCAAACTGCCTTATGTGATGCGGAAGAATGGCGTGCGTACACTCCTAGTGTCACCGTTGAAGCAAGAGGCGTTCAGTAATAACCCGGCCATGATTGACCGGTTGATTGATGCGGGCGTGAAGATCTATACCATGAACCCCGCCGTGCAATGGGACGGGAAGAGCGAAGTGAATACTTCACAGCTCCGTGAGGTGGAAATCGAGGACCTGCTGCCGCGTGATGAGATAAGAGTAGATCTGCATACCGTAGAGAACGAGATGAAGGGAAAACGCGTGCTGGTAACAGGTTCTGCCGGTAGTATCGGCAGTGAGATGGTTCGTCAGATTGCGAAGTTCGACCCGGCTAAGATGGTGCTGATCGACCAGGCAGAGACGCCGCAGCATGATATACGACTGATGATGGCGAAGGATTTCCCGCATGTGAAGGTGGAAACCATCGTGACTACTATCTGTAACAAGACCAGGATGGAGGCTATCTTCAAAATGTTCCGTCCGCAGTACGTGTTCCATGCCGCTGCCTATAAGCATGTGCCGATGATGGAGGATAATCCTTGTGAGGCCGTGCAGAACAATATCGACGGTACAAGAATCATTGCCGACCTGGCCGTGAAATATGGGACGGAGAAGTTCGTGATGATCTCTACAGATAAGGCCGTGAACCCTACCAATGTGATGGGTTGCTCGAAACGTATCTGCGAAATCTACGTGCAGAGTCTCGACAAGGCTATCAAGGATAGTAAAATCAAGGGTGAGACGCAGTTTGTAACCACCCGCTTCGGAAATGTGCTGGGCTCTAATGGCTCGGTGATTCCACTGTTCCGTGAGCAGATCCGAAAGGGTGGTCCTGTCACCGTGACACATCCGAATATCTTCCGCTACTTCATGCTCATCCCTGAGGCCTGTAAGCTGGTGCTGGAGGCCGGTACGATGGGTAAGGGTGGCGAGATCTTCGTCTTCGATATGGGTAAACCAGTGAAGATTGCCGACTTGGCCAAGCGCATGATCCGATTGAGTGGTGCCATGAACGTGCAGATTGAATATACGGGTCTGCGTGATGGCGAGAAGCTCTACGAGGAGGTGCTGAACAACGAAGAGATTACCAAGCCTACCTTTAACAAGAAGATCAAGATTGCCAGTGTTCGCGAATATGACTTTGACCAGGTGGCGCAAAGCATCGACCAGCTCATCGCTCACAGCTATGAGTATGATGTGATGAACACGGTGAAGGAGATGAAGAGCATCGTTCCCGAGTTCAAGAGCAACCACTCGGTTTACGAGAGCTTGGATTGATGAAAAGCAACTAGAAAAACTAGTAGTGCTAGTAGTACTAGTACAACTAGTTTAACTAGTATAACTAGTTCTATAATTATAAATAAATGCCTTATTATGAAAAACAACGAAAACAACGAACTGCCACGTGTGCTTCAAAACGAAGTACCGGTTCGAAACCTTTATTTCTACCAGAAAACAGAGGTGGCATATGCTCTAACTTTCCATTTCATCAAACGCTTCCTGCCCGCTAAGGGCGACCGCACCGTAGATCAGATGCTGCAGGCGGCACGTTCTGGAAAACAGAATATCATAGAAGGGCTTGCCGATGGCATCACATCCACTGAGATGCAATTGAAACTGCTTAATATAGCCCGTTCTTCACTGAAAGAGCTTAGGGCCGACTACGAAGACTACTTGCAAACCCGACATCTCACAGTATGGAACACACAACACCCACGCTATGATGAAATGCTGCAGTTCTGCCGAAACCATAACCTTGTTGCTGATTACGAACCGTTCTTTAGCAAATGGAACGATGAGGAATTGTGCAATATCGCCCTCACTTTGCTGCATATGACAGACAGGATGATGAAAACATACCTGACTGCCCTGGATAAGCAGTTTGTTACGAAGGGTGGTATCAAGGAACGGATGTATGCCGCTCGTACCGGCTACCGTAAAGGCCAGGAAGAAGAACTGAAGCGCCTTCGTGAAGAAAATAAGCATTTGCGCCAGCAGGTGCCGATATTGGAGCAGCAGATAGAGCATCTTCTAAATGAGAAACGCCATTTGGAGGTGCTGCTGGCGCAGGCGAGGGGTAGGGGCTAGGGGCTAGTGTTGCTAGTGGTACTAGTATAACTAGTATTACTAGGGTTACTAGGGTTACTAGATTAACTAGCAGCGCTAGCTGATGCCTGTATAGCTTCCTTCACATGCACATCGCACTGCGGGAACGGGATGGAGATGTTATGGGCTTCGAGGGTATTGTAGATGCACTGCATCACATCCGATACCACATAGATCTGCTTCACCGCATCCACCCAGCAGAGTAGCTGGAAGTTGATGCTACTGTCGCCAAACTCCGTGAACACCACTTTCACCTGCTTGGATGGATCCAGATACGGATGATTCAAGCCGTTCACTGCCTCCTCAATTATCGTTGTCACGTCCTTCATATTGGAGCCATAGGCCACGCCGAAAGGTATCAGTGACAGCACATAACCGTGGTTCTTTGTGAGGTTCTTGTAGTTCTTCGTGAACAGCTGTGAGTTCGTGAAAGCGATGATGGAACCATCGATAGCCTCCAGCATCGTACTGGTATAGCTGATGCTTGCCACCTTTCCCTTGATGCCGTCGCACTCAATCCAATCGCCTACCTTTACACGTCCTGCCATAAGGTTGATGCCATAGTAAAGGTTCTCCAGGATATCCTTTGAAGCGAAACCGACACCAGTGGAGAGACCGGTGGCGATATATGCCAGCCACTTACCTCCGATGTGGAAGATCGACAAGCTGATCAGCAGCCACGCACCCCATACCAGTACCTGCGTGACGTTCTTTCCCATCACCTCGCGGGAACTGGCATTCGTGCGATAGTTCTTCCCCTTGAAATGCAGGTGGAGCAGCTCCAGACATACGGAGTTTACGTATTTGAAGAAGAAATACAGCTCGGCCACCTGGATGATGCTGAACAGACTCAATCGGAAATTCTTCGCATTGACGAACGGCATCGTGAAGTACTGCCATGTGAGGGTACTCAGGTTGAATACATCGGCTGCCATATAGATGCTCAGGGGGATGGAGAGCAGTGCCATCACCGGCAGCAGCACCTCGTACACCAGTCGGAAGATCCAGTTCTTGGTGATAGGCTTGTCGTAGATCTTGTGTTTCTTACTGTAATCCTTCATCCAGCTGGCGATACAAGTGATGGTCAGGATGCAAGCCAACTGCATGATCCACCAGATAAGCAACTGAACACTCATCAGGGTGTAGCCTATCCATGCGCAGACGGTGCTCACAAGGAAGATGATCAGTGAGATGTAGGTATAGAACATGTCACTGCGCGGAATCTTCTTGTGATGTTTTCGTATCACACTCCATTGCCAGATGGTGCAGAGCAGCAGGATGGGCGGGAAGATCAGGTTCACCAGGTCGTTCGGCACCAACACGATGCGGAACGATATCACAATGAAGCCCATGAAGATAAGCGGGGCATAGATCAGGAACGCACTCTTGATCTGATCGCCTTCCACACGGAGCAGCAAGGAGAGCAGGATCACGCACAGCAACCACGCATATTCCACCAGCAGACTACTGGCCATAATCAGGAAGTTCTGATCGGAGAACGTCCGGAGCAGTCCGATAATAATAGCAAAGGTAATAGTCGTGGTGGTGAGGATGATGCAGGTACGCTTCTTCAGGAACGTCTCGGTATGGAACCGCTTGGGCAAAAAGCGGAAAGCCAGGAAGTTCAGAACCACTGAAACAATGGCGAAGATGAAGATACCTAAGAACAAGTCCAGGATGAACCTGCTGTTCCACTGCGACTGGATATTATGCAACGGTCGGTACTTGTCGGTTACCGTCTCGGCGGTGGCCATCAGGTTATGGCGCAACGACGCGAGGATGGCAAAGTAGCTGTCACCACCGTTCTTGAAAATATTGCTCTGGATCTCGTTATACCGTTTGTTGGCATAGTCGTTCAGGTTCTTCAACCGCTGCCCCGTCTGCTTGTACAACCGCTCGTAATCGTTCAGGTCCTCACGGTTCCCCTTCATCGAATTACGGATGTTCGTAGCCATGGTCAGACAGACATTGCAGTCGATCCTGGCCTTCTCATCCATCTGCGCAAAGCGCATCATCTTCTCCAGACTGCCTATCAGACTGTCGTAACGGGCAATCTCGGCATCGTTCTTCTCGATGAACCGCTTCAGGGGGAGGGAGTGCCGTGTGAACTCCTGGAACTGCTTCGTGGCCTCATGACAGGCGTAGGTAAGGTCGAACACATACTCCGGTCGCTGGGAATACAGCATCAGCGAGTTCTGGTTACTCAGATGGTAGGTCTCACGGAACTGCTTCATGATACGCTCGTTCCTGGATGCGGAGATCTTACTGCGTTTTTCCAGTTCGTCATGTTTATTCATCAGCTCCTGTCGGAGGATGGTCAGCGTGGCGTTGATATCCTTTTCCTTGAGAACAGCCATCGACTGTTCAGCGTGCAACCAGCAGCAGAGTATCAGTAGGAGACAAACTCCCCATCTATTGATTTTTACCATATTCTTCGTCTTTTGTCTGCAAAAATACGTATTTTTCCCGCATTATGTGTATATTTGCAGTGGATTTTTTTATTTATTTACAATATGATGCTTATCGCAGATTCCGGAAGTACCAAGACCGACTGGGCCTGGATAGAGAATGGAACCATCGTTCACCGTGTCACCACAGCGGGTATCAATCCTGTTCATCAGGGGGAGGAGGAGATTGGAAAAGTTGTGGAACAACTTTTTCCGAGGAAGGACGAAGGACGAAGGACGAAGGAGAATAGTACAGATATACGGGAGAACATATCTTGCACCACCGAAACTCAAAGCATATCTCCTTCCTCCCTCCTCCTTCCTCCTTCCTCGACAGTATTCTTCTACGGCGCCGGCTGCATCCCCGAGAAGAAAGGGGTGGTGGAAAAGGTGCTGAGGAAGGTTTTCCCTGATGCCGATAGGATTGAGGTGGAAAGCGATCTGCTGGGGGCAGCACGGGCAGTGTGCCAGTATCAAGAAGGGCTTGCATGTATTCTTGGAACAGGCTCAAATTCATGCCTTTACGATGGTGAGAAGATAGTGGGTAACATCCCTCCTTTGGGCTATATCTTAGGCGATGAGGGTAGCGGAGCCGTGTTGGGTAAACTGTTCTTGAATGCCCTGTTCAAGGGAGCGCTACCCGATGGCATGAAAGAAGATTTCCTGCAGTCGAGCGGTCTGAGCTACCCCGAAATCATCCAGCGGGTGTATCGTCAGCCGATGGCGAACCGCTTCCTGGCTTCCACCTCTTTATATATTAGTGAGCATCTGGATGTGCCTGCGCTACGGGAACTCGTGAAACAAAACTTCCGCGACTTCTTCCATAAGAACATCGCGCAGTATGGTCGTCACGACCTTCCCGTGGGAGCCATCGGCAGCATCGCCTATCATTACCGCGATTTGCTGCAAGAGGTTGCCGAGGAAGAAGGATATAACCTCAGTAAAATAACAAAGAGCCCCATGGAAGGACTAGTTGCCTATCATTTGATGAAATAGTATTGATATTGGACAAAAAACTATTATAGTCTTTCCTATTTATTCACTACCTTTGCAAACAACTAAAAACAACCTTATGAAGAGATTATTATTTGTCATGGTAACCATTGCCATCATGCTGACAGGATGTGCGAAAGGAGAAAGCAGTGCCTTCGTGCAAGTGAAGGACGGTCATTTCCTGCGTGACGGAAAACCGTATTATTTCGTGGGAACAAACTTCTGGTATGGTGCCATCCTGGGCAGTGAAGGACAGGGGGGCGACCGCAACCGACTGGTTCGTGAGCTGGATAACCTGAAGTCGTTAGGTATCGACAACCTGCGCATCCTGGTGGGCAGTGACGGTGAACGGGGCGTTACCACCAAGGTGGAGCCAACGTTGCAGATTGCACCGGGGGTGTATAACGACACCATCCTGGCTGGTCTTGACTACCTGCTGATGGAGATGGGGAAGCGGAAGATGGTGGCTGTACTCTACCTGAACAACTCCTGGGAATGGAGTGGGGGCTACGGCTTCTACCTGGAGCATGCTGGGGCGGGAAAGCAGCCGCGTCCCAACGAGGATGGTTATCCGGCCTTTATGCAGGCGATGAGTAAGTATGCCACGAACCAGAAGGCGCATGAGCTGTTCTACGACTATGTGCGTTTCATCCTCGGACGTACGAACCGATACACGGGTGTGAAATATGTGGACGACCCGGCCATCATGTCATGGCAGATCGGTAATGAGCCGCGTGCTTTCGACAAGGCGGTGATACCCGACTTTGAGAAATGGCTCGCTGAAGCATCGGCCCTGATCCGCAGTCTGGATTCCAATCACCTGATCAGCATCGGTAGCGAGGGCTCATGGGGGTGCGAGAACGACTGGGACTGCTATGAGCGTATATGTGCCGACAAGAACGTGGATTACTGTAATATCCATCTCTGGCCGTATAACTGGAGCTGGGTGCGGAAAGACCATCTTATCGACGATCTGCCGACGGCGAAGGCGAACACCAAGGACTATATCGACCGCCATGTAGCCATCTGCAGCAAACTGCAGAAGCCGCTCGTGATGGAGGAGTTCGGATTCCCGCGCGATGATTTCCAGTTCGCACTCGGGACACCAACCACCGCACGTGATGATTTCTACCGTTATGTGTTTGCCTTGGTGAGCGATAATGCGCAGTCAGGCGGTTGCTTTGCCGGCTGTAACTTCTGGGGATGGGGCGGATATGCCCAGCCGAAACATGAGCAGCAGTGGCAGGTGGGTGATGACTATACCGGTGATCCTGCCCAGGAACAGCAGGGTCTGAACTCCGTGTTCGCCGGTGATTCCACTACGATCCAAGTGATTAGGGAGGCGCAGTTGCGCGAGATGTGATTTGTGGAGTGTGGAGTGAGGAGTGTGGAGTGAGATTTGCTTTCAAGAAAAGGTGACTGGCGCAAAAGGTCCCGCAGAAATGTTTATTCTCACGCAGAATTATTTATTCTCACGCAGAGACGCAGAGAGCGCAGAGTTCACACAGAGGATTTTATTATTTCACACAGAAATCACTCTAAGTTTGCAGCGTCTAAGAAAAAGATAGAATATTTTTTGCTTAGTAAGGTCCGATTCCCTACCTTTGTTGTAAGAAGGAGGAACCGGCCTGCTGGAGAGGGAAACTTGA
>Ga0256407_10007557_pt1 | contig 16303 bp, 20 predicted proteins | sample RumenRJG_04DNA_FD_193489 | JGI IMG/M metagenome (GOLD analysis project Ga0256407, IMG submission 193489) | Bovine rumen microbial communities from Lethbridge, Alberta, Canada - RJG_04 | ecosystem: Host-associated > Mammals > Digestive system > Stomach > Rumen | place: Canada: Alberta...
AAATATGTAGCAACTGTTTTAAAGACTAAAGTAGCTCCAGCAGCAACTCTATCTACTACCATAGCTAAAAATTCAAAAGCTTTTGTTATACCACTTAAAACCTTAGGGCCTAAAGTGCTACCTAATTTATTAAGTTGTAATACAGTAAAGAATTTGTCTATAGCAGAAACTATACTATCTATTATCGAAGTAAAACGCTTACTAGTAGCAATAGCATCGGACAACCATACTACAAACTGTGCAACTTGCTTTACCAATTCTACAAAAATAGTGCCTAATGGTGCTAGATGCTGTGCTAAAGTTAAGAAAATACTTGCAACTCCACCAAGTATAGTTTTAAATGACTGAACTACTGTCGAAATACCGTTCATTATATTAGCGAAAGTGGCAAGATTAGCATTAAACTTTGCACTTGGTCCTTCTGCAGCTATTATCTCCTGTAAATATTTAGCAAAATCATCTCGAAGAGTAGTCCCATCTTCATGAACTATAGACATGGCTTTATCTGATTCGCTCCAATATTTATGGAATGCTTTGTTCATCTCATTAAAGCCTATAGTTCCGTCTTTGACCATTCCTGTAATAACGGTTTTTAGATCTTCGGTTCCTATAGTAGCTTTTTCAACTATTTTATTTACTTTATCACCGTCTGAAATATATTTAGATAAAAGATCTTTGTTAGTAGCAACATTAAAATAGTCTCCTAACATTCTATAACCACTAACGCCTGAACCATCCATACCTTTAATAGAAGCAGTATAATCTTTAAGTCCTTTAATGGCTTTTAACACATCTCCATGTTTATACAAATCGGCAATATTGGTCCAAGCATTCATATGCTCATTAATCCAATCGTTCATTCCCGACTGATCCATCTTAGGAAAGATTTCTATCATATATGAAAGCATGTCTAAGTATTGCGATAATTTCTTAGACCCAACCTCCATGATATTATTGCTAGTGGAAAGAGCAGGATTTAATTTATTATGTACTGCATCTACTAATGGAGTAATAGAGTTTAAAATATCACGTCCAGCATTAAGCGCAGGTCCATAAAAATCCGCACCTATTCTTGCTAAAGCAGCATTAACATCGTCTAAAGCACCTTGAAACATCAAAGTAGAATCTTTAGCGTGAGCGCCAAAAGCATCAGACATAGCTTTAGAGAATTGTTCAAAACTAATTTCTCCTTTTGATACTAATTCTCTTATTTCTGCTTCTGTTTTTCCTAATGAGCTACCCAATACTGCAGCGGCATTCAGTCCGTGACTAGCTATAGAGTTAAGATCCATAGCCATTACACGACCCTGACCTGCAACTCTGGTAAATATCTGCGCTATAGTGTCAAAATCTTTACCAGTCATAGAGGCAACACCAGCAATACCAAGTAATGCTTTTGTCATGTCAGTATTCAACACTTTTGATTCGACTTTGGTTCCATCAGCAAGTCTTTTCATAGTTTTTTCAACACCAACATTTGAAGCTGCAAGCTGAGAAGCTGCTCTAGCTGCTACGTCATAAGAATACGAAGTACCAAGTACAGCATCCATTACTTCCTTATAATAAGAAAGCGACTCATTGCCTTTTGATTTACCAATCTTTTGACCTTCAAAAGAGAACGTAGCTTGTTCAATGTTCCTAGCTCTTAATAAACCGCCTTGCATTATACCTTGAGTAAGTGGTTTAGTAAGATTACTAACCATTTTCTTACCAAAATTAACAACTGAATTTGTAAGATTTGCAATGGCAGTAATACCTGCTACTTCTAATTTAGAAAAACCCTTAGAAGCTTCTTCTACACCTTTGGTAATTCCTGATACATCTACTTTTTTAGCATCTTTTCCAAGATTTTTTAAACTATCTTTAAGTCCGACCGTTTTAATGCTTTTATCTAAATCTTGAAGTTTAGATAAGGTGGAATCTACTTTATCGGCAAAATTGTCATTATTAAATTTTAATTCGACAATCCGGGTATCAATTGACTGAGCCATTTACTTTCCCACCTCCTTCAAGACATCATTACTAAAAGCTTCAAAAATAGGAACCAAAGCAGGATTAATATAGTCCACACCTCTAACATATCCTCCAGTACCAGTTCCATGACCATACTGAATGAGTAAAGCTACATTATAGCCACCTTCTATATCGGCATTATGCCAAGTTATAGTTGAAGATAAAGGACCTTTATCTATTGTGAAAAACCATGCTCCAGCTGCCAATCCAGTATCTTTTGGAGTAGCTTCTTCTAAAGCTTTCACTCCAGCTTTCCCTGCTTTTTCTAAAGCAGAGTCAAATCTTGTTTCTATATTGGTTAATTTCTTAAGCCAAGTAAAAGTTTTTTCCCAAGTTCCTCTGCTTTCCATATGTTATCCTTTTGAGCCTGTCTTGGCTCTTCTAGCTTTATTCAGAGCATTATTTTGTCTCATTATTGAACCTTTGCTCATTTTTTTATTCTTTGAGTCGTTCTTAATACTGCAAATTTTTACTAATGTTAGTAAGCGATTAAGATGCCATTTCTGAGCTTCCCAAGGGATCTGATAAGCAACCATCCAATAATAAATTAATTCTGAAGTGATGATTTCTCTAGTAGGTTTATTATTTTGGTCGTTAAACCATGTAGCACTATGACCATCTTCTATATAATTACCAATTTCATCAAAATTTTCAGAACTAAGTGCATAAAAAACTTCTTCTGGAACATTTTGCGTAGTCGTCATACATTTAATATAGTCCCTTATTTGTTCTCGAGTCTTTTCTTCTTTTCCTAAAAAAGGAATTTTCCATTTTGACTCCCATTTTGAAATTGAGACTAAAGAGTGCTCCATCCGAAGAATTGTTTCTTTTGTACTATAAAATTCGTTAGTTTCTTCGTTATAAAACTCTTTTTCCGGGACTATGATAGTGAGCATCTTTAGCCTCCTCTATCTATACTCCAAGTTCTTTACGAATCTTTTTCATTTCTGCCTCAGATGGTTTATAATCATCAGGCAGAAGATTATTTATGAATTCAGCAGCAGACTCATCGTTAGTTGCAAGCTCCATAAACAGTTCTGAATAAGCAGGAGAACATGCAAATCTCTCTCTAACTTCATCGTTCTTAACGAACTGTCTACCATCAAGAGATTTTTCGCCATATGATTTCATGATAATCTCTTTAAAAATCTCAACAAGTTTAGGCATATCTTTTGTCTCTATAATTCGCATAAGATAGCCCTGCAAACCACCAGATGCTGAGAGCTGCATTTCAAGAAGTTCTGCTTTAGTGAGGTTGAAATAGAAATCTTCTTTTCTTGCTTCACCATTGAAATCTGTATACTCAATAGTTTTCTTAAACATAAGATCCTCCTTTACCAAAAAGAAAAACCCCGGAACTCATAGAATTCCGGGGCGCGTTCTTAATAATTAGTCAGCAGCTGTAACTGTGACCTTGCATTCATCACTGTATGTTACACTATCTTCAGTGAAGGATGCTGTAATTGTAGCATTACCAGCAGCAACGCCTGTAATAACTCCATTAGCAACTGTAGCCTTAGTGTCATCGCTTGATGCCCAAGTAACAGCTTTGCCTGCCGGAGTAGTTGTGGCTTTAACAGTAGTTGTTCTACCAGCCTGAACAGATACGTTAGCTCTATTCAAATGAATATCGAATGTAGCATCTCCGCCCATAAGCTCGATTACTTCTGATGGAAGCGGAAGTCTAGCATCTGCATTCTCTGTTCCATAGAGAATATCCTCAAGAGCTGCAAGCTTTGTAGCATCAGCCTTTGTGGAATCGATAGTCATAGCAGCTGTAGGCTTATAAGTACCACCAACAGCAACAGGAGTAGTTGTCATCTCCCAGCTAAACGAAATAGCTTCTGGAGAATCATTTACTGTCTGATACTGTCTCTCAGACGGAGAAGCCATAGCGTTATAAATCAGATGAAGTTTATAACCATATGAATCGTTCTCAACGTCATTACCTACAATAGTTCTATAAGAAAGACCAAATCTCTTTCTTGGCTGCTGACCAATGTTTACACCAGTAGCAACTTCTGCAGAACCATCACATACAGCAAACTCATCAGGATATGTATAAGCTTCTACTGTAGCACCGAATTCCTCAGCTGATCTGAGTTCCAGATACTTAATGTTGTCTGCATAAATAGCATTAGCTTCTGCACCAGAAGGGCTTTCCGAAACGGAGCTAAGACCATTCCATACAACGCCCTGTGGATAATTACCTGTGGCATCCTGCGGATAAAGGACACCTCTATCAATACCGGTTTCGTAAAGTCTTTCTCCGATATTGTCCCATACAAGTCTAGGCATGTTAATTCCTCCTATTAAAAATATAAATCGAAACAATCGTGATACAAATTGTCAACGCGGAATCGTCTATCAAATCTACAATAAGGAAGATCTAAGATTTCATCTATCATTGTATTATCTGGATCGCGACTTATGTATTTAAGTGCATAACGTTTACGCTTTAAATATCTATGGTTATTAGCATGAGGACCATTAACCGTATCTAATTCATAAACAAAACATGGATACTTCATTCTTATGGATTCTGGAGGTTGAAAATATACTTCTTTAGATCCTAGCAAATCACATAATAATTCGTGTAATTCTAATCTAGTCCTCATGATACTCCTCCCCCATGGAAATCTTTACTCGAGGTCTATCGATCTCAAAACTTGTAATTTTCCATTTGATTCCTTGAAATATAACGTATTTCATGTTATGCACATTTGAGTATAAATACGGATCGGCTACTATACTTATGTCTTGACTGAAAGTAATATTATCATTGACACTATCTGAGGAACCCCATCTACGACTGTGACGGACGAGGCCCCCATAATACTGTCTCTCTATTACTTCTGAAGTCCAAACACCTGGCGTGGTTTCCTGTCTTGTAACATAGCCGATCTTTCCTGAAAACCTAGCCATAAATATAACCTTACTCTGTAGCCAGAGTTACAGTCATAGCTGAGAACGGCTTGATCAGAGCACCAGAGCAACGTGTCTCAATGAGATACTTGTACTGGTTATAGTCGATGTCGAAATCATCGAACATATCAACTGCTCCGCCCTTATCAGCACCAACATTGTAGTCAGCAAGGTTAACGATGATAGCAGCAAGATCATTTCCGTTGATCTTCTGACCTTCCATAGCCTCAACTTCTACGATGTCAGAAACTCTGAGTGCTGTAGCAAGCTCTGTAACAGACTTATACATTTTGTGACCAATGCCATCTTCAAGAAGAAGCATTTCTGTCAGCATGTCAGCTGTTGTGAACATCTTAGGATTTCCAGAACCCTTATAGAACTTTCTATTTCTAATAACTTCGTCGATGAAGTTCTTAGCAACAGCACCTGGCTTTGAGTTAGCAGGAGTTACAACATTAACTTTGATGTTAAACAGATCAACGTCTTTAGCGATAGGTCTGATGTGATCCTCCTTAATCTTATCATCAGAATCTGCAGCTCTTCCATCACCAATGAGATAAGCTCTTGCGAGTTCCTCGTCGAGCATCCCTCTCATCTCACTCTTGATCCAAGCAACAACATCGAAGTCTGTGATGTCGGTAATGTCATCCTTATCGAGTTTCTGTTTCTTGTATACAGTCTGAGGATCTGTAGTTCTCTTCAAAAGAGTGAATACTTCCTCTTTCTTCTGCTTACCCTTGATATAACCTCTTGCGCGAGCATCATCTTCTGTGATGTTTGCATAGCTTGATTTAATTCTGCTGAATGGTGTATGGTGTACACCAGACATTACAACTGAAACCCAGCTAGTATCTCTTTTGATCATTTCAGGCGGATTGTTGAGGGATCTATACTCTGGGAAGAGCATGTTAAGATCTCTTACGCCGTAAGTCTGCGTAGCAGTGCTTGGATCCGGTCCAATCATTCCTTCTGTTGGGATTGGGTGTGGCAGTGAGTGAGCAAGAACTCCCTCTTCCTGATGATACTCAACAGCATCCTTGAGGGATCCAAGCTTTTTAGCATCACTGAAAATTGTAGCGATGTCAGCATGGCTCAGAATTGGGCCATACTCCTGTTCATTGTCGAAAACATTGTGCTTCATATCTTCTCCTTCGTCTTCTTCATCTTCATCATCTTTGCCGGCCTTCTGCTGCTCAAGAGCCTGACCGATCATGTAATAAACTACTTTCTTCTGTTTCTCATTAAGAGTTTCAAAGATGTCCTTAATGGTTTCTTTCGATTCCTCTTTAGGTTCTTTTTTGGTTTCTTTCTTTTCTTCCTTCTGCTCTTCCTTCTTCTCTTCTTCCACTTTTTCTTCCTCCTTTTCATCCTCTTTATGGTAGAGACTTATAGAATTGTCATCTGGCAAATAGATGACTGCTTCGTCTTCGATCTCTTCTCCGGAGTGAGCAAGAACTGGATAATCAATAAGAGCGCCAGGATTTGCACCGGCAAGAACGAGACTTACTTCTCTAATAACTCCATGCAGAACATTTCCGTGATCCTGCTTAAGCTGATTAGCATAAATTGAGAGATGTTTAATGTCACCATTATTGACACGAAGTTTAGCTTCTCTGCCTCCTTCGCTTTCATTAAATGATCCATAACAATAAACGCCATCCTCTCTGTTCTCCAGAAGAGCATGGCCGAGTACATTAGTTATCTCATCGTGCTGATGCTGCCAGACAATGGGAACTGTAAGTCCATCACAGTCTTTAAAAGCATTCTTACGAATAGTTCTACCATCGGAGCATTTGAGATCGTTCTTAGTGGCATATCCACTAAAATCGTATTTTACTCCCATTTTGAATTTTCCTTTCTTTGTTCTTAATTAGTCCACTTCAACTGCGTCGCCATCAGCTTTTCTATTATTGTTAGTTACTACCGGAGCTTGTTCGCCTTCAGCTTGGTTAAGGTTCTTATTTCTAAGCTCATCAGCCTGAGGATCATCAACAGGTTTGAAGCCAATAAGACCTCTAAGTTCGTTCGAGGAAAGAATAGCGTTACGAGTAAACTTATCTGCAATCTCTGCAAGATCATTTACTGGTACAAGCTTAAATGGTTCTCTATAGAAAGTAACTGATTGCTTTTGAGTTCTAGCGGTCTGAGTCAAGAACTTCCGTTTAAACTCATCGGTAATGCAACTCAGTAATGGTTCAATAATTCGGTTATTGTAATTGAGCATCTTCTTTTCATCAGCAGTACCCTTAAGTATTTCTTCATCGATTCCTAACTGGCTAAATAGCATACTCGTCAAGTATTCAACTTGAGACATAAGGTTGTTCTCTAATGAACGATTCAATTGAATAACCTTTTCCGTACCATCTGTGTAAGCAATACCGTATTTGGATCCTGTTAACTGCATTTCAATCTCTTTACGTCTTGCTTCAGCTTGTGACCTACGTGATTCAGATTTGATCACATAAGGAAGCTGAATAATAAGATCTAATTTTCCAGAGCTACTCTGCTCGTCAACGGCATCTAACAATTGTAATTTCCTATTGAGACGTTTAAGGATTGAATTTGGTTCGTTCATAACCGAATAGAACGGATTCTCAATAATTGCAACCTTATCTTTCTCAATAAAAATTTCATCTGTACGACCTATACGATCATTGTACAAGCGTACTCTAACGTGATCTGGAAACCACTCAGTAATCTTACCTACTCTCATGGAAAGAATGTCATAAGAGTCAGTAAGCTTCGGATTTACATCCGTATCGACTGGAACAACTGCAACACAACCTTCATCCAATAAAGATATAACAAGATCTTGAAAGAAAGCTCTTCCAGTCTGATCCTTATTAGCAGATAATGTCATACAAGAATTAAGACCCGAGTTAATGGCTGATTGAAATCTTCCATTATCATCGAGTCTTGAATGAATAATTTTTACTGCCGCTACATCGACCGCAATTCGGTTCATGATAGCATTTATAATGGTACGTTCATTACCTGGTAATAATTTAACCCTATCAGGTCTATTACCCCATGATCCATAATAGGGGTATTGATAGATCTCTCTCGTAGGGTCACGATTCATGAAGGCATTCCATGCATTAGAAAACCTATCTGTTAATCCCATGGGTCTACCTCCTTTAATTAATCACCATAAATTTTCTTATGTATATCTGGATGATCATCTACATACTCAAACCATAAAAGATCTTGTTCATCTTGGGATTTTTTATTAAAATCAGGATGTTTCTTTTCTAACTCTTTATATACCGACGAAATTGCTCGCTCTTGATCCTGTTTAGCTTTAGCTTCCATCGCTTGTTTTTCTTTTGCTGCTTTTGTTAGTTGACCTTTTCTATCAATAGTATCGCTTAAACTAAGCTCCATAAACGAAGATACAGCATCTTTATAATCTTGAAGCTCACTCGGATTTCGTTTAAAATATTTTTCTACATCCTTTTCTGTAGTAAGACCTACGCTACTATTTATAAGAGTACCTAATTCCTTTTGTATAGTTATTATCTCTTCATTAGTAACCGTTACATATTTATCATCCTTTATCAAATATGATTCTTTATCGTTCTTTTTCTTTACAGATACACTACCATACTCTTTTTGTACTGTGTCTAAATATGCTTTTCTCTGATCATTAGCTGATGGCTTAGATGCGCCAAATGGAGAAGCTGCTAATCTAGAAGCAGTTACTGATGTACTGGGCTTTTTAGAGGAACCACCTCCTCCACCGCCGACACCAGATCCGGTACCAATTCTAGTACCGTCATAATTCTGGAAACGACGTATGCCCCATTTCATACCTTTTATGCCGTGATGTTCTAGAAAATCATCAATATAATCAGCGACATACTCATCATCTAAGGCAATAGCGTGGGAAATAAACTCGTCATCGTAATCTCCATCTTCAAGCATTGAATGCATCAAAACCTCTTCATCAGAATCGTCTATACCAGACTGTTTAAGTTTTTTAACACTTTTTATAGTGGCATAAATACTAACAAGAGCTAAGACTACTCCTGCGACATCGCCAACAACACTAAGAACTTCTTTTGCTTTATCATAACCACTTGATGTTTCTTTAGTTGTAAGAGACACATATTCTCTTTCCATCTTTATGCGGTTAATATTATCTCTAAGTTCTTTATCAGACATCTTCTTTGCTTTTTGAGCCTGAGATCTTTCAGCAGCAGCTTTCTTTTCTTTGAGTTTTGGGTCATGTCTTTCAACTGCTTCTACTAATTTCTTTGATGATTCGGAAGCACTTCTAGTATCCTTCGCAATCTTTTCAGCAGGCGTAATATCTTCTTTTCCTTTACCTTGTTTCACGGATCGTTCGAAATAAGGATTAGGAGCTTTAGCTGCCAATCTGGCATTTCCTTCTGCTTTTCCACCTTGTCCACCAGCAACAGATCTATTAAGAGCTTTTGGCATTGCTTTCCTTTGAGCCTCACCAGTTCCAACTCTTTGAACTCCGCCTTTAAGAGAACTAGGCTTAATAACAGGAGCTCCACCGGTTCCTATTCTTGTGCCGTCGTAATTTTGATACCGACGTACACCCCATTTCATGCCTAAAACTCCGTGATGATAAAGCTCATTCGGATAGGCAGTTCTGTATTTCATTTGTGTACCTCCTATCATGTAATCTTATGCTGTTTTGCAAATTCTTCTCCCATATCAATTGGAAGTTCATCTAATTCGTCGACAGCTTTATCCCTAAAATTTTCATATGATTTAACCAATCTTGTTACTATTGTTGTAGAGTCGTCAGCTGAATTACCTAAGAACACATAAGGCAGCACATCAAATGTTGCGTGTCCAAGTGGATGTTTCTTAGGATCGAAGAAATTGTAAGTTCCCTGATCTCTAGGGTCTGTGGTAATTCTTTGATTCTCTCCTTTGCCCGTAAAGACAACTTCTCTATGACCAGAAGGAGATACCCATTTTGAATTTCGAACACCATCGGACTTATTGAACTGATGCATTGAAGAATCTTTAGCAGAAAGCTTACGCCAGCCTCTTCTTTCAGCATCGGCCTCATTCTGTGGAAGATTCTTATTAAGTTTGTTCCTTAGATAGTGGCCGGTTGCATAACCTTTGGCCGTATTCTTAAGAGACTGAGTTCTTCTTATTTCATATCTTTTATTGCCAGAAGAAACTTGTATTCCGCCATTAGATCGTTCGACACCTATTCGTTTACCATTGTAATCTTGGTAGCGTCGAACTCCCCATTTCATGCCTAAGACGCCATAATGAGTTAAGGAGTTCTCATCATTTAAATATACTATTTGTATCATTCGAAAGCCTCCTTGTTTAACTTATATGCAACATATGCATCCATCATCGCAGCAACGGCGTCTATCTTCTGATCTTTACGTTTCTTATACAACTTACGATTACCATTAGTATCCTCTAGTGCTATACAGTTACCCATAGTAAAGGTCATTAGTTCTTCATCAAAGATCAACATTCGTTCTTCGGCAAATTTCTTTAGTTCACCAAGAGGAACAGATTCTGTCTTTGCACCTTGAATAACTTTCTCTATTCCGAATGGTCCGTTTTCAACTGTCCAACGCTCAACAAACTCTCTAGCGTTATAAGGGTCAAAGCCAAAAGCTCTAACATCATAGTCACAATCCAAAATATGTTTATCGAGATCATCAAAGACATCATGATCCAGATCTAGAACAGTTCCCGGAAGAACTTGTAAAGATCCTTCGGCAATAAACTCCTCATACTTTTGCCTCATAGCAAGAGGAAGTTTTCGAAGTGTAAATTCAGTAATGTAGCATCTAGTTTTAACACCAAAAGAACCATTAGATAATGGAAACAAGAACGTAAAAGCACAGAAGTCATCGCCTTGTGACATATCTGCGCCCATAGCGCATGGTAATGACCAAAAGTTCCTTGGTCGATGACGTAATGTTTCTTCATATGTGAAGAAATACGTGTAACCTTCCATAGGAATTCCAAATCTCTTAGCCAAAATATCATTTCTCGCAGCCGGAGCCTTCTCGGCTCTTTCTACGTCAAGCTGATACGTCTCATAAGTGACTGTCTTTCCTAAATTAGGATTTGCTTTTAACCATGTTCCAGGATCAGCAACTTCATCGATGTTGTCTAATCTGTAATACCAGATCGAAACATGTGGATTGCTGTATTCTCCTTTTAAAATATCCATTAGCTCCATCTTAATTGTGTCACCAGAACCATTTCGTACTGTACCTTCTGAGCTGATAGCTACAATCAAGTAATCATCTATTTTAGATGCTCCTTGTTCGATAGCACCGACAACATCCTCACGAATATCACCAGAAAGCCATTCGTCAATTGTTGCGATCTTACATCTAAGACCTTGTAGTTTATCTATACTCATAGGTCTTATCTCAAGTAAAGAACCAGTAAGAAAGTTTTCGATTCCGTTTTTAGTAGATGCTAATTTCTGTCTATTTGCTTTTGAACCTGTGGTATTCTGAAGGGAACCTTCAGTTAGAAATCTAAAGAGTGGACCTCTCGCTCTAGTTATCGCAGTCCTAATTGGGGACATAATCTCCTCGGATTGCTTCATAGTTGGAGAAGTCGTTATCTGATGAGTGGTTGTCGTGTCTACATTAAGAAAGAAATTCTGTATACACGAACCATACATTGATTTGGCTGCACCACGTGCAACTATAAGATACTGTTTGTTTATTAAACGCTTTTTAACCATACGACGAACATAATGGCCACCCTTTCCGTCAGGATTAGGTTCGTAAATGCTTCTTTCAACAAAGTAATACCAACCAAAGATCTGTTCAGCCCATAGTTTAAAAGTATCTAATAAGTGTAAATCAGAACCGTCAGTAAGTGTAAGCTCGTTTTCACAAAAGCTTATAAAACCGTTTACTGCTAAGTCATCATAATACACTCCTGGATTTGCTATAAGATCATCTATTCGATTCATCTCCATAGAGATCTCATTACAAACCGGAATTTCGCCTCTCATCACAGCATCTCTAAACTTACCGTAATAGAGAGGGGTTGCTGTGTTAGATAGCATAGATCCTCCTTTTGAAATCAGAAGGGGCCTCTTAGATAGAAGCCCCTTCTTTTACTCTTGACTAGTTGTTAGATTGAATGTTGGCGATAGTTTCTTTGATCATGTTTCTCTCATAATCATTTTTAGCTTCGCCCATCATATCTTCAAGTCTAGCAACCATACGATCTTTTGTGCTATGACCACTATAGCCAGATTCATAGCCTGCTCTGTCATAAGAAGACATCGGCATGCCATATGACATAGGGTATTCCATAGCATATGGATCCATTGCTCTACTCATATATCTGCCAGTCACATAATTCCTTGGAGCATGAGCATAACTAGACTCGGAGTATTCTTTCTCCTTAATCTTGTCCTCAAACTCTAATGATTTAAGCATAAGGCAGAGTGCATTAGTAACTGTACTAACGTCGGTAGGATTAATGGTTCCAACTTCGATGATTCTCTTAATCTCTTTACGAAAATCTTTCTCAAGAATATCGTCAAAAGATTTCATCAGATCGAGATCTTCTTTATGCATATCCATTCCTCCTTCCTAGCGTGTTACTACTAAATCGGCACGATCGATCTTTAAACTTCCATTTTGAATTTCAATTGGGATTGTGCTGGTATTACGTATACCAAACGTTTCACAACATCCATTCCAAACTTCGATGTCGATCGCACGACTAATATTGAAGAATTCCTCTACTGCAGCAGGAGTAACGATCATCTCAGTAGACGGAACAATTGATCCGTCGACAACATATGCCATCGAAATCTCGCCAACTGTCTGTCCTTCAGGTACAGCTATGTTAGCACCGAAGTCAACTGAATAGACCGGATTTCTCCTTCTGCAACCACATCTTCCGTATGGCGACCATCCGCTTAAGAGAAAAGAACCAGTTCCATCTCTATGACGAACAAAGCCTCTCATACAAGGTTCTGTAGTTATAAAGGTTAAATCTTCGCCAGGTTGTAAAGTCTGAAGTGCATTTGCCGAATAATCAGCCATAACGCCACCTCCTTTACGCCGTGCATCCGCAACCGCTATAGAAGTTGGATCCGCAACCATTAGGATTTGCTACGATCCAAGCCGGTACCGGTGTCGGATTAAGCGATTCCTTAAGTGCGGCAGTCTGAGCTGCATTATCCGCAAGAACTCTCGCAGTCTGATCTGTCTGAGATTCTCTAAGAGCAGAAATGTTAAGCTGTGTCTGTAGATCTGATACTTTCGTCTTGTAAGAGTCAAGCTCAAGCTGACACATCTTATCAAAGATGCTCTGGAATCCAGAAGTCTGAGAATTAATAATTGCCTGAGTATTCGCAGTGTTCTGAGTCTGGAGGTCTCTAAGCGCATCTGTAACAGCAGCACGATCAGCACATGCTTCTGCCGCTACTGTATACTTAAGATCTGCGAGACCTGCTCTGTTATCACAGCAGCACTGCTGCAAACTCATAGCTATGCCATTCATAGCGGCTGTATTAGCGTTCTGATTAGCATTAAGAGTTGACAGAAGGTTTGCCTGAGAATTACATCTCGAAACTTCAGCATTAGCAAAGCCATTTGTAACAGCACTGGAAAGACCTGTAAGTCCGCCCATTACTGCCTGCTGATCAAAGCCTCTCTGAATGTCATCATTTGTATTATTGATGATATAAGGCATTGCGTTTCCGCCACCATATCCACCAAATCCATTGCCCATGAAGGCAAAGAGGAACAAAATAATGATCCAGAACAAACCGCCATCACTCCAGCCAAATCCGCCAGAGCCACCGTTTGCATACATTGGGCCCACTGGCATTACGAGCCCGTTTCCGTTTTCACTAAGTGACATGTTTTTAAGTCCTTTCTTTAAAACAACAATAATTTATATATACTTCATTCCGGCCGTGAATTTAGTATCTATTTTAAGAAACCCTGAAACTGTTGAGCCATCATACTCATAGTATTAAATTGCTCTTGTGACATCTGTCCGCTAGATATCATGTTTCGAACAATTTGCTCAGCATTACCATTTGTAATCGCATTATTCAAAAGCTCCGCTTGCTGTTGATTAATGCGTCCATTTGATAAACAAGCTTGAACCGCTTGTGTTGGGTCTCCTGTTGTAAAGAATTGTTTTAACGACATAAGAGCGCCAAGGGGTCCATTTTGAATTCCTGGACCAATGATGTCGAAAAGTGGATTTCCTTTCATTACTCATCATCTCCTTTCTTCTTTTTAGAAGATGTAGGCTTTAATGAGATTTCGGATAATGCTTTATCGACAGAATCCTTTGCAGCCTTAGCAACGATAGCCGCTATTTCATCTTTAGTCACAAACTGACTTGTATCAATCTGTGGAGTCTCGACTGGTTCCGCTTCAGTCTCTTCCTCTTCAACAAGCCTGTAAGTTTTAAAGATTAAAGGTTTACCATTTAGATCTACAGTCTTAATTCTAATGAATGGTTCTGCAGAATCGAAGATTGCAATGGTCTCTCCTGGAGCTGCTGGATAAGCTTCGGCTCCATTCTTACCTATTGCCCAACCCATACGACTAGGCGAAGTGGATTGTGCAACTTGCGCACTTCGAAATCCTGGTAATGGGCCGCCATTAAATGAGACAGGCCCCGTACTGTAATTTGGAAATTGTGTCATTTGACTAACCGTCCTTTCTCCAATAAAAAAGTGGAATTTCGTTTCCCGAATCCCACGTGTCATAGTAGTCGCCGTCGATCACTGCTACTACATGACCATTTAGTGCTAACAAGTATTTCCCAAAAGGGAAGTCCCTACAAAAGTCTTTAACTGTATAACAGTCTGGACAAGTGTTGGGTATTGAAGTCCTTCTATAACCGTTATGATAGAGATAAGTCTCCCATACCTTATTAGTAGAAGGCATTTCAAACAATAAAAAGCCTTGTAAACATACCATGAAGTATGTCCATGCCCAACTTTGATCCATTAGAACTGAGATTGCTCGTATAACGCAATCTCCAGTGTTCTGACGTGTAGGATTTACATTTAAATATCTATACGCCATTAAGTCGAATCTTTAGGATCGACTGTCACATTGATTCTCCACTCCAGTTCCGCAATTGAAGTGTTCAATGCATCCATAGTTGTTCCATTTTGAGGAGGATCAAACCACTTTTTAACTTTAAGATACAAATATGATTTGACCAGTTGTAGTTTAGCGCTTGATGGTAACATGTCATCCCATGTTTTATCTTCATCATCTAGATAAAAACCATCAGCTACTTCAACTCCTAACTGACGAAGAACGTCAATTGCGGAATTGATGTGAATAAACAGATCCTCATCAAAAGAATCATCGTCGGAGGCTAAACCTATAAGTTTCTTAAGTGAAACAAGAATACTTTCCTCCATAACTATCTCCTTACCGCCAAGGGCACATGTCATTTGGTCTTCTAATAATCGGTTCGTAATCCATCAATAGTGATTCGTCACCATAATGTATTGCTTTGTGGGTATTATGTGATACACAAACTAGAAATTCTGGATTGAATAAAAAGTCTGAACGCTCCAGAAGATCAGACTTGGTGATGGGGTTTAAATGATGGATCACAACGGATCCTAGAATTTCGAAATCTGGATGCGCAAGATCACAACCCATATCTCTCGAAATTATTTGACGTCGAATTCGTTTCCAATCAGCACTTCGATAGAATTGTTGGTTTAAATACCGGTCAAAACCAAAAGTATCTTCGCCTACAACACCATCTAGTTTCAAATATCGAAAACGATCGATAAAAGATTGGTATGAAACCAGTTCGCTATAAGTCTTCGTCATCGTTTTCCTCCGTTTGTCCTGTATAGGTCTTCATTGCAGCAATGGCATGCAAATATAGTTCTTCTATACGTTGACCAGATTCAACAGCACTAGCTTTAGCCTTCAATAGCTCGGTTTCGTTTTTTAATTTCTCAGCTTCAAGTCTAGCTTTACTTGTTCCGAGTCGAATTAAGCTTGTTGTCTCCTGCGAAGTTGCAGTTCCATCCAACAAACGTTGTTCAACTAGATCATATGCTAGAGAAATTAGCTGATTCTCCCTTGCTTCCGGAGTAGTCGCCGGTCTTGACTTGGGCTTTCCCCCAGATATAGGAGTAGCTTTCCGCCTTCCCATAGACTTCTCCCTCCTTTCCATGAAGTTTTGTATAAATATACGGCAGTATTAGAAGACTTTTTAAAGGGTGCGAAGTAGAACGTTTTTGTTTCCAACTCATTAACGAAAGGAGTGAAATAAATTGAGCCGATTACTTGAGGATTATAATGGACAAAATATCTTCACACCCTTTAAAAAGCCTTCCAAAAATCCCGCCGGAGAAATTTGGAAG
>Ga0256407_10007558_pt1 | contig 16302 bp, 15 predicted proteins | sample RumenRJG_04DNA_FD_193489 | JGI IMG/M metagenome (GOLD analysis project Ga0256407, IMG submission 193489) | Bovine rumen microbial communities from Lethbridge, Alberta, Canada - RJG_04 | ecosystem: Host-associated > Mammals > Digestive system > Stomach > Rumen | place: Canada: Alberta...
TTTAACATTATTAAATAATCAAGGAAGATGAAAAAACTACTTTTGATGGCATTAATGGCTGTTGCAATAACTGCCAATGCCGAGGATAAGAATGAGATCTTAGTTGCTAATGATGATGAAGTTACCAATGAAGGCGGTATCAAACTCACTAAAGATGATGATAACGACAACTGGTCTATGCACTTTGCCTTAGGTGTTAACATCCCTCAGAAGGCTGAGGGCCATAGCTTCGCTCCTTTCCGCTCCTGGGAGCTCAACTGGACAGTCTTACAGTATGACTACACTCCAAAGAAGTCAAAGACGACTCTCTCTGCAGGTCTGGGATTTAACTGGCGCACTTATACTCTGAGCGGACATGAAGATGGATTCTTTAAGGTTTTTGATTTTGTCGGTATCGGTAAGACTACTGAAAAATATGATAATTTCTCATCAAACATCTCAACTACAGCTATCTCAATGCCTCTGCTTATCAAGCAGCGTTTCAGCAAGAGCTTTGCTATCTCACTGGGTGCTCAGCTGAACTGGAATTTCTATAGTCGCATCCACAATTATGGAGAGCAGGGTGACAACGAGTTGGATACTTATACCAAGAAGATCGGACAGCGTCCTATCACTGTCGACGTGCTGGGTATCCTGCACTTCGGTAAACTCGGTGTTTACTGCAAGTACTCTCCAATGAGCGTCCTGAAGAAGGATCGCGGTGTGGAGTTCAAGTCATTCGCAGCAGGTATCTACTTCTAAACCTTACTCGCGTTCGGCCTGAATCTTTGAGATTTCCGCTTCTGTCTTGGTCAGCTTGTCCTTGCAGAACTTGATAAGTCGCTGTGCAGTCTTGAGCTGCACAGCGATTTCGTCAATGCTGTACTCATCGTTCTCCATCTTACGGACGATGTCCTGAAGCTCAGCGAAGGCTTCTTCGTATTTCTGTTCTTTAGCCATATATTTTTTATTTTTTATTTTTTATTTCTGACACAACGGTGCCGTTGGCGAGACGGGTCTCGATGGTGTCACCGGATTGTAATTCGCCTGCATCACGGATGACCTTGCCGTCCTTGAGGGTGATGCTGTAGCCTCGTTTGAGGAGTAGGGCAGGGTCGAGACTCTTGGTCTTCTCCTCTATCAGCTGAAGACGATGCTGCTCTTTAAGCATGCGACGCTCCAGAGCGATGGGGAGGCGGGATTCGAGAGTGGAGAGTGTAGAGTTGAGAGTGGAGAGTTTGCTACCGCTGCTGTGGATGAGGCGGTTGTAGATGATGTCGAGACGGGCCTCCTGACGCACCTTCACATTGGAGAACAGCCTGGGCAGCAGTTCGGCGATGGCAGCAAACTGTGACTTGTAATAGGTAAGTTTCTGTTGTGCCAGACGTGCTAACTGATCCTGTGAGTTGTTGAGCGCATTGAGAACTCTCTCCAGATGGTCTATGAGGAATTCGGCAGCAGCAGTAGGAGTCTTCACTCTAGTATAGGATACCATATCGAGGATGCTCTCGTCTCTGTCGTGGCCTATTCCGGTAATAATCGGTAATGGGAAATTCGCCACATTCTCTGCCAGCGCCAAGGTGTCGAAACCACTCATATCGCTCGTAGCACCTCCACCACGGATAATTACGACACAGTCGAATTTGTAGTTTCTACACTCTGAACTATATATCTTTTCTAGTGCGGCGATGATGCTCTGTTCCACCTCTTCGCCCTGCATGATGGCAGGGAAGAGCTGGGTGCGGAACTTAAATCCGTGGGGATTGCCTGCCAGTTGGCTACAGAAGTCACCGTATCCTGCAGCATTCTCACTTGAGATGACAGCGATGTTCTGACAGAAGAGAGGCAGATGAAGCTCTTTCTGAAGGTCGAAGACACCCTCTTCCTTCAGTTGACGGATAATCTCCTGGCGTTTCTTCGCCATGTCTCCCAAAGTGTATGTGGGGTCGATGTCAGTAACAATCCAAGAGAATCCGAAGGCCTCATGGAACTGAGGATACACCTTCAGCAGTACCTTCATGCCTGCAGAGAGCCGCTGACCTGTGGTACGTTCGAAGTAGGGACGTATGAGCATCCATTTCGATGCCCAGCATTTCGCTGAGGCTTTGGCTACGGGGGTAGCTGTCTGAGGGTCTTTCTGGATAAGCTCCATATAGCAGTGACCCCTCGTCTCCCTGCATTCCGACAATTCCGCCTCTACCCAATACTCATTGGGCATCTCGTACTCAATAACCTCCTTTACCAGTCTGTTGAGCTCGAACAGCGTTATATATTTCTCACTCTTCACTCTTCACTATCTACTCTTCACTCTTCACTATCTACTTTCTACTTTCCCCACCATAAATGCTCTCCAGAAGTTCGGAATGCCATATCCGTAGATATTATCAGGATTCTTGTATTGGCTGCTGGATTGACGGATGAGGTTTATTATCTCGATGGCGGATTTGCCAGGTAGTGCCTGCCACAGACATGCCACCAAGCCACAGACTATCGGAGTGGAGAACGATGTTCCCATATCCCTTACCAGAGATCCCCTGCCGGAAATCAGCCAGGCAGGACTGCCGAGAGCCATCACATCAGGCTTTACCCTCTTGTCCTGTGTAGGTCCTACGCCACAGAAAGGAGCATTCTCTTTCTCAGGATTCAGGGCTCCTACGGTAAGGATGTCATCGGCGTCGGCAGGGAAGGTGATCTTCTTCCAGGGACCCATGCCGAGATTTCCTGCAGAGTTGACAAGTATGATACCTTTCCTGGCGAGCATCGATGCAGTACGGCTAATAAGTGCTGTCTTTCCATCGAGATCCCGTTGGTGATAACTGCCTAGCTTACCATCATATTCGCTGTATCCGAGGCTGGAGTTGATGATATCCACACCTGCAGAGTCAGCAAACTCAGCTGCCATAGCCCAGTAATCCTCTTCTACGGGTTGTTCCGACTGTTGGTCTTCACATCTCAGCAGCCAGTATCTGGCTTCAGGGGCTGTGCCTACTAGTATATTCGGCTCGTTAGTGGCCATCGCAGAGAGAACCTTTGTGCCATGGTCTGTCTCACGATAGAACCGTTCGCTGTTAGGATACACAAAATCCTTTACACCCAAGATGTCGGCATTATATAGCGAAGGTATCTGGTCGCAATTCTGGAATCCTCCATCGAGGACTGCTATCGTCATTCCTCCTCCTTTATTGCCTATATTATGCAATCTATGACCTCCCAGCATCTCTATCTGTTCCTTGCCATTGCCGTAGTATTCGCCCTTGATACTGTCCCATTGGTTCCATCTCTCATGAACCTTTATCTTAAGAAATTTCCTGTCAATGCTGTCGGGAGAGATCCATACTAAGGTCTTATCCTTGATAAAGTCAAGTTCGGCCAGGTTGTTAAGCAACAGAGAGTCGTTGGAGCGCACCAGGACAGTGTTGTTCCATCGGCTGGTACCGATGATGGTCCACTCTGCCGTACGCTTCTCAGTGCCTCTGACATAGAATGTGGCTTTCTTCTCGATGTCGCGGAGATATCTGCTGCTTACCGGCAGATCGGTGGAGTCGAGAGCCAACCCCTGTCTTCTGCGGCGCTCTATTGCCTTATGAGAGAGCCATCTGCCCGGATGATCGAGAGAGTAGGGGGTGCCTTTCTTGTCTGCCAGGGTATAACGGCAGATATAGAATCGTCCTCCAGGATATTTCATCTTGGGACCACTGCCTGCACTGGCAAAAAGGTGACACGTTAGTGCGATTATCAGGCAGATTATGCTTCTTACGAGGCTGTTTGATTGCATATCGGGTGCAAAGGTACAAAGATTTTTTGAAAATGTCGCTTATCTCGAAAAATATTCGTACCTTTGCAGCGTTATTATAGACAAGGTACACGAAATGGACAATAAACAAGCTGCACTGGAACTGGGTCAGAAACCTGTAGGACAACTGCTTTGGCAGTATGCCCTGCCAGCAATCGTGGCGATGACGGCTTCGAGCCTGTATAACATCATCGACCGTGCTTTCATAGGTCAGATGGTGGGCCCTGAGGCTATCGCTGGTCTGGGTATCACGTTCCCCTTCATGAATCTCAGCGGAGCCTTCGGTGCTGCTGTGGGCGTGGGCGCTTCTACCTGTATCAGTGTGAAACTCGGACAGAAAGACTATAAGACGGCAGGACATCTTTTAGGTAATACGGTTACTCTGAATCTGATAATAGGATCACTCTTCATGGTGGTATGTCTCATCTTCCTTGAGCCGATATTGCGATTCTTCGGAGCATCGGATGTCACTATGCCTTATGCCAAGGAGTTTATGACAGTGATACTGCTCGGTAACATGATTACCCACATGTATTTCGGTATGAACGCAGTGCTCAGGGCCGCAGGCAAACCCCGACATGCGATGTACTCGGTGCTATTTACCGTGGGAATGAACATCCTGCTGGTGATAGCATTCGTTTGGTGGTTCAGGTGGGGAATACGTGGAGCAGCACTGGCAACGGTGACATCCCAGTCGATGGCTCTCTGTTGGCAGATGTATCTGTTCTCTAATAAGAATGAGCTGCTGCATCTGAAACGGGGCATATATAAACTGAAGGCAAACCTGGTGAGGAACATCATTGCCATTGGTATCTCTCCGTTCCTGATGAATGTTACAAGCTGTATAATCGTGATATTCATGAACAACCAGTTTGTGAGGTATGGCGGGGATATGGCAGTGGGTGCCTATTCGATAGCCAACTCGGTGGTGATGGTGTTCTTTATGTTTGTCATCGGTATCACTCAGGGTATGCAGCCTATCGTGGGATATAACTATGGAGCAGAGAAGTTCGACCGTATGCTGCGTTGTCTGTATATCGCCATCGGATGTGCTACGGCGATATTACTTGTAGGCTGGGGGCTCTCGATGCTCTTCCCAAGACAGATAGCAAGGATATTTACTACTGATACCACGCTGATAGAACTGTCGGCAAGGGGTATAAAACTCGATATGCTGGTATTCTTCGTTGTGGGCTCTCAGGCTACGATAACGAATTTCTTCCAGTGTATAGGAAAGGTGAAGATAAGCATCTTCCTTTCTCTGTCGCGACAGCTGTTCCTGTTGTTGCCGATGGCGTATGTGTTCCCGTATTTCTGGGATCTCGATGGTGTGTGGTACTCGATGCCGGCATCCGACTTTGGTTCGTTTGCCATGACAATACCGATGCTGATATGGTATATGAGGAAGAATTTTAGGGCGAAGGAATTAAGGAGTTAAGATGAAACATATAATCATTAATGTAGGCAGGCAGCTGGGAAGCGGCGGACATGACATCGGACGTATGCTGGCGCTCGACTTCCAGGCTAAATACTATGATCGTGAGCTGATGAATCTTGCTGCCAAGGAGAGCGGGTTCTCAGAGAAGTTTTTCGAGGAGAATGATGAGAAGAAAGGTTTCTTCAAGGGACTGTTTAATGTACAGACCTCGCATCTGAGCGGCGGTAGTATGTACAAGACCAACTTCTCGCAGGAGAGCCTGTTTCAGTTTCAGAGTGAGGCTATCATCAAGGCGGCACGTGAGGGCAGTTGTGTGTTCGTGGGCCGTTGTGCAGACTATGTGTTGCGAGACTTCGGAAACACGGTGAATATATTTATTTCCGCTCCGATGTCATTCCGTATCGAACAGATAATGAACAAACAGCACCTTGATCCTGAGGCTGCCCGTAAGTTCATAGAACAGAAGGAGTCGAAGCGTGCGGCATACTATAATTACTATACTGGCAAGAAATGGGGAGCTGCTGAGAGCTATGACCTATGTATCGATACCAGCATCCTCGGTATTATGGAAACAGAGAAACTGATAGCAGAATTCATCCGCAAGAAGTTTGAGATATGAAGAGAATAGGAATATTAAGCGATACTCACAGCTACTGGGATGAGAAATATCTCCATTATTTCGAGTCCTGTGACGAGATATGGCATGCCGGGGATATCGGCAGTGTGGAGGTGGCAGAGAAACTGGCGGCTTTCAGGCCATTCAGGGCTGTGTGTGGCAACTGCGACGGAGGAGATCTTCGATTGATGTATCGCGAGCTCAATAGGTTTAAGTGCGAGGATGTGGATGTGCTTATCAAACATATCGGAGGCTATCCCGGCAACTATGACCCTTCAGTGCGAAGTACTCTCTTTGCCAATCCTCCACAACTTTTCATTGCTGGTCATTCGCATATCCTAAGAGTGAAATATGACAAGACATTAGGTCTGTTGCATATCAATCCGGGTGCCGCAGGAATACAGGGCTGGCATAAGGACAGGACCCTCGTACGTGTTACTATCGACGGGAAGGAGTTCAAGGATTTGGAAGTTATAGCATTAGGAGACAATAAATAAAACAAGAAGATATGAAAAGAACAATCGTTATTACTGGTGGCGCAGGCTTTATCGGAAGTCACGTGGTGCGCCTTTTCGTGAACAAGTATCCAGAGTATCACATCATTAATCTCGACAAACTGACGTATGCGGGCAACCTCGCTAACCTGAAGGATATCGAGAACAAACCCAACTACGAGTTTGTTAAGATGGACATCTGCGATTTCGACGCTTTCTACAAGCTGATGCAGGACAAGAAAGTGGATGGTATCATTCATCTCGCTGCCGAGAGCCATGTAGACCGCTCTATTAAGGACCCGTTTACTTTTGCAAAGACAAATGTGATGGGTACTCTGTCGCTGCTCCAGGCTGCAAAGCTCTATTGGGAGAGTCTGCCAGAGAAGTACGAGGGCAAGCGATTCTACCACATCTCTACCGATGAGGTATATGGTGCTCTCGAACTGACTCATCCAGAGGGTATCGAGCCTCCATTTACCACTACTGCCTCAAGCTCTGAGCATCATCTGGCTTACGGCGATAAGTTCTTCCTGGAGACCACGAAGTATAATCCTCACTCTCCATACTCTGCAGCGAAGGCTTCATCAGACCACTTTGTACGTGCCTATCACGATACTTACGGCATGCCAGTAGTTGTTACAAACTGCTCAAACAACTATGGTCCTTACCAGTTCCCTGAGAAGCTGATCCCTCTGTTCATCAACAACATCCGTCATCGCAAGCCGCTGCCAGTATATGGTAAGGGTGAGAACGTCCGCGACTGGCTCTATGTAGAGGATCATGCACGTGCCATCGACGTGATTTTCCACGAGGGAAAGATTGCAGATACATATAATATCGGAGGTTTCAACGAGTGGAAGAACATCGATATCATCAAGGTGGTGATCAAGACTGTGGATCGTCTGTTGGGACGCAAGGAAGGCGAGGATATGGATCTTATCACCTTCGTGACAGACCGTGCCGGACATGATCTCCGCTATGCCATCGACTCTACAAAACTCCAGAAGGAACTCGGCTGGGAGCCCAGTCTCCAGTTTGAGGAGGGTATAGAGAAGACAGTGCGCTGGTATCTCGACAATCAGGAGTGGCTCGATAATGTGACCTCTGGCGATTATCAGAAGTATTACGATAATATGTACGCCAACAGATAAATGGATAATCTGAGCCGTTCCCTTCACTCTTTCCTGGTGCGGATAGGAATCTCTCCCACCAGCATCACACCTCAGATGGAGCATTATGTGGAGCATCTGCTCTATTTGCTCCCTCCAGAGGAAGAGGAGGCAGTGACTCATTACTATGGACTCTTCGGATGTGAACGCAGGTCACTTAAGGAGATAGCCCATGAACTGGATGTCGCTCAGGAGGAGGCTATGGAACGTATAGATAACTGTATCCGAAAACTGGCTGTCACTCCCGAGTGGCAGATGCTTCAGCAAACCATTAACAAAAAATGAAAAAGATATTACTTTTAGGCTCAGGAGAACTCGGCAAGGAGTTCGTGATTGCCGCCATGCGTGCAGGACAGTACGTTATTGCATGCGACCGTTATGACAATGCCCCAGCCATGCAGGTGGCTGATGCACGTGAGGTATTCTCTATGCTCGATGGTGACACCCTCGAGGAAGTGGTAAACAAGCATAAGCCCGACATCATCGTGCCAGAGATTGAGGCTATTCGCACCGAGCGCCTCTTTAAGTTTGAGAAGCAGGGCATCCAGGTCGTTCCGAGTGCTCGTGCCGTCAATTTCACTATGAACCGCCGTGCCATACGTGATCTCGCTGCAAGAGAGCTGGGACTTCGTACTGCAAAGTATTTCTATGCAAAGACATTCGAGGAGTTCAAGGCAGCTGCCGATGAGATAGGTTTCCCATGTGTGGTAAAGCCGCTGATGTCTTCTTCCGGACACGGACAGAGCTATGTACATAATGACTCAGAACTGGAGCAGGCTTTCAAGGACGCTATGGAAGGTTCCCGTGGTGATGTGAAAGAGGTGATCATCGAGGAGTTTATCGACTTCGACTCTGAGTTCACACTGCTTACCGTCACCCAGCAACATGGATGGCCTACGCTCTTCTGTCCTCCAATAGGTCATGTGCAGAAAGCAGGCGACTATCGTGAGTCATGGCAACCGTATAAGATTTCCGATGAGGCCCTGAAACAGGCTCAGATGATGGCCGACAAGGTGACAAAGGCTCTTACAGGTGCAGGTATCTGGGGAGTGGAGTTCTTCCTTACAAAACAGGGTGAGGTGATCTTCTCTGAGCTGAGTCCGAGACCACACGATACAGGTATGGTGACACTTGGACATACCACAAACCTCTCAGAGTTCGAACTTCATCTCCGTGCTGTACTGGGACTGCCTATACCAGCCATCCATCTTGAGCATGCAGGTGCCAGTGCGGTGATTCTTTCACCTGTTGAGGCTTCTACTCCTGTGGATCGTTCGCTTCTGGATTATAACCTCGAAGAGGCACTGAAGGAAGATCGTACCCGTATCCGTATCTTCGGAAAGCCCGAGGCTCATAAGGGCCGCCGCATGGGTGTAGTGCTTTGCTACGGCGAGGTAGGCGATGATGTCAATGCCCTCCGTGATAAGGCTAAGCGTCTTGCAAAGACAGTCCTGGGCACAGATCCTTATACGAAATTCAGTCATTAATGGATAATGTAAGACTCATAGATCTTCCAAAGATTGTAGACCCTCGTGGCAATCTTACGGTGGCGGAACAGATGAAGAACGTGCCGTTTGATATTGCCCGTGTCTACTGGACCTATGATGTCCCGTCCGGAGAACGTAGAGGTGGACATGCTCATCGCACATGTGAGGAGATCGTAGTTGCCGTGAGCGGATCGTTTGATGTAGAGGTCTTTGACGGAAAAGAGCATCAGACATTCCATCTTAACCATCCTTATCAGGGGTTATTTATCGGTACAGGGGTGTGGCGCACACTGGAGGATTTCTCCAGTGGTGCCGTATGCCTCGTGCTCGCATCGGAACTCTTCGATGAGGATGAATATATCTATGAGTATGATGATTTCATGGAATCGGTAAAACACAATGATTGAAATCGTCAGATATACCCCCGATAAGGCCGCTGAATGGGATGCATTCGTACGACAGTCTAAGAATGCAACCTTCTTGTTTTATCGTGGATATATGGATTACCATGCTGACAGATTTGCAGATTACTCCTTGATGTTCTACGACAAGGGCAGGTTATGCGCCTTGTTGCCTGCAAATGATGGAGGAGATGGTACTTTGTGGTCACATCGTGGACTTACATATGGAGGACTTCTAATGGACTGTCGCTGCAAGGCTGCCCAGACATGTTCGATGGTGGAGACATTGGATGATTTCCTCAGCAGGCAGGGTTTCTCAAGAGTTGTGTATAAACATATCCCATGGATTTATGCTTCCCAACCTTCTGAGGAGGATATCTTTGCCATCGCTAATGTGGCCCATGCACGGCTTTTCTCGAGAGATATTGCTTCAGTAGTAGAACTGGGTCTGCGACTGCCTTTTTCCACCCTTAGAAAGCGTGGCGTAAAGAAAGGCCGGAAAGCATGTCTTTATGTCAGAGAGCAGACTGACTTTACGGTGTTCTGGCAGATGTTAGTGCAGCACCTTTGGGAGAAATTCCGTGCCAAGGCTGTTCATACGTTGAATGAGATAATGCTGCTTAAGGAGCGTTTCCCGAATAATATCCGACTGATGACAGTCTGCAGGGATGATGTCATCCTGGGAGGGACATTGCTTTATGATTGTGGTCAGACTGTCAAGACGCAGTATATCATGGCATCGGAAGAAGGACGTTGTAATGGAGCATTGGATTTCCTCTTCAGTAACCTCTTAGACCGCTATGAGGCTGAAGGCAGGAAATACTTTGATTTCGGAACTTCGAATAAGGTTGATAATGACGACCTTAATGAGTCGCTGATATTCCAGAAGGAAGGTTTTGGGGCACGGGCGGTATGTTATGATACTTACGAATGGACACTATGATAAAGTATCTGGATCTTAAGGCGATAAACAAGCCCTATGAGCATGCTGCCGACGAGGTGATGCGGAGTGGGTGGTATCTGAAAGGAGACTATACCCGTCGCTTTGAGGAGGCTTATGCGGAATATATAGGTACTAAGTATTGTGTCGGATGTGGCAATGGTCTCGATGCCCTGACGCTCATTTTCCGAGCCTATATCGAGATGGGTGTGATGGCTCCTGGCGATGAGGTCATCGTGCCGGCAAACACTTATATCGCCTCGATTCTCGCCATCACGGAGTGTGGTTTGAAACCTGTGTTGATAGAACCGAAGTTTGATACTTTGCAGATTAATGAGGACTTGATAGAGAATGCTATCAACGAACGTACACGTGCTGTTATGATTGTCCACCTGTACGGATCCTGTGCTTATACCAAGAAAATCGCCGATATCTGCTATTACAATAACCTGAAGCTGATTGAAGATAATGCACAGGCACATGGAGCTTGGTATATGGATCCTGATCCTATGTTAAAAGGTCGTTTTACGGGATCTCTTGGAGATGCTGCAGGACATAGTTTCTATCCCACCAAGAATCTGGGTGCTTTTGGTGATGCAGGGGCGGTCACTACAAACGATGAGCAATTGGCCAGAATCATTGAGTCTTTGGGCAATTACGGTTCTTCGCACAAGTATGTTTTTGACTATATCGGACGCAATAGCAGGATGGATGAACTTCAGGCTGCCATACTCAGTATGAAACTTTTCAATCTGCCATTGGATAATGAAATACGTGGAGACATTGCATATCGATATATTAGTGATGTGAAGAATCCGAATATTATCCTGCCAGAATCCTACGAAAAGTGCTGTTGGCAAAGCGCCTGGCACATTTTCCCGATTTTTTCTCCTTGCAGGGACCGCTTGCAGGCATATCTGAAGGACAATGGTGTTGAGACGCAAATCCACTATCCCATTCCTCCCCATAAACAGAAGTGTTATAAAGAGTGGAATAACCTTGAGTTACCCATCACTGAGCTGATTCATGAACAGGAGCTTTCCATTCCTTGTAATCAGGCTTTGACCTATGACGAGGTCAGCTATATTATTGATCTTCTCAATAAATTCCGCTGATAATTAAAAAACTCTAACGTTAGCGAAATATTTCCGCAAAAAATGTGCGTTTATGGAATTTTTTTGTATTTTTGCAGCGTGTTTATTAACAAATTACTACGTTATTAATGAATTTCAAACTACGACAGGTGCTTCTTGTGCTTTCTTTCTTGCCAATACTGGCACAAGCAATGATTCCAGACATCAGATTTCGTAGGCTCGATACGCGTGACGGATTGTCGAACTCACAGGTGAATTGCATCTTGCGCGATTCAAGAGGCTTCGTCTGGTTGCCAACACCTTTTGGACTCTGCCGTTACGACGGTTACCGTTTCCGCACATTCTATTCTTATGAAAGTGACACAACAACAATCCGTTCTAACCGTGTTACAGCGGTGATGGAAGCCTTTGACGGCAGACTGTGGCTCGATCACGGCTTTAACTATGCAGTATATGACCCCATCACAGAGACTGTGGAACGATGGCCTACAAAATCTTTGGCAGAATACGGAATAACGGGTGGAGCTGAGCATCTGTATATCGATCCTGAGACGAAGCGGTTCTTTGTTAAGTCGTGGGATAATGGATATTTCATTTATGACCCAAAAACCAAGAAGCTGATTAACATGGCTTTCGGCTATAAGGATAACGAATTTCCTAAAGAGTTTGGTATCATGAGTTATTCTCGTAATAAAGAGGGAATATTACTGGTGTCGAACCTGGGTGAACTGATGTGTATCGATGATAAGAATGGCAGGGTGCTGTGGAAAGATAACTATGTGAGACGTAGCTTGAATGATACATATAATGACTATTGGCTTTACTACGATAAGGATGGTATCACATGGGTGATCACACACTCTACAGGAACCTATATATATGTTCCGCAGGACAAACGCTGGTATACCTCGCTTACGGAACTGATGCGGGCCAAGGGATTCCAGGATGTGCCCGACAATATCATTGTCTGGGAGGTACGTTACGATAAGAAAGGATATCTGTGGGTGGCTACCGACCACCTCGGAGTGCTGTTGCTCGACTTCAAAAACAAGGAGTGGCGACAGTTTACTAACGTGAAGGGCGACGAGACCACCTTGCCTGACATCACTGCAAAGCATCTCTATGAAGACCAGCTGGGACGTATGTGGGTGGCTACCTATAAGAACGGAGTGGCGATGAGTGCCGATGCCATGTCGAACTTCTCAAGTATCGAACTGGGTGACATCAATGCCATCACCGAAGACCATGACGGCCATTACTGGCTCGGACTGAACTCAGGAGGTATCCTTAAAGTCGACCCAGAGACGATGGAGGTGGAAGAGAGTTTCAACAAGCAAGGGATAGGTGTTCTCAACGATGTCGTCGTGGGCAGCTATACTGCTAAGGATGGTACACTGTGGTTCGGTACGTGGGAAGGCGGGCTGATACGCTATCGCAATGGACAGTGGAAGAACTATACTGCTGCAATGCCGGGCAGTGCTTTCCAGACAAATAATATATGGGGTATCACAGAGGACTACTGGGGTAACATCTGGGTAGGCGTTTTGGGTGGAGGTGTCGTGCGCATCGACAAACGTACAGAGCGTCAGCGCTCTTGGACTACCAAGAACTCCACCATCAAGACCGACTGGACCAATAGTATCACAAGAGCTGCCAACGGTTGGATATTATTAGGTAATTCAGAATACTGCTCATTGGTGAATCCTGTTACCATGAAGCTGATAAACATGCCACTGCCGCACGATGAGAAGTCGTATACCATTTCAGCTGCTACCACTCAGGCGCTGATGGATGCCAGAGGACTCATCTGGCAGGGATCTGCATCGGGAGTAAACGTGTTCGACCGAAAGACGGGACAAAGCACGCTGCTCGACATGAAGTCGGGATTCTATGGCAACAGTGTCGTTGCCCTGACAGAAGACGAGCGAGGTACGATATGGGTTGTTACAGACCATGGAGTGTCGAACATCACGCCAAAGCAGGAGAATGGAGTATGGACATTTGCCGTGCGGAGCTATAACGATCGCGACGGACTGCAGCCTGGCCCATTCAATCAGCGTGCTGTATATTATTCCAAGAAAGGTCTGCTGCTGGTTGGCGGACAGGATGGACTCGATATCATCAACACTACGAAGTTGGCCAATAACAGCAAGGAAGAGAAACCGGTATTCAGCGGACTTGTTATTTACAACGATCTTATCGAGTCTGGCCATGAGTATGAAGGTCATGTGATACTGGAGAAGGCTCTCTTTGACTGTAAGGAACTGTATCTGAGAAGCGACGAGAACCACTTCTCAATCCAGATGGCCTCTAATGATGGCGGTGTTAAGAATGGCACACGCTTCATCTATCGTCTGGAGGGATATGACGATACATGGGTAAAGACAGAACAGGTGAATCCGAATATCAGCTATATGGGTCTGCCTTCTGGTTCTTATACTCTGTGTGTGCGATTGTTTAAGGACGACGGTACGATGGGTGAATATGAAAACCGCCTCGTTATTACCATCGGCACTCCTTGGTATCGCTTGTGGTGGGCATGGATTATCTATCTGCTATTGGCGGCAGGAATGATAGCATTAATAAGAAACAAGAAAAGGAAAGTCTGAAATTAATGGAGAAAAAGGCAACTTGGATATGGTATCCCGGCGACTTTGAGGTCTGGCTGGGAAATATCTTCAATAACCGTCGTACGGAGCGAGGGGCGATGTTCCCTCCATTTTGGAAACAGGACTCTCACTGGCCTACGGTGGAGTTCTCGAAATCATTTGTATTAGAAAAAGAAGAAACGATACGCATTGCCGTCGAGGGACAGTTTAACCTGATGCTCGATGGTAAACTGCAGTTTGGCATGCCCCAGACCTTTACCGTTCCGGCAGGAGAGCATAAACTGAACCTGAAGGTGTGGAATCAGGCAACGCCACCAGCCCTTTACATTGAAGGTGATACAGTGAACACTGACTCCTCGTGGCAGGTTACCTATGAGGATAAACTCTGGATCGACGAGAATGGTGTTGCCCATGGATCTGGCATCTATGTGCCGGCAGCCTCATGGTGTTTTGACTGCATTGACAGTAAGCCCTCAGATTATCGTCTGGAACGTAAAGAACTGCGCCCTGTTGCCTGCGAAAACGGCCTGTACGACTTTGGCCGCGAGACGTTTGGCTATCTCAAGATTAAGGGTCTGAAAGGCACTGTCCGCATCTATTACGGCGAAAGCCGTGAGGAGGCTCTCGACAAAGACCACTGTGAGACACTCGACATACTTTCCTCTCACCTCTCACCTTTCACCATTGACCTCTCTTCAAAAGCTTTCCGCTATGTCTACATAGAGAAGGTTGATGACAGCAGTTACGACGAGGTGCTGATGGACTATGAGTATGCTCCCTTCGATACGAAAAAGAGTGGCTCTTTCTGCAGCTCAGACAATCTGCTGAACAAGATCTGGGAGGTGTCTGCTTACACGATGGACCTCACCACCCGCGAGTTCTTCATGGACGGCATCAAGCGCGACCGTTGGACGTGGAGTGGGGATGCCATACAGTCATACCTTATGAACTACTACCTGCGTTTTGACACAGAGTGTGTTAAGCGCACTATCCGTCAGTTGCGAGGTAAAGATCCCGTTACGGCTCATATCAACACTATCATGGATTACACCTTCTATTGGTTTAAGTCCATTGCCGACTATTATCAGTATACTGGCGACAGTGACTTTGTCCGTGAGATATGGCCCAGGATGGTATCCATGATGGACTATGTGTTAAGCCGTACAAATGCCGAAGGAATGGCAGAGGGGCAGGCTGACGATTGGATTTTCGTTGACTGGACCGACTTCCCGATGCACAAACGGGGAATACTCTGTTTCGAACAGATCTTGTTGATGAAGTCTCTTGCGACGATGGCAGAATGTGCCGACCTCATAGGAGAGTCATCCGATACATATCGCAAGAAGGCCGACGACCTGCGAGATAAGATAAACACCGTTTTCTGGAGTGAAGACCAGCAGGCCTACCTCCATGCTATTGAAAGGCTGCAGGCAGGCGAAGGCGAGTCGGGAACGGATGTCGTGATGAACACTCAGATCACCAAGTTCCCCAACATGTTTGCCATCCTCTATGGCCAGGCTGACACTAATCAGCAAGAGCATATCATGCAGAGTGTGATGCTCAATCCTGCCATCGACCCCATCACAACTCCTTACATGCGTTTCTACGAACTCGAGACGCTCTGCAAGGCTGGACACCATAATCAAGTCTTAAACGACATCCGCGACTACTGGGGTGGTATGCTTCATGAAGGTGCCACCACCTTCTGGGAGAAATATGTTCCCACAGAATCCGGCACCCAGCATCTGGCCATGTATGGCCGTCCTTATGGAAAGAGCCTCTGTCATGCCTGGGGAGCTTCGCCCGTATATCTCTTAGGAAGATATTACCTTGGCGTCAGTCCCACGAAGCCTGGATATGCTGAATACGAGGTACGTCCGCAATTAGGCGATCTGGAATGGATGCGAGGCGATGTGCCCACACCTTTTGGATTAATCCATGTTGAGATGGATCGCAACTCCATCAGTGTTAGAAGCGATGGTGGCAATGGTACGCTTATCATCGGTGATCAGCGCATATCTATACCTGCAGGTAAGGAATTAACTATTTCTTTATGACGATAGCCATCAGGGTGAGGTCGTCTGACTGTGGGGCGTCTTTTACGAAGGCTGCGACATCGTCGACAAGGTGATGGACATATTCGGAAGCTTTAGCCTGACCATTGTCAACGAGCTGCTGCAATGAGTCCTTTATACGCTGTTTCTCGAAAGTTTTCATTTCTTCGTTGGCAGCATCCTTCAAACCGTCGGTATAGAGCAGGAGGACATTGCCTGGCGAGAGCT
>Ga0256407_10007561_pt1 | contig 16296 bp, 10 predicted proteins | sample RumenRJG_04DNA_FD_193489 | JGI IMG/M metagenome (GOLD analysis project Ga0256407, IMG submission 193489) | Bovine rumen microbial communities from Lethbridge, Alberta, Canada - RJG_04 | ecosystem: Host-associated > Mammals > Digestive system > Stomach > Rumen | place: Canada: Alberta...
CAAGCTCCGAGCTTTGGGCATTCACAGGAGACGGCAAAGATGGCATCGATGCTGAACCAGAAAAATCAGAGACATTACCCGACAACTTGAACGCAAGCAAAATCAGAATGAGGGAAAACAAAAGAGTGCCGAGCATCCTTATTCCAAGCCGACCGATTACGGGAATCATTCTTGAAGTGCGGATATAGACAGGCTTGAACGAGTATCTCAGATTATCAGATTCCTCACGGAGATGATAAACCTGCACGAAAGAAACAGAACCAACCAAAGCGATGATATAAAAAAGCGAATTGACAGGAGACGAGACGAGCATGACAAGAACAGGCGAAATCGCAAAAAAAGGCACATAAGGCGAATTCAACGTCGTCCTCAAAAAATCCTTACGCCCCCAGATTCTGTGAAAGATAAAGAATGCGAAAAGATAAAGGGAAACCGAGGCACAAACCGTAAACAGCGGCCTGGAGAAAGCAAGCACCAAAAAGAAAACGGCCCCGCAAAAAAACAAGGTCTTCTTCTTGGAAAAATAAAACAAGATTATGAACAAAAACAGGCAGACAAGGGGCGCAATCCACGGAAAAGAGCTTTTTCCGTCAGTCCCGGCAGAAGTGCCCTGAAAGGCGGTCAGCTCGCGGATTGCATCATCAAGCTGGGGAGACTGGTCCTCTGGAATATAAAAAACATTTGCCAAGCCCGATTTATCAACAAAAAAATCAGAGCGTCTCACAAGATATGAGTCCGCCTCCTGAGCCTGAATCGGAGAAATCTGAGAAAAAAGCGGAACACGCTGATTGCTGGCAGAAATCACGGAAGAGCATCCGTGCTTTTCAAGGACGGCAAGAACGTCATTCTCATTAAGCTCCCCGGTATAAACATAAAGCATACGCCAGCCCTTCCAGAACTGGCTTACAGGGACGCTCCTAAAATGAAAGAGCACGAAAAAAGAAATGAGAGCAACTAGAACTGGCAGAAGTTTTTTTAAATCAAATCTCATTATCAAATGACCAATCTAAATCTATAAGACACAAAAAGCTATTCCGATGAAAAAGCCCAGAAGACTGCCAACAAAGGCTTCCATAGGAGAATGACCGTTGACTTCCTTAAGCTTTTTGAACTCCTCGAACAGGTTCCGCTCTTTCAATATGTCGCCAATCTCATTGAGCCGACGAGCCTGCATTCCGTTTGCCCTTCTCACGCCCACCGCATCACGGATTGTGACAAGGAAGAAAACCAAAGAAAGAATAAAAACGTCAGAATCAACACCCGAGCGATAGCCGATTGTAGTGCAAATACAGGCCGTTATCGAAGAATGACTTGAAGGCATGCTGCCGGTACGCCAAAAAAGAAGCTCGAACAGCTCCGAGAGACTGTGAACGCTGCCAGAAAAAAGCTTGATTATTGTTTTGATGAACTGCGCGCACAACCAACTCGTCACACAAGCCAAAAAAACCGGGCTGCTTAATAATATCTGTAATTGTGCACCTGCATTCGATAACATGGATTTTATTTTATCAGTCTGACTTGTTTTAGTCTACAATTTTATCGCTCAGAAACCGCTCATCCTCTTCTCTTATTGAAGAAAACTTGGCGCGGGCGCAAATGCGGTTGCACTCATAATTCTCGAATATCTCATCAACCACGCAGCTCAGATAAACCTTGCGCTCTTTAATGGGGCCTGCGATCGGGAACCGGAGAAGAACAGCGTACTCACAGCCATGAGTCAACGTAATTTCATTCTTTCTGGCGGCAAAAACCACGCTCTCAGAATCCAGAGAAATGACCGTGGGGGCATGGATTCTCTCGGCAATAGCCTCCTCCGCCTCCTTAATCTCTGCTTCTAAATACCGTTTCGCAAGTTTTTTGAAATCACTGCGGACAAAAAGCGGGAAACGCTCGTCAAGGTTGCAGCGGATATCGATTTTCTGGCCTGTCTTTGAGCCAGACTTATAGAAAATAGTGACGGAAAATCCCGGCTTATCGACAGGCTTCTCCTCCTCCACCTTTGAGATTGCCGAAGGAATCACAAGCGCAAGCCCGGTCGAAGCCCGCTGAACCTTGGTGACAAAAAACAACGCGAGCTTGTTGAAATAGAACTTGACCCGCACCATCTTGCCCGCAAAAAGCTCGGTAGAATCCGGCGCATTTTTTAAAAGGATAATCCCCTGGCCGAGAACCTTCATCTGCTCGGCACGGAGCGCGACCGGGAAAACAGCCGAAACCGGCTCCGAGGCAGGGGCTGAGGGCGAGTCATTGACAAGCGTAATCGTTACAGGCGAGTTCCCGTCCATGAGATACTCAAGAACCAGCTGCCTCTCAATGCCTGTAAGTTCATTTTTTGCCATCCATAATCTCCCAGTCAGTAAGTTGAATCTGATCGACCTTCCAGCTGCCGGAATTCTCGACGCAGAACACGCAAAGGGTCATAGCGGCCTTATCGCCAAAGAATTTTACTGGCACTTCATAGCACACGCCGTCAAGGAAGGGCTGCCCGAAAATGTAAGAGCCGAAATAAACAGTCTCCTCGACAGCCTCTTCTGATTCAGAATCTTCTTCGGAACTTTCGGAAGACTCGGAGCTCTCGGCATTTTCGGCCTTTTTGGCCTCAGCCGCCTTTTTTGCCTCTTCCTTTTTTTTGTCAATCTCGAAGCAGTCATTAAAAATCTTATTGAAATCAATATAGAAAAGCGACAGGGAATAGAGAGCGTCCTTGTTCATGAAAGAATCCGCATCCTTGCCCTTTGAAATTGAATCAGAGAACGAGACAAGCATCTCACGGAGAGCGGAAGGAATCAAAGACGTATCAAGGGAGCCAAAACCGCTGAGCACAGGGAAAATTCTGTTGGAATAAGAAGGGTCGCATGCGAGGATGATGAGCGGGCTAAGGTTGATATGAGAAGAAACACCGGGAACGGCAGAAATATTCGACGTGAGGCGGTCAACCTCAACCTCTTCCGTCCAGATCGTAGACTCGCGAAGGCTGGTTGCCGTGTAGCGCAAGGTGGGAGTCTCATCCACGATGGCCGCGCCCTGGTCGGCATTCGAACAAGACACAAGAGAAAGAATCAAAGAGAAAGCAAGGAATACAAAGGAATAAACTTTTTTGAACATTTTTTATAATGGAATTATAACATACTTTTCGACTTTTTCAATGAGCAGGGAGATGAAAGTCAGCAGGGAGAAGACAGCAGATAGCACTTGAATCGCAAAAACCCCGTTCTACCAATTTTCTAGCAACAATAATTTTTTCATGTTATAATGTCACCATGACAGAAAGAAGGCCTCTGCCGATTGGCATCCAGACATTTGAAGAAATCCGCACAAAAAACTACATATATGTTGATAAAACCCAATTTATTGAAAAGCTTCTGAATGTGGGCAAACCTTATTTTCTGAGCCGTCCGCGCCGATTCGGGAAGTCGCTCTTTCTTTCCACGCTCAGAAGCTACTTTGAAGGTCGCAAAGATTTGTTTGAGGGCTTGGCCATCTCAAAAAGCGAAACAGAATGGAAGGAATATCCGGTTATACACCTTGATTTCACAGGTAAAAATTACCTTACTTACAATGATTTGCTCATTCAGCTTGACGACATGCTTTCTGAATACGAAGAACTTTACGGAAAACATACAGAATCCAAAGATATTGCAATCCGATTCAGAAATCTAATCAAGGCTGCCCATGAAAAAACCGGTAATCAAGTCGTTGTCCTTGTAGACGAATACGATAAGCCTCTTTTACAAAACATTGAGAATACAGAACTGGTAGATGAGATTCGCTCAGCCCTAAAAGGTTTTTATGGGAACCTCAAAAGTGAAGACCGATTTTTGCGTTTTATTTTTATCACAGGCGTAACAAGGTTCGACAAGGTAAGCATTTTCTCGGACGTAAATAACATGCGAGACATATCACTATCAGAAGACTACACATCTATCTGCGGAATCACTCAGGAAGAACTTGAAGAAACTTTCGCTTCAGAAATAAAGGAAATGGCAGAAAAGAACGAACTGACAGAAGCGGACTGTCTTGAAAAACTCAAAAAGAATTACGACGGATACCATTTTTCAAAAGATATTGGAACAGATATTTACAATCCATTCAGTCTTTTGAACGCCTTTGCAGATTTTGATTTCGGAAGCTACTGGTTCTCAACAGGAACCCCCACCTTCCTCACAAAGATGATGAAGGATATCAATTTTGACTACACATCACTAGAAAATGAAATAGAAGTTGGGCGAAGGACAATAGAAAACTACAGACTTGACGCACAGAACACACTTCCGATGCTCTATCAGTCTGGTTATATCACAATCAAAAACTATGAAAAAGAATTCGACAGTTTTATTCTAGGCTTACCTAACGAAGAAGTCAGATACGGTTTGTACGAGAATCTTGTCCCGTTGTTTGCAGGATATCAAGGCAAAACAGACAACATCGAAGTGCTGAACTTCATCAAGGAACTCCGTGCGGGCAAAGTGGACGAGTTCATGGAGCGAATCAACAGCAAGGACTACCCGATTGCATACAAGGGCGACGGACGCAAAATCGTCAAAGTGGGCGTGAACTATTCAAGCACGGAAGAGCAGCTGACGGAATGGCTGATTGAAAGATAACATCGCAGTGGTTGCGATTCTTGTTTTTGGATAATTGCGACTTCGCAGCCATCACGTTCGCTGACTTTGCATATTTTCAACAATCGTGAGCATCACGTTCGCTGACTTTGAATATTTTTTGCAATCGTGGCCATCACGTTCGCTGTTTTTGGATATTCCAGTCATCGTGATGGCCACGATTCACATTTTTGGATAATGCTGTCATCGTGAAAGCAAGATTGCCACGTGACTCGCAAATTCCAGCTTTTACCGCCTATTGCTGCCCATACAATTTTTACATCTTTTCAAGAAATAGATAGCTCAGTTTCGCATTCAAGCTCTTCTTTGAGGGCAAGCACTTGCTCCAGTGAAAGTAAAAAAACAAAGCGAGACATGCCCATATCACAAAAATCATTACACGCTCGTATCACGGCAGAGAAACCATAATTGTATTGTAAGAATGAAATTAAAAAGATATAATTCCAGCATATTTTAAAAGATAGTACTAAATGGAGGAACACATGGCTCTAACTCTTGCCGAAAAAATCTTGCAGGAACACATCGTTCCGGAAGCATGCCCTAACATCAAATTCAACAAGGGCACACCTATCCCACGCGGAGAGGACATCGCAATCCACATCGACCAGACTCTTACACAGGACGCAACTGGTACGATGGCTTACTTGCAGTTTGAGACAATCGGAATTCCACGGGTCAAGACAGAGCTTTCAGTTTCATACATCGACCACAACACTTTGCAGACTGACTTCAAGAACATGGACGATCACCGTTATCTTCAGTCTGTAGCCGCAAAATACGGCCTTTATTTCTCTCGCCCGGGCAACGGCATCTGCCACCAGGTTCACCTTGAGTCATTCGGAAAACCTGGCAAAACACTTCTCGGTTCTGACAGCCACACACCAACAGGCGGCGGAATCGGCATGATTGCAATCGGTGCCGGCGGTTTGGACGTAGCTGTCGCAATGGGCGGCGGCGCATTCCACACTCCGATGCCAAAAATCTTCGGCGTTAAGCTCACAGGCAAGCTCAAGAAAGGCGTCGGCGCAAAGGACATCATCCTTGAAGTTCTCCGCCGCGAGACAGTCAAGGGCGGAACAGGCGCAATCTACGAATATTTCGGCGAGGGCGTTGAAAAGCTCACAGTTCCTCAGCGCGCTACAATCACAAACATGGGCGCAGAACTTGGCGCAACCTGCTCAATCTTCCCTTCAGACGCATCTACAAAACGCTTCCTCGAATCAATGGGCCGCGGAAGCGACTGGAGCGAGCAGAAGGCTGACGAAGGTGCCGAATATGACAAGCTCATCGAAATCAATTTGGACGAGCTTCATGCACTGGCTGCCTGCCCTCACAATCCTGACGTAATCGACACAGTAAAAAATCTTTCCGGCAAAAAAGTAACTCAGGTCGTAATCGGATCTTGTACGAACTCTTCTTTGGACGACTTGGAATCTGTTGCCGCAATCGTAAAAGGAAAGCATATCGCACCGGGAGTTGAGGCTGGTATAGCACCTGGAAGCCGCACTACTCTCCTTATGGCAAGCAAAGCCGGCATCCTCGAAGACCTTATCGAAGCCGGATTCCGAATCCTCGAATCAGCTTGTGGTCCTTGTATCGGTCAGGGCTTCGCTCCGAACAGCGAGGGCGTTACTCTCCGAACATTCAACAGAAACTTTAAAGGGCGCTCTGGCACAGCAGACGCAAACGTATATCTCGTAAGCCCTGAGACAGCCGCTGCCGCAGCCGTAACAGGTGTTTTCACAGAGGCAGAGACATTGAGCTACGAAGATCCTGCATACAAGACAGGTGTCCGAATCTCAATGCTCGAAGGAAACGACCCACGCTTGTCTAGCCCGATGGTTCTCAACTGCGCGACAAACCGTGCTATGGTTATCCCGCCATTGCCTGAGTCAGAGGCAAGCAAGGTTGAAATCCTTCGCGGACCAAACATCAAGCCGTGCCCGGCATGCCGTGAATACAAGTCAAATCTCTCGCTCCCAGTACGCCTCAAGGCAAGCGACAACGTATCGACAGACGATATCATGCCGGCTGGAGCAAAAGTTCTTCCTTTGCGAAGTAACATCCCTGAGATTTCAAAATTCACCCTCACCCGCCTTGACGAGACTTTCTACACACGTTCAGAAGAAGCAAAATTCGCTGACTGCTGTGTAGTCGGTGGTGAGAACTACGGTCAGGGTTCTAGCCGTGAACACGCAGCATTGGGACCTATGTATCTTGGTGTACGCGCCGTAATCACAAAGAGTTTCGCTCGAATTCATAAAGCAAACTTAATAAATTACGGAATTATTCCAATGACATTTGCAAATTCCCAAGATTATGATAAAATTAAGGAAGGGGATGTTCTTGAACTTAAGGATTTGGACAATTCCCTCAAAAATCAAAAGCCGTTCAAAGTGCTCATCAATGGTACAACAGAGATTGAGTGCGTGAACGACATTGCTGCTCGCTCCGCTCAAATCATTATGGCTGGTGGCTTGGCCGCATACACAAGAAAGGGCGGAAACTAGGCAAAAAGTAAAGGAGGAGATTATGAATGTACACAACATGATGGAAGATCTTGTTACCGCAGAAGTCAACGCACTTTACGACCAGGTAAAACAGGCTGGTTCTCCGTGGCTCACATGCGATTGCAAGAATTGCCGTCTTGATACAGTCAGCTACGTTCTCAACAGAATACCACCAAAATATGTCGTATCAGGTCGGGGAGTCACTCACTCAAACGAAATCTTTGCAGACCATCAGCTGATTGCGGACATAAGCGCAGTTGCAATGGACGGTATCAGAATCATTTCATCAACCAAGCGTCCATTCCATACTCTTCCCCGCGAAGAATGTGAAGTTCATCATGAAGAAAACCCAAGCTATAACTTCCCTACTTTCACCGGAACAATTCTTGATGGAAACACATTCGAGCCGATTTCCGGCGCAAAAATCCTGCTCAAGCTTGACGGCAAGCCTGTAGACATGGTTGACATGACATGGGCCAATCCAACCCAGACCTTCCAGAGCACAAAAGGTGCTTTCACGTTCTGGGCAAAATCGATTCCTGCCTCAAAAGCTGGAGACAGCTTCAAGTTTGAGTTTGAGATTGAAATCGAAGTTGATGGCTACGAAAAATCTTATCATTATTTCGAAGTGCCAATCATCAGCGACGGCTTCACCAAGACAGAGCTTAACACAGCATGTTCTGTAAGGATTCGCGACATCGTGCTTTTCAAGAGAGAGATTTTTGAAGAGGACGAAAAGAAAGAAAAAACAAAGAAATAAATCTTCTAAAACTGACGGCCGATTCAACCGTCAGTTTTTTTATGCCCGCGGGCAAGAGTTATGGCTAGCGATCCATCCGCTTTTTGAATTCAAGGCAGAGCATTGTAATATCATCAAACTGAGGCGCATCGGCAACGAAGCTGTCAATATCTGCTTTTACCGCAGAAATAATATCCTTGCATTTTTTTGCACCACAATTATCCCTGTTCAAAACAGCATTCAGCCTCTCGTCTCCGTAAAGCTCGTTGTTAGAGTTTGTGGCTTCGTTGACACCATCGGTATACTGAAGCACCTTGTCTCCTGGCTCAAGATAGAAACTTCCAGAAGTATATTTAGTGCCTTCAAGACCTGCAAGGACGAAACCTGGCTTTGTTCGATGAGCCGTGAATTTTCCGTCGTGCCAAATATAAGGCGGCTCATGACCGGCATTTACGAATCTGAATTCACCAGTCACAATGTCCAAGATTCCCTCAAATGCTGTGATGAAAAGCTCTGCGCCATTTGATTCGCAAAGAAGATTATTTACCTTCATGAACACTTCGGCAGGATCCATGCCAGGAGTTGTATGATCTTTTATGAGAGTCTTTCCGATGACCATAAACAATGCGGCAGGAACGCCCTTGCCAGAAACATCAGCGACTACGATGGCAATATGCCTGTTATCAACCATAAAGAAATCATAGAAATCACCGCCGACTTCTTTTGCAGGAGTCATTGAAGCAAAAATATCGACTTCCTCTTTGCTTGGGAACGGCGGGAAAATAATCGGGAGCATACTCGACTGAATATGTGTCGCAACATTAAGCTCGGCTCCAATACGCTCTTTTTCTGCCGTCTCGTGCATCAAATTCTTCATGTAAGATTTCAAATCGGAAGCCATTGTCAAAAGTGACGTAGAAAGAGCCTCTATTTCGTCTTTTGTCTTAATATCCGCAGCCGAGAAAGTAAGGGATGCAGGATCATTTTTGTCATGGCTGCTCTTAACAAATTGCTCCGCAGATTTTTGCAGTTTTGAAAGAGGAATAACAACTCGTCTTTCCAGCCAGAGCGTAAGGATGAAAATAAAGATCACTGAAAAAATCAAACTTGCCGTAAAAATCACGAGCGGGAATATATGAAGCGTACGCCCGATATCACTCATATAAATGTCCGCGCTGAGAACTCCGAGCGGCTTTCCTTTCGAAGAACGGACAACCCTTGAAGTCGTGAAAACATATCCCCACTCAGTTTTGTTCGGATAGTACCAGAACTCATCTTTCTTGCTGTTATTAAAGAAATTTAAATAGTCGGCAGCGACATCCACAGGATATTCGCTCCCGCTCATTTTACCAAAGCGAATGACATCTTCACCCCTCTCAACTTCTGCAGGAGTATATCCCTCACAGATATAGCGCATGTTATCTGTTTCGTTCGTGTTAAGCGGTTCAAGCATATAAAGATATGAGATTTCAGAATTTGACTTTATATAATTAAGTCTGGCTCTCAATGCCTGAATCGCTTCGTCTTCTTCCTGCTTCTGAATGCTTAATGCGACAGCATCCCAATCAAAATCCGATATCGCCAGATTTAGGACAGTTTCCTCATAAGTTTTGTATTTATTAATCATTCCACGATAGAATGTCCTATATCCAATAAGGCCAAGACAAAACGAAAGCGCAATAGTAAAAATAACAATTGCAAAAATAAGGCTTGTGCTGAGTTTTCTTTTTTTCATAAAAATATCCCCGAAATATTAATTTTAATCTTAAAGAAATAATAACATAAGCTTAAATAAAAGCAAAGTAAAACAATGTAGAAAAATCAGAAAATAAAAATATTCTAAATTTGATATTTTTGTATTGACATAACACGTTCGCTCTGATAATATTACAGCATCGTTCGGGCAGTTAGCTCAGTTGGTAGAGCCCCTGGTTTACACCCAGGTTGTCGGGAGTTCGAGTCTCTCACTGCCCACGTTTTTAAGACTTGGTTTTTACCAAGTCTTTTTTTTATAATATCAAACTAAATGCTCGCTCATTCGCAAATATTTGCATCCAAAACAGGTACCTACTTTCATTAAAAAGAAAAAGCCACATCAACTAAAGCAACTGATGTGGCTGGTAATTTCTATTCTATCTTACTATCTGATTGAATCGATATTTAAGCTTCCGCCTTTTACAAACGGAAGGACGTTTTCGCATCGAGCGATTCTTGTTCGGACGAAAACCGGCCCTTTTGATTTGAACGCCTTGCTTTCCCAGTCTGGCTCAGTGTCAGCATCAACAGCCTTGATTCCAAATCCTTCTGCAATTTTGAGCAAATCAGGATTAGAAGCAAAAGTGCTTGCTGAATAATGCTTGTTGAAAAGATATTCCTGCTGCTGGCGAACCATGCCCAAAGCTCCGTTTTCAAGCACGATTACAGTAACGTTGAGGTTGTTCTCAGCCATTGTAGCAAGTTCCTGGATATTCATGAGAATTGAGCCGTCACCAGAGATACAGACGATTCGCTTTTCTGGCTCAGCAAAAGCTGCTCCCAAGGCTGTTGGCAAACCAAAGCCCATCGTGCCGAGAGAGCCAGAAGTGAGGAACTGTCGAGGACGCTGAACATCGAAATACTGAGCGGCCCACATCTGATGCTGACCGACATCTGTAGTAACAATAATATTCTCACCAGAAGGAAGATTCTGAATAAACTCGCGAGGATTCCGGAAATTTGCCCCGTCCTTTTTGCCGCAAGTTTTGGCACCACAACAATCAGCGGCCGCACAGCTCATTTCAAGCTCAATTTTTTCTTTATTTTTGAGGTCGATACAAGATTTAAGCCAGTCTGCACGGGCAGTTTTATTCTCGGACAAATCAGCTTTTTTGAGTGATTCATTGATTTTTTCAAATGCACTCGCTGTATCAGAAACGAAACTGATGCTGCTCGACAAGATTTTGTTGATTTCTGCGGCATCAATATCAATATGAATGATTTGAGCGTTCGGACAGAATCCGCTTGGAACGCCAGCAGCCCGGTCATCAAAACGAGAACCAGCGGCAATCACAAGGTCGCTTTCATAAGCCGCCTTTCCAGAAACAAAAGTTCCGTGCATACCAACCATGCCCAAAAAAGATTCTGAGTCACGGCGGACAACACCCAAGCCCATCAAGCTTGAAATGACAGGAATACCGTAAATCTTGAGGAATTCGCGGATGAGTTCGCTGGCTTTTGGAGAATTACAACCGCCACCAATATAAAGAACAGGCTTTTTAGCCTTTGAAAGCAAAGTTACAATATTCTGAACTACGCTAGGAATCTCTGACTCCGTTGTTTTGTTGCGTACAGAGTGAGAGACATAGTCGTTATAAATCTTTTTGAAATATGAATCAAAATCTCCTGGAACTTCACAAAGCTCTGTCTGTACGTTCCGAGGAATATCAATAAGAACAGGACCAGGACGACCAGTTTCTGCAATCGCAAAAGCAAGAGGAACAGCTGTAAGAAGCTCCTTCGCGCTCTTTACCATGACAGAATGTTTTGTAATCGGAAAAGAAAGACCGAATGTGTCAGCCTCCTGGAAAGCGTCTGTACCGATAAGATTTGTGTTTACCTGACCTGTGAAAGCAACGAGCGGAATTGAATCGCTACGAGCGTCGGCAATGGCAGTAAGAAGGTTCATAGCACCCGGGCCACTGGTTGCCATACAAACAGCAGCCTTGCCTGTGACGCGTGCGACACCTTGAGCCATAAAACCTGCGGCCTGCTCCTGGCGAACAAGAACATGCTTGAAATTTGAAACAAAAAGCTCGTTATAAAGTGGAAGAATCATTCCGCCGGGAAGACCAAAGACGACATCAATGCCGTTCTGTCTCAAAAGATTTATAATAATCTGGGAACCGGTCAACTGTGCCATAATAGCCTTCCTTAAAATTAGAAATGTCGTTTAAAATAAAAAAAGTTGGCAGCTTTCTACTTTCCCCCATTTCGGAGTATCATCGACGCAGAGGTGCTTGACTTCCGTGTTCGGAACGGGAACGGGTATAACCACCTCACTATGACCACCAACGAATAATATATTATATAAAACAGAAAAAACTGTCAATAGAAAATCAAAATATTTCAAAAGATTTTTGACATTTTTTATTTATGAATATCCAGATTGCGCTTGTTCCATGTCGAAGGATTGTAAACCTCAAGCTCCGAGATTTCCTTCCAGTGGAATTTCGGGAATGTCGGCGGGAAGAGAGGCTTTGGAGCTGGATGTCTTCTCTTGTTGTTTTCTTCGATTATATTGAGGAAGGCCGTTGAAGAAATGACCTCTGCCCTTTCATGACCTTCCGGAACTTTCATAAGATATGGTTCTCCGAATGCGACAATTCCGCCGTCAGAATCATAGGTTGCATTTTTCTCAAATTTTGTAGATTTCTGGATATTGCGGATTTTTGTGCTCCGCCCGGTCGTGCACTGATAGACATTGCTTCCGATCCGAAGATATTTGTCCACTGAAAATACTTTGTCACCATCAGAAAAACTTGCTTTGGCGTAAGAATAATCCATCTCGGAAAGCCAGTAACGGATTCGGTAAACTTCACCCTCATCACCCATAAAATATGAAAGAACTTCTTTGTCAAAAATCGGCTGTGAAATTGTGATTCCGTTTGCATTTGAAGCAGCCCTGTAAAATCCGTTTGAATTTGATTTTTCTACCTGATTTGATGTTGCAGATTCGCTGGAAAGACGCAAATCAGTGACTTCCGCACTGTCTTTAATCAGAAAATCCATGTACATCTTGCCATCGATTATGCAAACCGGAACAAGAACAGGAAGTTTTTCGTGCGGGTATTTGATTGAAAGCTCGTAAACTCCAGCCGTGCGCGAAGGATTTTCGACAATCGTGATGTATTGAATTTGAATATCCTCGGCGGGAGATTTTGTCGTATTGTTTCGGTCACGGGATTTTACTTCTGTAAAAGAAGCCGGCTCAGCCGCCCTGTCATTGTACCACTGATAAAAGACTCGGAGAACCAGCGCAAATTCATTCTGATTGGAGAACATAACAAGCCTGTCCGCCCCCTGCCAGATTCCTTGAAGAAGGCTCGGAACATTTTCAGAAAGGACATGCTCGCTCACAGGCGGAAGCTCGGTCTGCTCATTTCGGATAGAAACCAGCCCTTCACCACTCCGAGTAGTTTGAGCAAAAAGGCTGCCAGCCAAGAGAAATGTAAGCGTAAAAAACGAAAGTTTTCTGTATGTCATAAAGTCCTATTTTCTGCTATGACCAGGAATTCCCGCCCGCGAAACTGGCCAGAAGCGGTATGACGTGCCGCCCAACATTCGTTTTCGGTTTACATATTGAGGCTGCATGTCGGTTGTGTATGTCACACTATAATTATCGGCAGGAGAAAGCTTTGTATTCCATCTTTCGTAAGAATGACGCATATCAAGCGAGTTAAAGCGGTTATCCCCCATCATAAAGTAACAGTTTTTGGGAATGTAGCGCGGAGAGCCGTCATCAGCATTTGAAGGGAAAACAGGCATGTTGCGCTGGTCAAGAAGCATACAGTATGTGAAGAGTTTCTGAGCCTCTGACATGTAAGAATTACGAAGCGAATCGCTCATAAAATCCTCGTCAGAAAGGCCAGAAAGATATAGTTCGGAATTTCGAAGAATAATTTTGCCTGCGACAAGCTTAATCATGAGATTGAGGCGGTAATTTGCCTCGGCATACAAATCGCCAGCAAAATCAGGATTTTTGCTGCACCAGTCAGTCATAAAAGAATTGAACCATGCAGCACCATTTTCTGTTGTGAGCAGAGTGGCGGCCAAATAATTTGAGTTTATGAAAAGCGAATAAACATTCAGCTGCTCATCCGTAAAAGAAATCGTGCCTTTTTTAGAAGTTTTGAGTTTTTTGTAATTTGATTCAAAGCTTTCGGCTATTTTTTTACATTCTGCACGAGTTTCTTCCATATTAAGATTGCGTCGTGCTTCCTCAGTTTCAAGCATTTCTGCATAATCAGATTCAGAAAGCGGGAAATCCTGGATTCCCTTTTTGAGACTTGGCTTGACGGCGTTGAGATTCCATGTTGCCCAAGTTGAATCAGCATCGACAGGCTTGAAATCAGGAGATGCTTTTGTGCGGGCGTACAAAATTCCGTCCTGCATCATAAGCTGCTCACCTTCAACACCACAAACACGCTTTACGAGAGGGTCAGCTTTTTGATTTCCGCTCTCATCAACATTGAGATTGACTTTTGTGAGAGTGCACATGTAAACAAGCTGCGAAATAAATGTGCGGACTTCGGATTTTCTGTCATTAGAGTAATGAGGATTACGGAAAACAACGATATCGCCGCGATTGTATTTTTTGATGTACGGAAGACCAACGTCAGAAAGCGGAAACTTGGGGCCGCTGAGAGTTTTAAAAACTACAACACGGTCTTTGATAAGGAATTCCGGCACCATCGACTCAGAAGGGATTTCATATAACTGAACAATGAAAATATTGAGCAGAAGAACCATGAACACGGCCTGAACAAGAGCATCAACCCAGCTCAGAATTTCGCGAACGGTTGATTTTATAAAAGAGCGATTCTGGGGATTTTTACGCTCAGCCTTTTGCTCCTCAATAAAATCTGCCCAGGATTTACTCACCTTTGAAATATTCTTTGGGTTCAAAAAATGAAGAATGACAAGTGCCAAGCCCGAAGCCAGAATCCACAGAAGCACGGAAATCAAATCAAGAGCAAATGGAGTGCCCTTCTCCCCCGCCCTGCGGAAAACAAATGCAACGAGCAAAACATACGGAAGATACTGCAATAACTCACGGAAAACCGCGATGAACGAAAGATTATTCTCACCAAAAAGCTTTTTTATAGAAAAGAATGCAAGTGCCGCTGAAAAAATGAGGGAAAGTGGCAGCGCGACAAGTGAAATATCAGCATTAAAAGAAATTAAAGTCAAAGAAAAAAGTGCGGAAACTCCGCTGCAGAAAATTGTGAGCAAAGAAAGTCTTTTTGTATTCATAAAAATATTATAGCAGATAGAGAAAAAATTGTCATTCTGATATAATTTTCTCATGCAAAAAAACAGTCTTTCAGATTTTGATTTTATTCCGAACGAAACTTCACTTTCTGGCGTGGCGGAAGCAGCATTTAACCGCCTTTCATTCACTTTCACACATGAGCATCTTTCTTCTATAATTAAGGCAGCCCTCGCTCCAGATGCAAGCGACAATGACCGCTATGTCTGTGCATGTATGCTCAAAAATGCACAAGTTGCCTCAAAAGGGCTTTACCCTCTCTGCCAGGACACAGGAATCGCAAACGTGTTCGGATGGAAAAAGGGGGAGCTTTCAACAAGCAATTTATACGAAGAAATCACAGCCGGAATCAAAAAGACTTATGATGAGCGCAAATTGCGATTTTCTACCACTGTTCCTGATTCATTTTACGAAGAGCACGATCCCAAAAACAATCTTCCGGCCCAGATTTCAATTTTTGACTCGGAAGCAGCCCTTGCCCCGGTTCCAGGTTTTGTAAAAGACGCACCTAAAGACTCACTCAGCTTTGTTTTTTGCGCAAAAGGCGGCGGTTCATCAAACAAAACGAGCTTCATTCAGGGAACAAAAGCATTTCTCAACAAAGACCGTTTCTCCAAACTGATGAAAGAAGAGCTTGAGCATTTTGGAACAAGCGCGTGCCCCCCATACACAATTGCAATCGTAGCCGGCGGATTAAGCCCGGAGCAGAATCTTCTCACGCTAAAGCTCGCCTCAATGGGCGCATACGACAGCATGACTTACGAGGCAAATGAATACGGATTCCGCGACAAGGAACTTGAAGAGCTTGCCATGAAAATCGCTTCCGAAAGCGGATACGGAGCACAGTTCGGTGGCAAAAAATTTGCATTGAGCGCGGTTGTGGTTCGCCTGCCTCGGCACGGAGCCAGCTGCCCGATTTCTTTCGGAGTCTCATGCTCGGCACACCGCAACTTAAAGGCAATTCTCACAAAAGAAGGCCTATACCTCGAAAAGACAGTCGCAAATCCAAGTGAACTTGAAGGCTTCGACGAGGCTGTAAAATTTGCTGAGAAAGATTGTCGGGTCACGCCCGACAATGACAAAGACGGTCCAGACAATAACAGCGAGTACCAAGAAATGTCATTCCCGTGCTCGACACGGGAATCCTGCATCATAAAGAGCAGCGGCGACATCAAGGAAGTCCTTTCTTCGCTTGGGAACGCAAAACCCGGAGAGCGAATCCTTCTTTCTGGAAAGATTCTGGTGGCCCGGGATGCCGCACACGCCCGCTGGCAAAAATTGATTGACGCTGGAAAGGCATTGCCAGAATATTGCACAAAATACCCAATATGTTACGCAGGCCCTGCACGCACCCCACAAGGAAAAGTCATCGGAAGCTTTGGCCCTACAACAGCCGGA
>Ga0256407_10007562_pt1 | contig 16295 bp, 12 predicted proteins | sample RumenRJG_04DNA_FD_193489 | JGI IMG/M metagenome (GOLD analysis project Ga0256407, IMG submission 193489) | Bovine rumen microbial communities from Lethbridge, Alberta, Canada - RJG_04 | ecosystem: Host-associated > Mammals > Digestive system > Stomach > Rumen | place: Canada: Alberta...
TAATTGTTTTAAGGTTATAGATTTTCCGACAATAACATTTGTTTTAAATTCAACTCCCATTTTTTTGAGGTTGTCTATTTCTCTGTCTAAGAAGGTTCTTGGCAGTCTGAATGGCGGAATACCGTATCTTAAAACTCCGCCTAATTTGTGCAGAGCCTCAAATACAACAACTTCGTGACCTGCTTTGCGCAAATCTGCTGCTGCGGTAATTCCTGCGCAACCTGAACCTACAACTGCAACTTTTTTACCGCTTGGGATAATTTCTGTTTCGCTTGCTTTTGTGTTATCGCCGACATATCTTTCTAATGCGCCGATAGCCACGCTTTCACCCTTTATACCGAGAACACAGTTGCCTTCGCATTGTCTTTCCTGAGGACAAACACGACCGCAAACAGACGGGAGCATGCTTGTCTGACGAATTATATCGCCTGCTTTATCAAGTTCGTCATTTTTTAATGCTTCTATAAAATCCGGTATCTGAATATTAACAGGGCAACCCTGAACGCATCTTGGATTTTTGCAGTGCAGACATCTTGATGCCTCAAGTTTTACCTGCTCCGGTGTCAAATTACTTTCTACCGCTTCAAAATTTGAGCGGCGTTCAATCTTATCCTGTTCTTTTACTCTCTGTCTTTCAGCAACCATATCTCTATCCCTTATTAAAACTGTATTCGAAAATATTTTAATTTAAATAAGTCTTATGTGCAAGGGGTTTGAAAACTTTTACAAATATGATAGTATAACAAAAAGAGGGATTTTATGGAAAATTTTAGCGAAAATAATAAACTTTTCAGTTTTGACGGAATAATAAATCGAAGAAATTATATTGTAAACATTTTGCTTGTTGAAACAATAATACAGGCATTTATAGCAACACCGTTAATGGTTGCGGTTTTTAAAAGTAACAGTCTGACAGGTTCAATTCTTGGCGGCGGAACAATGCCAGTGTGGTGGTATGTTGTGATGAGTATATCAGCAATATTAAGTTCAATTATGTATATGCCGTCAGTTGTGCGCAGATTTCGTGATATCATGGGTGTTTCAGGCAAAGATAATGTTAAGTCGTTTGGGATATTTACCTTTGTGATACTGATTTTGAGTATACCTGCGACTTTTTCAAAAGATATGCTTCTATTATCGTTTAAAACATTAGGGCTTGCAATTTTAATTTTACTTGCTTGCATAAAAGGGCAGATTACGGCGAATAAACCTAAAAGTGAAATTGCGGGGTTTAACTGGGGTGCATTTATCGGAACCTGGATTTGGGGACTTTTTAACAAGAGTTATATAACTTTGTGGGCATTGCCTTTAACTTTTACAACCGGTGCATTGCCTTTTTATATTGTCTGCGGATTAAAGGGAAATGAATGGGCTTATGAAAAAAAATCCGACAAAGATATAAAAAAATTCCATGCAGGTCAAAAGGTGCAAACTATTATCTGGACAATACTTATCCCTGTGTTATCTTTTATACTCGTCATTTGCGGAAGTATTTGTTTATACAAATTTGCAAAAAGTTATACAAAATCTCATCCTGATTTTGCAAAACAGGCGGTTGAATATTATGTAAGAACCGAATCACAGGCGGCAATGTCAAAATTTGACAAGATAGAATTGGGAGAAAAAGAGTACAAATTTTATATCAATCCTAAAAAATGGGCGAACTCGTCACGAAAAGAAAAGATGGCTGATTTTGACATGGCAAGCGGTTATGTAATGCTGAAAAATATTGAAAACGGCAATCTTGCCGAAGCGTTTTCAGCAACATCATCAGGGAATATTATGAACAGGATAAAAATTTATTCTTCTTATAATGACGAATTGTTAGGGGAATTTTATCTAAAGATTGAGGATATGGAAAAACTGATGCAGGATGCAAAAAATAATCCTGAAATACAGGCTAAATTGGGTGAAGAAATTAAAAAAGGCTACAGGTTCAATTCGCATCCGACATTACCTTAGAATTAAAAGAAATATTGACAAGTATTTTTGATTATGTAGAATAAGAGATGTGACAGTTCAATATTGGGGTGTCGCCAAGTGGTAAGGCAGCGGTTTTTGGTACCGCCATCTCGTTGGTTCGAATCCAGCCACCCCAGATTATTAAAGACTTGCTCTAATGCAGGTCTTTTTTAGTGGCTTGATGAGAACCATCAATGCGTAAGCATTGACTTGGTTCGAGCGCGAGCGAGCAGAGGCTGAAAGGGCACGACAAGGGTCGTGACCTGTAACGCCGTTTATTGCGAGCGAGCAAGACAATCCAGCCACCCCAGATTATTAAAGACTTGCTCTAATGCAGGTCTTTTTTAGTGGCTTGATGAGAACCATCAATACTAAAAAATCGGTTCAACCGAAGTGCCACCAAAGAGCCAATTTTTGAAAAATGGTTTTGTGCCGTCTTTATTATAATAAGTCGTATCAGGTTTCCCGCCGCCATAAGATATTGTTTCAACCTTTTTTGTTCCGGTATCTGAATATAATCCCGTACTTATAAAATCATCCCCGTATGTTCTGTCAACAAAGAGATTACCCTTTTTATCCGTATAAAATTCAATATATCCCTTTTTTAACCCTGCACCGAAACCTAAACGAATATCATGCGGCTCACTGCTATAACTTGTTACATCAAGCACATCTCCTCTTTGTTTTGCCACCTGAACGATATTTTCTTTTCTCGCAGTGTTAACTAAATCTTCAACTCTCCGATTACTGTCTGTAGATTTACTTAATATTCCAAATAGACCTTTCAATCCCCGCTCACTAAAAATATTTTTGATAGTATCAAAAAACGGTGTTTTTGTTATCATTACATCTTTATCAATTTCGCTAATTAAATCTCCAAACAGATATTCTGCTTCTTGAAGTGTTTTTACAGATGTTCTTGCACCTTCTTTTAGTACTTCGTAATAACCTGTAAAAGCAGGCTGTTTTACACAACTTATATGCGGGTTAAAGCAATTGACAGAAGATACATTCATTTTATATACCTCACTAATTAAGTATATCTTTTTGGATATATTGTATTAAAAAAATGAATTTGTCAACTGTCAGAGGTAAATATTTATTAATTTATTAACTAATATTTTTATGCTTGTAGTAATATCTAAAAAGGTAGAAAGAGTGAGGAATAGAATTATGTCAGAGCGCATGCCTAATATAGCAATTTTAGGAGCAACAGGAGTTGTTGGCAGAGAAATTACCAAAATATTTGATGAAATGAAAATCGAATACAATTCATTGAAATTTTTATCAAGTGCAAAAAGTGCAGGTACAAAAATAATTTTTCAGGGCAAAGAATACACTGTAGAAGAAGCAAAACCTGAAAGTTTTGACGGAATCAATATTGTACTTGCGTCGGCAGGTGCTTCAACTTCAAAACTTTTTGCTCCGGAAATTGTAAAGCGAGGCGGAGTTTTAATCGACAATTCTTCAGCGTTCAGAATGGAAGAAAGTGTTCCGCTTGTTATAGTCGGGGCAAATGAAGATGATATAAAATTACACAAAGGGATTATTGCAAATCCAAATTGTTCAACTTCACAATTGATGTTGGTTTTAAAACCTTTAAATGAAAAATTTAAGATTAAAAGGCTTATAGTTTCTACCTATCAGGCTGTTTCAGGAGCGGGTTTAAAAGCAATAAACGAACTTCGTGAGAATACAAAATGTGCATTGAACAATGAAAAATTTGAACCGGTTGCATTCAAACATGAAATTGCGTTTAATGTTTTACCGCAAATTGATGTATTCTGTGACAACGGCTATACGAAAGAAGAAATGAAAGTTGTAAATGAAACGAAAAAGATTTTGCATCTTGATAAAGATTTGCCGATTTCATGCACAGCAGCAAGAGTTCCTGTATTTAACAGTCACTCGGAAGCCGTAGATATTGAGTTTGAAGAAAGTGTTACTCCAGATGAAGTGCGTGAAATTTTGAAAAATACTTTTGGAGTAAAAGTTATTGATAATCCTGAGAATTTTGAATATCCTACAACAAAAGATTCCTCAGGGGTTGATCCTGTATATGTCGGCAGAATAAGAAAAAACCTTGCGTTCAATAACGGAATTTCACTCTGGTGTGTTGCAGATAATTTGAGAATAGGTGCAGCACTAAATACAGTAAGAATTTGCCAAAAAGTTATTGAAATGGGCTTATACTAACCCTTTATCATTACTTTTTCAATATTTCCGCCAACGACTTTTAAGATATCATCTTGATATTTTTCAAATTGTTCTCTTGAGCAAATAATTTTCCCCGTAACGGTTTTCAGGTTCGGAGGAAATTTGCTTATGGTCGAATTATACACTTTGTTTTTATTATATAAAATAAAATTCCCGTCTATAATTTCTACCGATTTTAAAAGTTCATTTTCATCAATGCCAAACATTGAATAAGGGATTGTATGCCCATGAATGGGGTCAATATTGAATGAAGGTTTGTATCCGTTTATTTTTAGATGACCGTTTTTGAGCGATTTTACTTCTACACCAAGCATTTTGAAAACAGATTTTATTTCACCGTCTTTTATTGCAGTAAATAATGTTTTACCTGTTTCAATATCTTTTTCATTAAGTTTTTCACTTATCATAATCGCCTGAGCGGCTTTTGGTCCATCGTCAATAATACCGGATTGACACGACAATTTTGATGTTTCAATAAACTCTTTAATTTTACCGACAAGACCAACGGGAACAATATTATCATTTTCTTTTCCCTGAATTTGATCAATTTTGCCTTTCAATGATGTCATACCAACCATTGGCTCCCACATATTGAAAGGTTTTGTGCGTTTTAGGTATATATAAAAATCACCGTCTGTTAATGCATCTGAAGCCTTGTCATCACTTGAACGGGTACACCAATTCTTGTTACTCAGGATTTCAAGGTTCTCAATATTTTTTAGTTTGCCTGCGCTGTCATGCTTAAAAGACGGAATTTTAACCCAAACTTCAGAATTGTTGGACAAATTCATACTCATAAGTAAATTATCTCTTAATCTGTGGGTGTAATATTCAATAAAAGATGGTTTTGCACAAGTGACATTACGGTCAATCGGTTGAATATCCTCAAATCGTTTTATCGTTTGTAAAAGTGCATCTTCGTTGAATGGTACCGGAATATGCCTGTTATCCGCTTTTAATTCACTTGTTATCGCATGCCAAATAACAAATTTCAACGAATTATTCTCTAATTTTTTTGAAAGTTCAGGGGTTTTGTCTTTTAGTTTTTCCGGATTCTGAAGCATATCAGCCCAATAATTAAGCCTCAAAGTGCGGGCATGATTTATTTTATCTACCGAATTTTCTCTTATATCAAGGGGAATATAATTTTTCCATTTAATTTTGGTATAATCTGTTTTTGAAAAATTTTCATAAATATCTGAGGATTTGAAAATTTCTTTCGTTGCTTTTGCAATTTTTGACGCTGAAAGCATGCCGGAATTTATATTAAATCTTTTACTTCCCGATAATATTTTTGCAGACAGATAATCAAAAACCGTTTTATATTCCGAAGCCTGCGACATTCCTGTAAAAACAACACAATCGCAATTATTCGCATGCAACGAAGGAATGTATGGTTTTCGCTCATATAAATTATTTGAATATAAATTCTTATATCTGAAATTTGTATTATTTATAGGTTGTAACATGTCTGACCTTTATGCGTTTTGATAGAAATAAAACACCTAAAAATAATTTTTGCGCAAAATATTTGAAATAAATAGTAAAAATCTGTTTAATTGTAAACAAAAACTTTAATAAATTTATATATTATATATATTTATTATATACACTTTAAATAAGAATAGGGCATATTTAAGAATTGTTAACAACATTTTAACAAAAAAGGCAATTTTGGAAAATAAAAATACTTTATATAAATGTAAGGGAAATACAAAATTTCAACTTAAGGGAAAATAAAGATTAAATCTAAAATATATGTGAAAAGGATTTAAGAACGAAAACAAGTTTATTTTATACTCTCTCTCTTAATATCCTCGTGTTTATTTAATGTTGCCGTTATTCAATGGCAACTTTTTTTTAGTATTGATAATAGTTTTAGTTATTTTGAATATTTGTACAGGAAATACAAAAAATCAATTTGGTAACAAATTTTGAATTGAAAACTAAAAAATTCAATTAGCGTCCATTTTTGACATGCAGACACTTTATACTAAAATGCATGTCAACCTAATCAAGTTGACGGAACAGATAATTCTACACTATACTTAAAAGTAATAAATATTTGAAAGGGAAAAATCTATGCAGGAAATTAAATGTCCTAAATGCGGTGAAGTTTTCAAAGTTGATGAATCGGGATATGCCGCTATTGTAAAGCAAGTCAGAGATGAAGAATTTTCAAAAGAAATTGAAAGCAGGCAAATACAATTTGAATCCGAAAAAAATAATGCACTTCAAATTGCAAAATTTGAAGCAGAAAAAGAATTGAGTGAAAAATTAAGTAAAAAAGAAGCAGAAATTACCGATTTAAAAAACAAAATTTCCTCTTTTAATAAAGATAAAGAAATAGAAATAACAAAACTTTTGGCTGATAAACAGGCGGAATTAACCGAAAAAGAAAGTGAAATTGCCAAATTAAATAATGATATTACTTTGACTGAAAAAGAGTGTCAGTTAAGAGAGCAAACAATAAAAGATAAATATGAAGAACGGCTCAGATTCAAAGACGAAGAAATTGAACGGTATAAAGATTTCAAAGCAAAATTATCTACAAAAATGCTTGGCGAAACATTAGAGCAGCATTGCGAATTATCTTTTGAGCAATTACGTGCAACAGGGTTTAAAAGTGCATATTTTGGTAAAGACAATGACGCAAAAACTGGCAGTAAAGGTGATTATATATACAGAGATTACGATCCAAACGGCAACGAACTTATTTCTATTATGTTTGAAATGAAAAACGAAGCGGATACAACTTCAACTAAGAAAAAAAATACCGACTTTTTGAAAGAATTGAACAAAGATCGCACGGAAAAGAAATGCGAGTATGCTGTATTGGTGTCGATGCTTGAACCTGAAAGTGAACTCTATAACGGCGGAATTGTTGATATGTCGCATTATTACGAAAAAATGTATGTCATCAGACCGCAGTTTTTTATACCTATGATAACTATTTTACGTAATGCCGCACTAAATTCTTTGGAATATAAGCAAGAACTTGAACTTATTCGCACCCAAAATATTGATGTTTCAAATTTTGAAGCAGCAATGAATGACTTTAAAGATAAATTTTCTAAAAATTATGAACTTGCAAGTAAAAAATTCAGGACAGCAATAGATGAAATTGACAAGACTATTGATCATCTGCAAAAAACAAAAGAGGCTCTTTTGTCGTCAGAAAACAATTTGCGTCTTGCAAATAACAAAGCAGAGGATTTGAGTATAAAAAAATTGACCAAAAATAATCCTACAATGCAGGCAAAATTTGATGCACTTAAATTACCAAAGAAAAAATAAATAAATTTTTTAAATTTACATAAAATATATTATAGGTATGTGTTTGAGATATATTTCTTTATGTTAGTCATCTTTTCTTTTTGATTGCGATGCAAAAAGAAAAGATGGCGGAAAAGAAAAACACGCTAAGGAACGATACCGCCTTCGGCGGCATAAGACTGCTAACGCAGTAATATGTGTTTTCGCCTATCGGCAAAAATCACTTAGCGCTGCTAAAGGCAACGCAGCGCATTTAACCCCTCACCCCACCCCTCAGCCATACGGCATACAGGCTCACGCAACTCACAAGTTCGTTGGTTCGCTTTGTATCCCCTTGGGAGAGGGAGCAGTTCTTGAAATTTTAATTTCATAGAAATGCGGGTGAGGGTTATTATACGACCTTTACGAAGTGAGCAATCATTGTTTACGACACGATCATCGTAAGTTGGGGTTTCTACCCCAACCTTTATTTTGTTGGGCTGAAAGCCCAACTTACCTATTTAAAGAAATGGGGCAAGGTAGTTTTGATGAACAAAAACTACCGATAATATGTTTTATGTTGTGAATATATTAATTATAAATTCTTTCGGATAAGATTATATATTCATGCTAAAATAAAATAGCATGTAGTATTTATAAGAGGGATATAATTATGGCGAATAAGGTTGTTATCGGTGCGCAATGGGGCGATGAAGGTAAAGCAAAAATTACTGATTTGCTTGCGCAGGATGCGGATTTAATTATCAGATACCAAGGCGGCTGCAATGCAGGTCATACTGTTGTTGCGCATGGCAAAACTTTTAAATTTCACCTTATCCCGTCAGGAATTTTATACAAAGGCAAAACCTGTTTAATCGGTAATGGTACGGTTGTTTTGCCTGAATATTTTGAACAGGAAATTGAAGGGCTGAAAAAAGAAAATATTGACCTTTCAGGCTTAAAGGTCAGTCCGCTTGCGACAATTACAATGCCTTGGCACACTGAAGTTGACGGTTACAGCGAAGATAATGCCCAAAAAGGTAAAATCGGTACAACTAAAAAGGGCATAGGTCCGACCTATACCGATAAAATGGCAAGAATTGCGCTAAAAATTGGGGATTTGTACTCAAAAGAAGCATTAGAAGAAAAACTTGATGTCATTTTGCCGTTAAAAAATAAACAATTAAAAGAGTTATACGGTCTGAAAACTTACACAAAGGAAGAAGTTTTGGCTTTGTGTGAAAAATACGCTAAAATTTTTGAACCTTATGTTTGCTTTGAATGGCAGGAATTGCTGCAAAAATTCAAAAAAGAAGGTAAAAAAGTTCTGTTTGAGGGCGCACAGGGCGTAATGCTTGATGTTGATTTTGGGACCTATCCGTTTGTAACAAGTTCAAACCCGATAGGTGGCGGAGCATGCACAGGCTCCGGCTACGGACCGAAAATGATAGATGAAGTTATCGGGGTTGCAAAAGCGTATGTAACAAGAGTAGGGGAAGGACCTTTTGTAACGGAACTGACAGACGAAATTGGCGATACAATAAGAGAAGTCGGACACGAATTTGGGGTAACAACAGGTCGCCCGAGACGCTGCGGATGGTTTGATGCCGTAACAATGAAGTATGCGTGTTTGGTTGGCGGTTTGACTTCAATTGCGCTGACAAAAATTGATGTTTTTGATAAATTTGACGAAATCAAAGTCTGCACCGCATACAAAGACAAACGCAGCGGAAAGATTTATAACTCCTATCCGACAGATGTTTATATTCACAAGTATTTAGAACCTGTTTATGAAACACACAAAGGCTGGGGGGTAAATATATCAGGTATTCGTAATTACGAAGAATTACCGCTTAATGCGAGAAAATATCTTGAAAGATTGGAAGAACTGTTAGACACTCCGATTTCAATAGTTTCGGTCGGCCCTGACAGAGAACAAACTATTTTCAAGGCATAAATGAAAAAGGTGCGATATTTCGCACCTTATATCTATTTTTCATTATCATGTTTTTGTACTATTTTATGAATATCATATTCATGTTTACTTAGAGATTCTTGAAGTTGAATTTCTTGTTCGCTTGTTCCTTTACCCTCTACATAAATAGTATGTGGGGTCGAGTGCTCAATGCCATTGTGGATTACTGAACCAACTTCAGGATTGAACCAGATTTCAAGGTTGTCACTATTATCCATTTTTACTGTATTATCATGGGTTGTATCATTTAATATAACTGTGTCTGAACGCATATTTTTATTAACATACCAACTTTCTTTGTTATCTACAATAACAGTATTATTATGCGAGTTCCCTTTTAATGTTATTAAGTCATTGCGGTTTGGCGCTCCGGTGATAGTTGCATTTTCTAAGTCATTAACATCTATCCAAGATGAATCAGGGTTATACCATTCATTTCTCAAACCTCTGCTTTCAATAGAAGGATTATTATTTTTATTACTTTGATCCGGATAATTAATTTGAACTCCGGGTTTTACAAAAACGGTATTCATTTTTTTACCATCTTGAGTATAAGTTTTAGTTTTACTTTCATCAATTTGGTTTCGATTAAATAAAACTCCGCCTATTTTTACTTTCTCGGAATTTTGTTGTTTTTGCTTATTTTCTACTGCTTTAGTCTGAGCATTTTTAGATGTCCTGCTGACTGGTTTTACCGGTTCCATAATAATCTCCTTTCATGTTTTTATACTCTCGTTGCTTTAAGCATTCACATTTATATAAAGTTTTTATAGACGACAAAATTGCCAAAAAATTCAATGTTGTAATTCTAATTTTTATAAAATATAGAAATAATGCGACATTTCAGGTTCACAAAAATTAATATAATATGAAATAACAAATTGAAATTTTTTAAAATAAGGATGTATTACTTCAATGGATATTAAAAAAGAGGTTGGCGAAAAAATAAAACGATTTCGTAAAAAAAATGGATTTACACAGGAAAAACTTGCTGAAATCGTCGATATTTCTTCACGAAATTTGAGTAATATAGAACTCGGTTTGAGTTATCCAAAGCCTGAAACTCTCGAAAAGATAATGCTTGCCCTTAATATGACAACAGAAGAACTGTTTTCTAATGATAATTTAAAGACTAATGATGAATTATTGAATGATATAAATAAATTTATATCTGAAGCAAAAACAGACAGATTAAAACTCGAAAAAGTTTATAAAATTCTAAAAACTTTAGTTGAATAATTTTAACAAATTGATATTGTCCTAAAAATAAGTATAATAATATAAGGTAACTATATAATGTTACAGTATATAGTTGTCGTTGCGAGGAGTCAAAAGATTGACGACGAAGCAATCCAGTTATTTCATCGTTATTGGCAAATTAATGGCTGGATTGCCACGCCCTTTCGGGCTCGCAATGACATGGTACTGTATAATGATAATATAATTACCTGAAACTTTCCCTCGTCCACAGTATCATTAGGGTGGGATACAAAGCGAAGCACCGTAGCATAGCGAGGATGGCTGAGCCTGTATGCCGAAGGGCTGAGGGTAGAAAATCAAAACGAAGAATGAGTTTCAGATTTTCGGGTGAGGGTATATGATTACTAAAATTGATAAAAGTTCAATAGAAGATTTAAAGCAGAGAGTCAAAAGCAAACTTGACTGTACTCAATTGTTCACTTATCGTGGTTCTGTTTCAAAACTTTTGGGTTTAACTGTTGAAGTGAAACTTCCGGGGCTTAAAATCGGTGATTTGTGTTATATTGAAACCTATGACGGCAGACAAAAACCTGCGGAAGTTCAGGCTTTTAAAGGAGAAGTTGCGCAACTTTCACTTTTATTAGACGGTGAGGGAATAGGACAGGGCAGTCTTGTTACATCAACAGGAAAACCGATTATTATACCAGTCGGGGATTTTTTACTTGGCAGATTGATTGATCCTATGGGCAATCCCCTTGATGGGAAACCGCTTGATTTGGAAAATGCAGAGTACAGACCGATTGAAGGGCCTCCGCCCGGTCCGTTTGAACGCCCGATTATTACCGAACAATTTTCTACAGGAGTCCGAGCGATTGACGGATGTATGACAATGGGTGCAGGACAGCGTCTTGGCTTGTTTGCAGGTTCAGGTGTCGGAAAAAGTACACTATTAGGCATGATTGCAAGAAATTCCGATGCGGATGTCAATGTCGTTGCACTAATCGGAGAACGAGGCAGAGAAGTGAAAGAATTTGTTGAAGATGCATTGGGCGAATATGGTATGAGCCGTTCGGTTCTTGTGTGTTCAACAGGAGATAAACCTCCTTTGATTCGTCAAAAATGTCTGCTTGCCGCTACTGCGGTGTGCGAATACTTTAGAGATCAGGGTAAAAAAGTTTTCTTAATGACTGATACCGTTACCCGTTGTGCTATGGCGGGACGTGAAGTTGGTTTGTCTTTGGGTGAACCGCCTACTATGAAAGGTTATCCGCCATCAATTTTTTCATGGTTACAAAAAGTTCTTGAACGGGCAGGTAACAGTGAAAAAGGTTCTATTACTGCTCTTTATACCGTTTTGATGGAAGGGGATGATATTAACGACCCGATAGTTGATATTGTGCGCGGTATCGTTGACGGTCACATTTTCTTATCAAGAAAAGTCGCAGAAGCAAACCACTATCCTGCTATTGATGTATTAGGAAGTATTTCACGTCTTATGAGTGCGATTGCTTCACCTGAGCATAAGCAGGCAGCCGCAAAATTGAGAACAATAATGTCTTTGTACCGTGAAAATAAGGACTTGATTGATGTCGGGATGTACCAACCGGGGTCAAACCCAAGACTTGATACTGCTATCGAAATGATGCCGAAAATTAACGGATTTTTGCAGCAGAGAACGGACGAAAGTGTTACAATGGAAGGTACAATTAACCAACTCATTGAAATGATGCAGGATGTTGAGATTTAATTTATGTGAATCGTGAATAGTAAATGATGAATTGACCTTTACAGAATTAAGCAGTTTTATTATGTACGAGTTATACCGTTGATTATTTATAAACTCAATATTCCTTAAATATTCTCTATAAATTCCACAACTTCTCTCAGCGAATAAATATTTTTTTGCACAAAGAAATTTTTACCCGATTTTTTGCGCACATAATCCAAATTTTTTCCGTCTAAAAAATCTTCGCTGTATGGTCTTAGCATAACTGTCGGAATTATAACTGTATCGCAGTCAATATCTTTGACTGCTGCAATTAAATCATCCGTTGTTATAAGTCCCGCAACAGTAATATCTTCACCCCAATAGTTTGATTTAACAGGACATGCTTCGACCGTCAAATTTTTGATTTTTGATAATTTTTGGGCAACTTTTTGAAGCATATTTTTTGCGGCATAAGAGCAGGCAAAAATGATTTTGTAAGGTCTTGATACGGATTTTGGCAGATTTAATTTTTTAAAATCGTCATAAGTAAGTCTTAATGCTCCCACACCATCATCTAACTGGCAAAAATTCCCGTAATATTTCGCAGGTGGTATAGGTTCATCTGCCAAAAGAAAAAATTCGTCGCTGCAACATACACGCCTGAATTTTGAGGCAATTTCTATGGTTTCTTTTGCACACTTACTATCAACCCGTTTTAATTTTTCTTCTCTAAACTGCGTTATCCCGACAGGAACTATTGCGGTAGATAAAACAGTATTTTTTAACTGCGCCAAATCCGATAGTGTTCGTTCCAATTCTTTGCCGTCATTTATTCCGGGGCAAAGAACAATTTGCGCATGAAACGGAATTTTATTTTTTCTGAGCCATTTTAAATTCTCTAAAGCCTTGCCAGCGTTTGGATTGCGAAGCATTTTTACCCGCAAATCGGGGTTAGTCGTGTGAACAGATACATAAAAAGGTCCTAAATGAAGTCTTTTTATGCGCTCTTTATCTTTTTCTGTCAGGTTTGTAAGTGTTATATAAGTTCCTTGCAAATACGAAAGCCGATAATCGTCATCTTTGATATACAAAGTATCTCTCAAACCTTTTGGCTGCTGGTCAACAAAGCAAAATATACAATGGTTTAAACAGGGTTTAATTTTGTCAAAAATCGCACTTTCAAAAACAATTCCCAAATCTTCTTCAAAGTCTTTTTCAATTTCTATTTCTTCAATTTCACCGTTTTTACGCTTTAATTCAATTGTGACAAGTTCTGATTTCATATAAAAATTATAATCAATCATATCTGTCATTTTTTGACCGTCAACGGATAAAATTTCGTCGCCTTTGGTGATTTCAAGTTCCTGTGCTATTGAATTGTCTAAAACACTATCAACTATTGCGCCCATTTTCTTTTTCAAAACCTTCTACCAGCGAAATAAAATTATTGTATTCACAAATAGTATTATCAAGCACCATTTTTTGATAAAAATCGCTTGAAATGTACTCATCAGACATAATTTTTTGCGCATTCATACGATAAGCATAAGCACCGGATTTTATATTTTCAAAAAGTTTTTTTAAGTCATCTCCGGATAAAAAAGATGCGCAGCAAAGTTTAACTTTCGCATCAGAAATAAAATGAAGCGGATTATTAGAAAACGGCTCTAACAAAAGATTGCGCAATTGCTTGATACCATTATCGGTTATAGAATAAAAAGCAGAAAGTTTTCCGCCCTGTGACATAACTTTTGATGATGTTAAAAAATTTGATTTTTCAAGTCTGATTAATGCCGGTTTTAATGCTCCGAAACTTGGATTGGTAAACGGTGAAAACCTGTCTGCAATATGCTTTTTGATTGCATACATCGTCAGGTCACGCTTCATCAATACAAACAAAATCATTAAATCTATCATAAATTCAGAATAACATTAATTGTCGTATTTAACAAATATATTTATTTTTTGCATGCTATAATCAAACTATGAGAGTTTTGAAGTTTATTTTCGGATTATTTTGTATTTTGGCTATAATACCTGTGATTACGGCTGTTTTGTATCTGAAAGTTTTGCCTGCGGCGGTTCAAAATCAAAAAGTTATTGATTATATAGAAAAAATCGGTTCAGAAGCGCTCGGTGCGGAATTAAAAATTGAAAAACCATATTTGCAAACCGATTGGACTCCTTATGCAAGGATTAAAATTAAAAAACTTTCTTTAAAAGATAAAAATAAGCAACTGTTAAATGTTGAAAATTTCGATTCCGAAATGTCTCTTTGGAAACTCCGCACCCACAAAGAAATTGACATTAAAACTATTAAAGTTGATGATTCTTACGCCGATATCAGCGGAATTTTAAACTTGCCTCCGTTCAAAAAAACATCTGACAAAAAAGGCGGATTTAGTGTCAATATTTTTAAATCGGTTGCAAATATTAAACATGTAGAAGCATTTTATCAGATAGATAAAGAAAATTCAGTAAAAATCAATGCAAAAGATATAAAAATTTCCGATAATCCTGATAAAAAAACTTTGGGTTATGATATGCACGCAGTATTGATGCGTGATAAGAGCAAACTTGATATTCTCGCTAAAGAAACGGGCGAAAATACCTTAATAGAAAATAAGCAAAAACTTATTGTAAAAAATTCTCCGCTTAAAGTTGCAAACACAAATATTTTATTTAATGGTGAAATTGACAGTAAAAATTATGACCTGACATTCAAATCAAAAAATTTTCAGGTAAAAGATGCTGTCAATATTATGAATTCTCAAATTGTAAAGAATAATTTGAGTGATTATCTTGTATATTTTGATAATCTTGACGGGAATTTTGATTTTGATGTGAATATCAATTCAAAAGGTATGGGCGGAAAAGTTGACCTCAATAAACTCTCATTCAAACTTGTTCCGCTTGCAAAACTCCCTGTCATATTAGATGGCGGAAAAATTACATTTGACAGTAAAAAGGTTAATCTGAAAGATTTTAAAGGGTATTATGACGGTAAAAAATATAATAAAATTGATTTTACCGGAACAGTCAAAGATTATCTAAAATCGGTTGATACTGATATAACGGGAAATGCGGTCGTAACAAACGATTTTGTAAAAAAATATCTTTCAAAAGTTGTATCTTATCCTGTTGAAATGGAGGGGCAGGCAGATACAAGAATCATGCTCAAATCTAAATACGGGAAAATGGATTTGACATGGCTATACAAATTTGAAAGAGGAAACGGATTTATTTTAAATGGTGAAAAAAGCACCATAAATAATGCGGGAATAAGAGTTATGGTTGCAAAAATGCACCTTGCGGATGGTTTACTTGCCATAAAATCTCTTGATTATCATTTTGCGCAAAAACGTCCTAATTCAAGAAAAGAAAGACATACTCCGATACTTAGTATGAATGGGAATATTGAACTTTCGGGCAAAATCAGAGATTTGGGAATGACACTTACAAAACCTATGCCAAGCACCTTTGTAAATCTTATTATAGGACAAAATCTTTTCAGACACGGAACATTTACCGGAAAAATGAAATATATAAACTCCGGTAAAGCACCTGTATTAGACGGAGATTTTCAGATAAATGAAGTCGGAATTCCAAGCCAGAGATTATTTATCAAAAAAGGGCAGGTAAAAACCGAAAACGGGAATATGCTTATTAGTGCAGAGGGTAGATACCGCCGTTCTTCTTACAATGTTGATGCAAAAATTAAAAATGAAATAATTTTTCCTATAATCGTTCGTGATGCGAATTTGACAGTTGACGATATGGATGTGGAAAGATATTTGCAGGCATTTAATCAGCAGAAACCGAGCGAACAATCTTCAAGTGATGTTCATTCTGTAATATCGAAATCTGTTGAGCAGGAAGTTGATGAAAGTGATGATACGCAAACCTTTGACCTTGCAAATCTGATAGTTGAAAAATGTACTCTCAAAGTTTTGAAAGGTCATTACAAAAATATTCATT
>Ga0256407_10007563_pt1 | contig 16294 bp, 7 predicted proteins | sample RumenRJG_04DNA_FD_193489 | JGI IMG/M metagenome (GOLD analysis project Ga0256407, IMG submission 193489) | Bovine rumen microbial communities from Lethbridge, Alberta, Canada - RJG_04 | ecosystem: Host-associated > Mammals > Digestive system > Stomach > Rumen | place: Canada: Alberta | collected...
TTCAAGGTAACGACCAATAACTACGAGCGCATCTTCTCGCCCGCCGACCTCGGATTCGCTACGGCCAAGCCAGAAGAGCTGGTAGCCGGAGCCACTGAAGTGGAGGCCAAGGAGATATTCGACTCCGTACTTGAGAACCGCGCCCTGCCTGCCCAGAAGAATATTGTACTGGCTAACGCAGCCTTCGGTATACAGGTATTGGAGAAGGGACAGAAATCCATCGAAGAGTGCATCGCCATTGCACGGGAGTCGATCGACAGCGGTGCTGCCATCCGTACCTTCAAGAAATTCGTAGAACTAAATTCATAAATTATGGCTGACATTTTAGAAGAGATCATCAACCACAAGAGAAAGGAAGTTGAGAACTACAAAAAGGAGCTCAGTCCCAGCATCATCCACATTCAGGTGGAGGCTCTGATGACGTCTCGAGTCCCCTCTTTCAGTAAAGCGCTGACAGACTCAGACACTGGCATCATTGCCGAACTGAAGCGTAAATCGCCCTCTAAAGGCTGGATTAATGAGCATTGCGATGTTGATAAGGTTCTCTCTAACTACGCGTCTGCCGGTGCTGCCGCCGTCAGCATTCTTACCGACGAGAAATTCTTTGGCGGCAGCCACGCCTATATGGTGATGGCTTCGCGCAAGAAGTTAGGCATCCCCATGCTCTACAAGAACTTCATCATCGACGAGTACCAGCTGTACCAGGCTCGACGCAGTGGTGCATCGGCCGTACTGCTGATAGCGGCCTGTCTGTCAAAAAGCGAATGTAAGACACTGATAGAGAAGACCCACCAGTTAGGCATGGAGGTGTTGTTGGAGATGCACAATGAAGAGGAGTTAGAATATGCTGAATTAGAGCCGGATATGTATGGTATCAACAACCGCAATCTGGGCACCTTCGTTACAGACGTTCAAAACTCCTTTCGTCTGGCAGAACTACTGCCTAAAGAGGCCGTAAAGGTGAGCGAAAGCGGTATTGGCAACGCAAAAACCGTACGCGAACTGCGTAACGCAGGTTTCAAGGGTTTCCTTATCGGCGAGACATTCATGAAGACAGAAGATCCTGGCAAGGCCCTAAAGAATTTCATTGATCGGATATGATTATTAAAGTATGTGGTATGCGCGATGGCGACAATATACGTGAAGTCGCCGCGCTTGGAGTCGACTGGATCGGTATGATATTCTGGCCGAAATCACCGCGCAACGTAACGATGATTCCCACCCATGCCGGCATCATCCCCGACCGCGCCCCATCTATTGACGGAAAAGGAACAGGCAGTCCCAAGCGCGTAGGTGTCTTTGTTGACGAAATGCCCCAGAACATTATCACCCGCGTCGTCAACTTCAAACTTGACATCATCCAGCTGCACGGCCACGAGACACCCACCGTCATACGGAACCTCAGGAAGACGCTCGACCCCGATATACGTCACGGCATCCGCATCATCAAGGCCATCAGCATTGGCTGTCGCGATGATATTGCCACATACAAAGACTATGAGGACTGCGTCGATTACTTTTTGTTCGACACCAAGTGTCAGACGGTGGGCGGTAGTGGTCAGCAGTTCGACTGGTCCATCCTTGACACCTACGACGGCAACAAGCCCTTCTTGCTGAGTGGCGGCATTGGCCCCGACGACGCTCCCCGCCTGAAAGAGTGGTTCCGTGCAGGCAGCGGTTCTTCTGCTGCGAAGTGTATCGGCATCGACCTCAACTCCCGCTTCGAGAGCGAACCCGGCATCAAAGACATTACCAAACTTAAATTATTCTTAGAACAGCTATGAACAAAATAAACCAAGTTTTCGCCCAGCGTGGCGACAAGAAACTGCTCAGTCTTTACTTCTGTGCTGGCAGTCCCACCCTCGACAGCACTGCCAACGTCATACTGACTATGCAGCGCCGAGGCATAGATTTCATTGAGGTAGGTATCCCCTTCAGCGACCCGCTGGCCGACGGTCCTGTCATCCAAACGGCAGCCACCAAGGCCTTGAAGAACGGCATGAACCTGCGTACACTCTTCAGTCAGCTACAATCCATTAAAGAGCAGGTACAGATACCCCTCATCCTGATGGGCTACCTCAACCCTATCCTGCATTACGGCATCGAGGCTTTCTGCCAGTCGTGTGTCGAGGCTGGCGTCTCAGGGATGATTATTCCTGACCTGCCGTTCAAGGACTATTTAGAGGTGGTCAAGCCCATCGCCGACCGCTATGATCTGCGTGTCATCATGCTCATCACGCCAGAGACCTCCGAGGAGCGCATCCGCTTCATCGACGAAAACACCGACGGCTTCATCTATATGGTATCTTCGGCAGCCATTACTGGTGCACAAAAGTCGTTCGATGAACAGAAACAGGAGTACTTCAGACGCATCAATCAGATGCAGCTACGCAACCCCCGCATGATTGGTTTTGGCATTTCAAACGCCCAGACACTGAAGGCCGCCCAGGACAATGCTGCCGGTGCCATCATCGGTTCAAAGTTCGTCACCCTGCTCGACGAAGCCAGCGGTGATGCAGACATCGCCCTTGACAAGCTCTTTGCCGCACTCGAAAAATAAACGATTACGTAATTTTTTCTGTCTTTTAGTTCGTAGTTTCGTGCTTTTTACGTATCTTTGCACCAAACTACGAACTAAATCCATTAAGACATGAAGAAATTACTACAACTGACGCTCTTGTGTCTGCTCTTTCCAATGTTGTCTTTTGCCAACCATTGGGACGAGACAAAGTATAAGCAGATAGAGCAGAGCATCCAACAGCCGCAGATCAACGGTAAGGACTATGACATCACCAAGTTTGGAGCCAAGCCAGAAGCCACGGCAGCACAAAACCAGAAAGCCATCCAAAAGGCTATTGACAAATGCTCGAAGAAAGGCGGCGGTCGTGTCGTCGTACCCGCCGGACAAACATTCAAGACGGGAGCCATCAGTCTGAAGAGCCACGTCAACCTCCACGTCGAGGAAGGGGCGGTACTGCAGTTCGCTTTCGAACCAGAGCTGTACCCCATCGTCGAGACATCTTGGGAGGGACTGGAGTGTTTCAACCTCTCGCCCTGTGTCTACGCCTTTAAGGCTACCGACATTGCCGTCACCGGCAAAGGTACCATCGACGGTAGCGGTTCCAACGAGACATGGTGGCCGTGGTGCGGTGCCCCGAAGTTTGGTTGGAAGGAGGGTATCATCAGCCAGAAGATTGAGGCACGTCCACGCCTGCTGAAGAACGGCGAAGACGGCATCCCTATGTACAACGAACAGGGTCAGCGTTCGCCGGAACGTGTCTTCGGTCCTAAAGACGGTCTCAGGCCCCAGCTTGTATCATTCAACAATTGTGAGCGCATTCTCATTGAGGACGTCACCCTCCTGCGTTCACCTTTCTGGGTGATTCACCCCCTGCACTCTACCGACATTACCGTCCGTCGTGTGAAGATGATTAACGACGGTCCCAACGGCGACGGCTGCGACCCGGAGTGTTGCGACCGCGTACTGATTGAAGACTGTTTCTTCAACACCGGCGACGACTGTATCGCCATTAAGAGCGGACGCAACCGCGACGGCCGTGAGCGCAATATGCCTTCGAAGAATATCATCATCCGCAATTGCACCATGCACAACGGCCACGGCGGCGTGGTGGTAGGCTCCGAAATCAGCGGCGGCTGCCAGAACGTCTATGCCCACGACTGCGTCATGGACTCGCCCAACCTCGACCGCGTGCTCCGTATCAAGACGAACTCCTGCCGGGGCGGCATCATTGAGAACATCAATATGCGTAATATTAAGGTGGGACAGTGCGGCGAAGCCGTCGTCAAGATTAACCTCGACTACGAGCATAACGAGATTTGCTGCCGTGGCTTCAACCCCACGGTGCGTAACATCAATGTTGAGAACGTCACCTGCAACAAGTCTAACTACGGTACCCTGATTGTTGCCCTCGACACCGTCTGCAATGTCTACGACGTCAACATCCGCAACTGCCAGTTCAACGGCGTGGCCAAAGGTAACAAGATAACAGGACAGACGCGTGACATCCGTTACGACAATTACTACTGCAACGGTTCACTCTGTCTCACCGAGCTGCCCTATAAACACTACTCTGAATGGATGACCTACTCGGAGATGAAGCGTACGCCGAAGTCCTATATGCTCGACTTTTCGACAAAGCCCAAGTGGAGCTATGTTATGGGCATTGAACTGGAAGGCATGCTCGACACCTATCTTAAATATGGTGGCGAGGACATTCGCCGCTACTGTCAGGAGTACACCGACACAATGATCAATGCCAAAGGCGACATTCGCGGCTACGACATTCTGGACTATAACCTCGACAACATCCGCACAGGTCATTTCGTCACACGTATGTACCAGAAGTGGCCTGAGAAGAAGAACCTGCTGGCTATGCAAACGATGATGAAGCAGTTGCAGAACCAGCCCCGCACCATCGCCGACAAGGTTTTCTGGCACAAGGCCATCTACGCCTATCAGGTGTGGCTCGACGGCATCTTCATGGGACTACCCTACCGCTGTCTGACCGCCCCTATTACCGTTAAGACCGCCAAGGAGCAGAAAACCATCTACGACGACGCCGTCAACCAACTGAAGATTACCTACGACCGCACCCTCGACCCGAAGACAGGTCTGAACCGTCATGCCTATGACGAGACACGCAAGACTTTCTGGGCAGACAAGGAGACGGGCTTGTCGCAGCACTGCTGGGGACGTGCCCAGGGATGGTACACGATGGCACTCATCGAGGTGCTCGACGCTCTACCCGAAAGTTACAGCCGCCGCTCGGAGGTCATTGACTTGCTGCGCAAGGATTTCGATGCTATTCTGAAATGGCAGGACAAGAAAAGCGGTACGTGGTATCAGGTTATGGATTCTCCAGACCGAAAAGGTAACTACCTGGAATCCACATGTTCAGCCATGTTTACTTACGCTTTACTTAAAGCCTATCGCAAGGGTTATGTCGGTACAAAATATCGCGACGCAGGCATCCGTGCTTACAAGGGAATGATCAACAATTTCATCAAGGTTAACCCTGACAAGACCATCTCGCTGACTAACTGCTGCAGCGTTGCCGGCCTCGGTCCTGCCGCCACACCTGAGGTGGAGGCAGCCCTGAAGAAGATTAACCCCAAGGGCTCGGTCAAGGAGAACCGTCGCCGCGACGGTGGCTACGACTACTACCTGAGCGAACAGATACGCGACAACGACGCCAAAGGTCTCGGCCCGTTCATCTGGGCTTCGTTGGAAATGGAGATGTTAGGTTATAACACCGAGAACACGACAGCCGATATCAACCGTCAGGCCGTGGTCACACGCAACAACCCGCTCATCACGGAGGCAGACCCTCTGGCCTCGCTGACCGTAGGTAACGGACACTTTGCAACGACGGTTGACGTCACTGGTCTCCAGTCTTTCCCTTTTGAGTATGAGGCAGGTGTGCCTCTGACAGCCATGTCCGACTGGGGATGGCATAAGTTCGAAAACACCGGTGCCCTGACACCGTCTGAGTCTGAGAAGTCTTTTGACCTCGGACACGGACATCAGGAAGTGTATGCCGTAGAGTACAAAGCTTCTAAAGGCGATGCAGCCCGAAACGTGGCTGCTACGGAGTACTTCCGTGTGAATCCTCACCGGCTGAACCTCGGTGCGATAGGACTGGAGCTTTATAAGACGAATGGGACCAATAAGACAAATGAGGCCACAAAGGCCCAGCCCGTCGCTCTTAAGGATCTGACGGGAATCCGTCAGGAACTACAGCTCTACGACGGCAAGATTGAGTCAACGTTCTGTGCCGACGGCCAGCAGGTAGATGTTACCACCGCCTGTCTACAGGACAAGGATGCCGTCATCTACCGCATCAAGACCCCGCTTCTGAAGGATGGCCGTGCCCGTGTCAGCATCCGCTTCCCCTACCCGACGGGTAAGCATGCCGATGCTGCCGCCGACTGGTCGAAGCCCGAGCGCCACACCTCACGCATCATCACGACCAGTGCCAATGCTGCCGTCATTGAGCACCAGCTCGACTCCACCCGCTACTACCTCACCCTGCAATGGGAAGGCGATGCCACCCTGACGGAGTGCGACCGCCACTACTTCACCCTCACCACCACCAACGACGTCCTCGCCTTTAAGGCCGAGTATAGTCCTCTGTGCAGCAGCACTTCCGCTACCATAGCTACCCTCGTCTTTGACCAGGAGCTCAAGGCCGTCATCAAGTCATGGAACCGCTGGTGGCAGCAAGGGGCCATCGTCGACTTCAGTCAGTGTACAGACCCTCGCGCCAAGGAACTGGAGCGCCGCGTCGTACTCTCCCAGTACCTGACACAGGTGAACTGTGCCAACGCGCTGCCGCCACAGGAGACAGGACTGACTTACAACTCATGGTTTGGTCGCCCACATCTTGAAATGACGTGGTGGCATATGGTGGACTTCACACTCTGGAACCGTCCCGAAGTGGTAGAGCAAGTGCTCGACTGGTATAATAAGGTAGGCTACCCCGAAGCCAAAAAGATTGCTCAGCGACAGGGTTTCAAAGGCATCCGCTGGATGAAGATGACCGACCCCTGGGCCGGCGAAGCCCCGTCGAACACGGGTTCGTTCCTCATCTGGCAACAGCCACATTATATTTATATGGCCGAAGAGCTCTACAGAGCCACCCCAACAGCTGAGACCATTCAGAAATATGGCCAGCAAGTGGAAGAGACTGCCGAGTTTATGGCCGACTTTGTCAGCTACGACAGCAAGACAAAGCGCTACTTCCTACAGGGAGCAACCGCTATGCAGGAGTCAATGTCAAAGGATTTCTCGTTCAACCATCCCTTTGAACTGGCTTATTGGCAATACGGCCTCAGCGTGGCTAACACGTGGCGTGAGCGTCAAGGGCTAAACCGCAATGCCAAATGGGACGAAATCTGTAGCAAGATGTCGCCTCTGCCTAAGAATAAGGAAGGCGTCTACACCGCCGGACTGCCCAAGGGCAAGACCACTGGTCTGAAATCCTTCGACCCCTTCGATGCCGTAGCGTCGGGAGCCGCCCCTGCAGTTTCTACTGAAACCTTCGAGGAGAAATGCCGCAACGACCATCCCGCCGTGCTCGGTCCCTTCGGCATGCTCCCCACCAGTTCGCTGTGCAGCGGCGGTGCCGCTGCCCTCAACACCCTCAACTGGGTCATGCAGAACTGGAACTGGGCCACCACCTGGGGCTGGGATTACGGCATGACAGCGATGGCTGCCGCCCGCCTTGGCCAGCCGGAGACCGCCCTGCAAGCCCTGCTCATCGACACCCAGAAGAACACCTACCTCAAGAATGGCCATAACTTCCAGACTGCCGACCGTCTGCGCATCTACCTCCCTGGCAACGGCGCCCTGCTGACAGCCATCGCCATGATGTGTGCCGGTTGGGACGGCTGCACCACCCCGAACAACCCCGGCTTCCCCCAGGACGGCACATGGAACGTGCGCTGGGAAGGCCTACAACGAATGCAATAAACAAGCAGTAATAGCAAGCCAATTATTCCCAATAAGGGAACTCCGACTTTACCGTAAGCAAACCCGAGGTTTACCGTAAGCAAACCCGAGGTTTACCGTAAGCAAAGGTCGGGTTTACCGTAAGCAAACCCCGAGACTGTAAACATAGTACTACATAATAATAAAAAAAAACGCTTATGAAAAAACAATTACTCAGACTCTGTACGCTGTGTATGCTCCTTGTGGCAGCAACGACAGCAAAGGCAGGTGACAACGACCTGAAGTGGGACTACACGGAGACAGCCCCGTCAAGCAATCCCGACAACGGCCTCTACTACGCTTCGAAAGTGAGCGACGCAGCAGGCACCAACAATGGTCTTAAAGGCATTAAGCTAAACTCCAGCGGCTACGCTTTCTTCGCCAAGGCCGCCGTAGCCGGCAAACTGTCGCTGACCATCGGTCTGCGTAGCGGTTCTGGCGACTTCTGCGTCGATGTCTACCGCTGTACCATCGCCAACGGTGAAGCCACCAAAGGCGAAAAGATTGCCACGACCGAGAAAGTACAGGAACAGAACACCGTCACGGTCGATATTCCTGCCGACGTCACCGGCATCTACATCCAGCGCAACACAGCGGCCGAAGGTGTGCTGTCGAAGATCGTGTTTAAGGAAGCCGTGGCCCGCGACTTCGTCGACTTCGAAATCACCAACGAGCAGCTCTCGGGCACGTTTGACGCTTCGACACTACCCGCTGGCGTCACCTTTAACGGCACCATGCGTGGTGACAGCCACGGCTACGGCAATGTCACGATAAGCGTCCCTGTGGACGGCACGGTGAAGTTCACAATCGGCGGCTGCCAGTATGCTAATCCAGCCACCTGCAAGGTGACCAACGCTAACGGCACCCAACTGGCCGAGCCTAACTTGAAGACCGCCAAGTGCTATCATGAGGACAAAAGCTCCGTCACATACATCTACACTGGCGATCCCACAACCCTGACGTTCAGCGAGATAGCCTATCTCCCTTACTTCAAAGCTGAAGCCACCGACGTACAGGAGGTGACCGTTACCTACAAAGACCAGAACGGCACCACTTTAGGCACAAAGAAAGTGTATGAAGGCGACGCCATCGGCGAGGTTCCTTATACCGTGGCCGACCTCACGATTCCATCGGGTTCAGTCTTCCGAGGATGGGTCTATGCTAACGGCGTAAAAGTGAAGGCGTCTGACACCGTAACTGGCAACGTCACGGTCAAGGCAAGCGTCACTCCGATTGAGAGCGTCAGCTCAGGCAGCATACAGATTTACGACCTGACGAGCAACATCTTCTATCCTGAAGACCATGAGACCTTCAGCGTCGAAGGCGGTTCCTACTATAACAACCACGGCTTCACGTTTAGCGAAGGCGGTTCATTCACATTTGACGTGGCTGGCAAGGCACAAGTCGTGCTCACCCTCTGCCAGTATGGCGATGCAACAACCTTTACCGTGACCGATGCTGCCGGCAACGTGCTGAAGAACGACCTGCCCGCTAAGGCCGAGAACGACGGCGGCACCACATCCTTCAACTACGACGGTCCGGCCACCAAGCTCACATTCACCTGGGCCAAAGGCGGCTATCTGCATAAGATCAGCGTCTACAACGTGAACGCCTTCATCGAGAAAGATGAAGCTACTAACACCTACAATGTTCCTGCTGGCGACGGTGCTGCTTTCATCCTGGCTGTCAACTCAGCCAACGCCGAGGGCAACACCACCATCTACCTGCCCAACGGCACTTACGATCTGGGCAAGACAACGCTGACCACCATCTCGGGTAAGAACATCACCATCAAAGGCGAGAGCCAGACGGGTGTCATCATCCAGAACCTGCCAGAGGTGGAGGGAATCGGTGTCACGGCCACTCTGTACAACACGTCGGAAGGGCTGACGTTAGAAGACCTGACGCTAAAAAACCTCTATCCCTACTATGACCCGGTAACTGGTCAGAAAGCAGGTTCCGCCGGCCGCGCCGTCTGTCTGCAGGACAAAGGCAACCTCACCGTCTGCCGTCGCGTTACCCTACTCTCCTATCAGGACACCTACTACAGCTGCAACAATAACGGCTACTTCTACTTCGACAACTGCGACATCCACGGACTGGTAGACTTCGTCTGCGGTGGCGGCGACGTGTTCTACGAGAACACCACCTTCACCTTGGAGAGCCGCGAGGTAACACCCAACAAGGGTGACGTCACCATCGCTGCACCCAACGGTAGCAAGAAGTACGGCTACGTCATGCAGGGCTGCACCATCGACTGCCTCTCGGCCACCTTCAACTGGGGTCGCTCGTGGGGATCACCGGCCTACCTGGCTTGGCTGAACACCACGGTGAAGCAGCCTAACAAGATTGCCAGCAGCCGTTTCACCATTGCCGGTATGAACTCAGCCGCTGACGGTTTCTTTGAGTACAAGACCGTCGATGAAAGCGGCAATGTCATTTCACCCGCTTCTAAGGTGATTGAGTTCACCCATGCCTCTGGCAACAAGAAGTATGAGACCATACTCACCGACGCTCAGGCTGAGAACTACACCAAGGCAAAGGTGTTTGCCGATACGCCCGAAAGCTTCAAGACCCGTGTCGGCATTAACGGCGAGACAGCCATCACGACCATCGGCAGCATGACAGCCTCAGACGACGCCATCTATAATCTTAATGGTATGCGCGTGCAGAAGACTGGCAAAGGTCTCTACATTGTCAATGGGAAAAAAGTTGTTATCAAGTAACCCGGTAATGCGGATACAAACAAAGGAAACGAGCGAGACCTGCGATGGCAGGTCTCGCTTTTAATTTGTAAACGTTTACGTTAAGAAAAACCTTATTTTTACGGATAATTCGCCAAAATTCACTAATTTTGTCGCAAATTTTAGTGGTGTTCCGGAAAAATTGTGTAATTTTGCAAAGAAAATGATGCAAATACGAAAGTAAAAACAAAATATTATCTAACTAAAACCAATAATGTATGCAAACCAAATTTAAGACCTTACGGATTGCACTGCTGCTTGCCCTCACGATGATCGTGGGAGCCATTCAGGCGCAGACAATCAGTGGACACGTGAAAGACGCCACGGGTGAAGATGTCATTGGAGCCTCTGTATTAGAGCAAGGCACCAAGAACGGCACTGTGACTGATTTCAACGGTAACTTCACCTTGAAGCTGACGGGCAAGAAAGCCATCGTCATCTCCTACATCGGCATGAAGACCCAAACAGTGAACGTGGCCGGCAAGACCAGTGTGGAAGTGACCCTTGAGGACGACAACACAACCCTTCAGGACGTTGTCGTAGTGGGTTATGGAACTATGAAGAAGAGCGACCTGACAGGTGCTATTTCTTCTGTTAGCACCGAAAAGCTGAATGCAAAAGGTGCGACGACCGTTATGGAGAACCTGCAGGGTTCTGTTCCTGGCGTAAACATTACGCAGAGCAGTAGCCGTGCCGGTGGTGGATTCGATATTGAAATCCGTGGTAAGTCTACCCTCGGTAGCAATAAGAACCCGTTGTATGTTGTCGATGGTGTCATCTGTGATGATATCAACTTCTTGAATCCCCAAGACATTGAGCGCATCGACATTCTTAAAGACGCTTCTTCAACGGCTATCTATGGTTCACGTGCCACAAACGGCGTTGTGATTGTTACTACCAAGAGTGCCAAAGAGCAAGGCAAGAAATATGCCAAGCCAGTTATTGCCTATGAAGGTTACTACGGCATTACCGAGGCTGTTCGAAAGCCCGACTTCATGAACGGTTCCGAATTTGCTCAGTACCGTCATTTCCGCTACCTGAATGCTGTGGACGGCAAGGGTTCCACAGCTTTGGCAACCGAGCAGGCTCAAAATTATTGGGGAATGACACCTGGAAACTATGACACAGCCTGGCTTACAAGAGACGGTCATAACGATTCCTACATCAAGGACGTCATTAATTCTGGCAAAGAGACCGACTGGATCGACTTATTTACACGTACTGCTTCGCAGCAGAACCATTTCCTCAGCGTTAGCGGAAATGGCGGTAACGTGAACTATCATTTTGGCTTCGGTTATCAGAATGAAGAAGGTATCTATGTCGGTGATAAGATGGACCGTTTCAACCTCAAGGGTACGGTAGACGCAAAACTTAGTGAGTATCTGTATGCAGGTATTAGCTTTAATGGCGCATACACCGACAATGAGACAATTGCCGACAACGCTATCAGTTCAGCTTTTAGGTTGAACCCTGTAACCAAAGCCTATGATGACGATGGTAATGTTATCACCAATCCTGGTATGAACACATCATTAGGCACAATTGACAATGGCGGTGCCCAGTTCACATCTACAGCTAACCCGCTCATCGACCTGAACAACACCTACTACAACACGAAGACCTATCAGATGCTCGCCAACCTGTATGTTGAACTGCGTCCGTTAAAGGATCTATCACTTAAGACGACATTCTCACCTTCATATATTAGCAGTCGTGTTGGTCAGTTTGAGGATGTTCCTTCTACCTTACGTGGCACGACAGAGACATCAGAGAATAGAGCCTCAACGCAAAACCGTCACAAGTTTAGCTGGACATGGGACAATCAGGTGAATTACAACCTGAAGTTAAATGACCATTCTTTGGGATTGATGGGACTGTTTAGTGCCAGCTCCTTCAACCAGGAGACTTACTATCAGGAAGTCTATGGCGTCCCCTCTTCGGCAATGTGGTGGAATGCAGGACAAGCAACAGGTTCCACGACAGTCCTCCCGACATCCGGTTACACAGAATGGAGTATGTTGTCTTATGCCGGCCGTCTGAACTATTCATACAAAGATCGCTATCTGTTGACGGCAACTGTACGTTGGGACGGTTCCTCACGTTTTGCTGATGGACACCGTTGGGGTTCCTTCCCCTCTGCCGCTTTGGCATGGCGCATTACCGAAGAAGATTTCATGGCAAGCACCAAGAGTTGGTTATCCAACTTGAAACTCCGCGCCAGCTTTGGTGTAACGGGTAACAACTATACTGAAGGATCCAACTATGCCACACAGGTTGTTGCCAGTGGCGGCTCAAATTTCTATGGATTCTCTGATGGTACTGGTAAGTCGGTTTACTACCCGAGTGGCATCGTCAACCAGAACTTAACCTGGGAAAAGACCACGGAGTATAACATTGGTCTTGATTTCGGTTTCCTGAACGGACGCATCAACGGTTCTATTGACTGGTACAACAAGACCAGTAAGGACCTGCTTATGAGCCGTCAGTTGGCTTATGAGGCTGGTGGCGCCACTGTCATCGACAACATTGGCAAAGTCAAGAATACTGGTATTGAAATCAGCTTGACAACTGTCAATATCCAGAATAAGGATTGGAACTGGACAACGTCTTTCAACTTCTCACACAACCACAACGAGATTCTCGAAGTAAACGGTGGCACGGAAGACGATATTGCTAACAGTTTCTTTGTGGGAGAGTCTATCAACGCTCTGTATAACTACACATGGTCAGGTATCGTCAGCGACCAGAGTATGATTGTTCCTGATACGAAGATTGCCCGTGACAAGGGATTCACCCCTGGCGAGTCAGTCTTAAGCCGCGATTATTACTTCAACTGCTATGGCTGGACTGAGGGCATGCCTATCATTGACGACCTCAACGGTGACGGTGCCATTGACCAGAAGGACAAATCGATTATCGGTAAGAGTAATCCCACATGGACAGGAAGCTTCAACTCCAGTCTGTCATGGAAAAACATCGATTTCTCGTTCTCCATTTATACAAAGCAAGACTATAAGGTATATTCTCCGTTCTATATGCAGTACACCAACTACGGCGACCGCGGTATGCAGCACATTAACATGGACTTCTACATTCCCGATGGCACACTGCTTAGTTGCGACTATGACGAGAACGGCAACCGCATCAACGAGGTTTATCAGGAAGGAACTCACTATGGTGAATATCCTTTCCCGAACAACGGCGTATCCACAGGTGCAGGTGCAGGTACTTATGCATTCAGCAGCAATGCAAAGGATGGAGCTGCCAACATGAGCAGTATGAAGACCGCAAACTCAAAGGGTGCTCCTTATCAGGTTGTGGATGCCAGCTACTGGAAGGTGAAGAACATCTCTTTAGGCTACACATTCCCGAAGTCTATCTTAGAAAAGATAAAAGTGGTTCGCAGCCTTCGTCTATATGTAAACATCACCAACCCGTTCGTATTTGGAACCGATTATAAGGGTTACGATCCTGAGTGGGCAGGTGCAAGCTTGTCGGCAGGCGGTTTAAGCACAACCACCTATCAATTTGGTGCAAGTATTAAGTTCTAATTAAACTAAGGAATGAGAGTTATGAAAAATAAAACAATACTGTCTACACTTGCACTGGCAGGTATGATGACACTGACCGGATGTAGCGAGTTCTTAGACGCAGAAAACAAATCAAGTCTCAATTCTGATGTCTACTTCAAGACAAGTGAAGGATTTGAGAATTTGGTAACCAACGCTTATTATAAGCTACGTGCCATCTATGGAGACAGCCCAGTCATGTTCTGTAGTGGCACCGACCTCTACGAAAGAGGCCGCTCCAACTACGCATCACAGCCATTGTCTCTCTACAAGGATTTGACAGCGACTGATGGTAATGTTCTGGGGTTATACAAGCAGTGCTATGATGGTATTCAGCAGTGTAATGCTGTCATTAATTATCAGGGGGCATCAGGTGCAAATGTAGCCATTCGTGTTGACGAGGCTAAAACGCTGAAGGCCTTTTACTACTATCTGCTTACTCAGCAGTTTGGCAGTGTACCCATCTCCGATGAATACATTACCGGTGTAGCAACTTCTTTTCCCCGCGTCCCGCAGAACGAGGTATACGACTACATCATTAAGATGCTGAAAGAAGTGGAGGCCAACAACAAGTTGCCACAAGATGACCATACTGGACGTATTTCAATGCGAACAGTGTATAACTTCTTGGCAAAAGTTTATCTTGCCTATGGCTGGGACTATGGTACAACGTCAGAAGCAGACGGAAGCAATGTTTCAATTACTGACAAGACAAACTTCACCCTGGCAGCCCAATATGCTGACAAAGCTATCGGCGGCAAGACCCCATCTCTGTCGTTCAGCGAGATGTGGGATGTTGCCAATGAGGACAATGACGATATCATCTTTGCAATCAAATACACACGCAACATTGTAGGACAGGATGAAACGGCTGACGGTAATCGTCAGGATGCACAATTTGCCAACTACTACAATGATGATAGCGGTGCTGGCGGTAAGGGTATGACAAAATACACAACCAGCCAGTTCCCTGCCAGCGAAAAGCTCATCTACCTGTTTGAGCCCGGTGACGTACGTTTTGCAGGTACATTCATGGTTGAGCAGTTGACAGAATACAAGAATTTCTATTTTGGTGCTGCCATTAAAGACACATCAACTGTCTATGCCTACTTCCCTGCTTGGTATGAGGATCTGAGTCAGATTTCGAAATACAACGAAGCAATGAGCACCCACAAGACCACAAGTGTCTATTCTTCATCGAATCCATGTATATACATCAAGACCAGTGTCAACAAGCGTACAGGTAAGATTACCTACAGCCAGGACAAGCAGTCTTATGAGACGAGCCGCACAAGCAATGGCACCTCACTGTGTGTACGCAAATTCGACGACTACAATGCTATTCGAAAGGGGACTAACAAAGTTTCTTTCCACGACATTGTGTTAGCTCACTTGACTGAGACATACCTCATGGCAGCAGAAGCATACCACATGGCTGGTGACGACGCAACATCGCTTCAGCGCCTGAATGTTGTTCGCCAACGTGCTAATGCAAGCACCCTCACAAGCTATGCCTCATACATTCGTCACTACTCTGACGGTACAGACAAGTCTTACAATAGTGGAAGCGGCATTGACAATGTGCCTTCTGAGACAAATCTCGACCCTGTCGACGTCATTCTTGACGAGCGTGCCCGCGAACTCTGTGGTGAGTACTACCGTTGGATGGATCTCCGCCGTACCAAGAGACTCATTGACTATAACGTGAAGTACAACAGCGGACTGAATGGCGACAAGTCCAACTTCGTAGGCCCAGATGGTCAATATCGTTGGTTCCGTCCCTTCCCACAGGATGAAATCAACCTTAACGACGCCCTTACCGATGCTGACCAGACGCCTGGTTACAGAACTTCCGCAGAATAATTAAAAAGATAAGCCCGCTACTGGGCTTCGGCTCAGTAGCGGAATTAAAAATATAACAAATAAACAGTATTATTAACATCTAAAACCAATTAATTATGAAAAAAGCTTTACTTTTTGGAATCGCAGTCCTCGCAAGTGCTTCAATGAGCGCTCAGACTGTAGTTTGGCCTTGCCAGATTAACCGTGCAGAAAAGACTTCCAACATCTCAGCAACGGTGACTGGCAGCACAACAATCACAGCCAAGGACATTGTTATGGGTTCTGACATTGAGATTAACATGAAGGATGATGCTCCCGCCTCCGCTGCCGTTAAGGATGAAACAGGCGCCAACATCAACTACCCCAGCGATGATTATGGAATGATTGCATGGAAGCCCATTAATGGCAATGCAAAGGACTCAGACGGTAATCTTACTAACGATGAGAGCACGGCTGACGCTGCTGTTACCCAGAATGCCTATCTTGATTTCACAGTAGAGGAAGGTGACACCGAGAAAGACCTTACTGGTCTTACCTCTATTACCTTTGATGCTACAAAAATCGGTACCGACGCTATCCGTCTGAATTGCAAACTGCTCTATGAAGGCGACGGTGAGGGCGAGTCTGAG